>Ga0307422_1001401_pt1 | contig 12589 bp, 12 predicted proteins | sample SalMarWE160290MG_FD_202153 | JGI IMG/M metagenome (GOLD analysis project Ga0307422, IMG submission 202153) | Salt marsh sediment microbial communities from the Plum Island Ecosystem LTER, Massachusetts, United States - WE1602-90 | ecosystem: Environmental > Aquatic > Marine > Intertidal zone >...
GGTAAAGCTCACCATGCGGATCAGGTGGCTGAGTATCTCGAGAAGGCCTGCGAAAAGCGACACAAAACCATTGAGGAGACCGCCGGCCCCGGCCTTGATGTTCCCGGCACTTATCAATCTCAGGGCACTCCACAGGGGGCCAACCTGGAAGAAGGTCTTGAGATAGGAGACGCCCCTCGCCTTGAAGCCCCAGTACTCGACGAAGATGAAGGATACCACTGCGAGCACTGCTGGAATATTGAGGTCTGTATTGGCGCTGCGCAGCAGCGGCTCCCCATTGACGTGTATCGTTTCAAAGCCGGGCAGGAGACTCACCCAGGCGTTGGCAACCACGAAGAGAAAGATGGTGGTGCATACGGGGAAGAACCACCTTCCATGCTTCTCACCCGCCGGATCCTCGATGAAGTTGGCAGCCGACTCAACGATGAGCTCAAGGAGGTTCTGAAGGCCGGAGGGCACGAGCTTCATGGTGCGGGTGCCGATGAAAAACAAGAGAAAGAGCACTGCAACGCTGATCCATGCGGTGATCATGGTGTTGGTTATAGGGAGCGATGGGAAGGGCCGCTCAGGGGCCGGGTGGTATTTCGGGGCATCCACCTTAAGGAATGATGCCGGCTTGAGCCCAAAGATGCCGCTCCCCACCTCACTGCCGAGAAAGCTGACCACGATCATGGCAAGGAGGCCGACTGCGAGCACCCCGATTTTCAGGAATATGGATCGGCGATTTTTTCTGCTCATGGTTTGTCCTCTGCCTCCTTGTTCCGCTTTTCTCGCTTTGAGGCCATGATCCTCACCAGCCGTGTAAGTGTTTCCCTCTGCATTGTCTCTCCCTTTGCATCATCAAGAAAGGGCTTCACGATGCGGTACACTCCGTAGACCATGATCACCGTACCGGTGCCAAGCCCGATGAGGGCATATAAAGGGAAACCGTGCCCCGCACTCCTGTCGAGCAAGTACCCTATCCCGGTCGGCATCAAAAGGCTGAGCGGTACGTAAAAGCCGACAATCAATACCTGCAATGCTGCCGACCACTGTTTCACTCCGCCCCCTCAGGTGTCATCCGTGCATTCTTCATCACTCAATCTTTTGTCCGTATGCATCATGGAACTTTCATGCCGTATATTCAATCAGGTACTTTACTCAAAAAAGAGAAAATCGCCCCCACCAAGGCCATAAACCACCCTTAATTTGGGGTGGGTGGGATGCGTTTCCGTGCCTATTACCCATGACCTTTAGGGTGAACTACCTAATGATGATCTTTTTCATGGGATCAATTTCCTTGAAGCGGTTCTATTGCATCCCTCCAAAATGGGCGCCGGGATTACAGATGGCGTTCGACACGGTGTTCATCGCATTCCTCAGCAAGGCACATGATCAGCGCAAGGGTGGACTCATCGAGGATCTCCTTATCCGGGCCGAGGACGGCGAGTCTCCGGTTAATCATGCTTACGGAGGTCTCCTCTGCCTCACCGGCTGCATTGAGCACATCCCCCACTAGCCATGGCACCTCATCGGGAGACACCCCATTGTAGGAGAGCCTCCTCAGGAGAAGATCTGTGACCTGCTCCATCTCCATTCTCCTGCTCACATTCATCGCTTTTCTCCACAAAAGGGCATAGGGCAAAAAAGACATCCCCCTGTTTCCTGCAAAAAAAGACCTCTCCATGCTCTGCATTTAGTTTCTTAAGAGCTAATACCTACTACTGAGTTAGCCCTATGAAACCTTCTTGCCCCGCGTTGCGCGTGTGCCCTGATTTACAGGGCACGGTGAGAGGACCATCTGATCATCATCTATGACAAGCTTCTTCCGAGCCATAGGATTTATTCCTTTCTAATGGCACTCCGCACGGCGCTGAGCAGTTCATCAGGGGTGAAGGGTTTCGGGATAAAGAAAGCGGCTCCTCTCCTGGTAGTCTCCTCAATGGCCTCGGCCGTTTGGTAGCCGCTCATCACCACTATGGGGATCCGCTCTCCTCGCCCCCTCAGCACATCCATGAGGTAGAGGCCGTCGCGCTTGGGCATCTTGATATCGACCAATAGCAAGGAGAACCCATCCTGCTCGAGCAGGGTGAGGGCATCCTCAACGTTGGGCACAAGCACTACCTCAAAGCCCTCTGAGCTGAGGATCTTCTTGCAGCTATCGAGCACCACTGCTTCGTCGTCTATCACGAGTATCTTCATCATTATCCAGAGCGGTATATACCTTATTTGTATATGAATTTTCTTTTTGCGGAGCGGCGGAGCCGCGTTCTATAAAATTGCGAAGCAATTTTATCATCCAGATTTTTTCTATAACTTCAGATCACTCTAAGCACTCAAGCGCACTTTTACCTGATCTCACCATATCTCCGCACTTCTCCTGAGATCAAGCCAGCGCCTCTGGGATCGTGTAAGGGGCCCGATCTCCTCCTCTATCCACTCAACATCACCTGTTAAGAGGGCGAGTTTCTCAGGGCCTGTCAGGTCATATTCATCTAAGGCATCTGAAGCATATTCAAGAAGGTTGGTGAAAAATTCACTATCTGATGCAGCCCGCTCCAAGACTTTGATCATCTCCTCTTTGTGAATCAGGTCTTGCACCTCAGGCGTCTGGGTAGCAGCTGCACTAATGGCCGAATCTACTGCTTTAAGCAGCTGATCAGGGGTAAATGGCTTTTCTATATAATCTGCTGCACCAAGTTTCATGGCCTGTACTGCTGATTTCACTGAGGCATAGCCGGTAATGATAACAACAGGGAGGGATGGCTTTGCCCTCTTCGCATCTCTGAGGACCTTCATGCCGCCGATATCCGGCATACGGATATCAGTGAGTATAATGTCGTATTCTTCCTGTAAGGCCTTATTCAATCCTTCACGTCCACTGAGTGAGCCATCGACCTCGTAGTTCTCATCGTTCAGTATCTTGCTGACACTATCTAAGACAATCTGTTCGTCATCAATGACAAGGGCCTTCTTTTTTTCCATGGTATTCCCCTATGTTAGAGTTTGTTGCGTTCATTGCCTGCCCGCCATCGCTCTCGCTCAGGCCCGCCCTCCTGCCAAGCAGATCGAGGCGGACGGGCGAGGCGGGCGAGGGTTTCTTGTGTGTATCGTGAGTAATAATTCCTTCATTATTACCCCACGTAGGTAACATTGAAACCGGAGGAGATGAGCTCTTTAGCGATGGGTTCAGCATTGTCGCTATCTAATCGTAAAACGATCAACCACTCTTCCTCATCAGGCTCTTTGAGGCTCATCAAACTCAAAAGAACGATTTTATTTTTATCAAGGATGCTCATTATCTTCTGCATATTCCCAAATACAGTAGAGGCCTTTATCGTGATTCTCTTGCCTTCTTTTGCCACCCCCAAGACCCGTGTCATAAGCCTGACAATATCTGATTCAGTCACCACACCAACAAGTCTCCCGTTTTCCATTACTGGAAAGCCGCCATACCCCATTTCTTGTCCCAATTGCAGGGCATCTTCTGGGGGCATGTCAGGAGAGATCGTATAGGGTTTCTTGACCATTATCTCTTTGACTGTCATCTTCGCTAAGAGGTAATGCAATTCATGAATGCTCAGGGCTGTAGCTGGGGAAGGCGATGCCTCTAAAAGCATGTGCTCGGTGACAAGGCCGACCAGCTTGTCCTTTTTCATGACCGGCAGTCTTCTAATCTTATGGGCCTCCATTATCTTTCTGGCATCGTGGAGTGATGTATCCTCGTCAACGGCCACTACGTTGGTACTCATGATATCTCGTATTCTCATTGTATTTCCCTCTTTAAAATGGATGTTTCGTAAGAAGCCCTTTTATTTGCTCATGATGCCCAGCTTTGAATTTTTAACCCTCAGCATTTTATGAATCTTTTTCCAAAAGCAGCCAACATCGCTCACCTTTGCGAAAATATCTTCTTGATTTTTACTCTATTGATTTACAGCGAGAGATTCAATCCGGCACTTTACTCAAAAAAAATAACACCACACCCATTTATGTATGTGTGTGGTGTTATTTTGCGCCTATTCCCTATCTCTGGTAGGGAAAAATACCTATGTTAGCACATGACCCCGACGCTTCCTCTCGGCCATGAGCTCGAGGCCGAATAGCGCTTCAGGGTTATACATGAAAGAAACGTTACGGTGAACTCTATGCCGCATTTCATTTGTGAGGGAAGCCGCAAAGATTATTCCCACAGATCTAAATCAATAAGCCCTATACGGGCAGCATATTTTGTAAGACCTACCTGACCCTGAACCCCTGTCTTGCGGACAATATTTGCTCTATGATTTTCTACTGTTTTTCTACTGATATATAAGGTATCGGCCACCTCCTGGTTGGAGTGGCCCCCAGCCAAAAGTCTAAGCACCTCCCTTTCCCTCTCTGATAGAGGATCCGACTGTTTTTTGACCTCTCTTTTCGACTTGTCCCTAAAATAATCAGACAAAACTTGATCTGCAATAGGGGAGTCAAGATAATACCCGCCATTGTGGACTGTGTCTATGGCAGACAGCAAATTTTCTTCATCAGAATCCTTGAGAACATATCCTTTGGCGCCTGCCTTTAAAACCTGATCAATATATGCCTTTTTCGCATGCATAGAGAGAATAACCACCTCTGTATCTGGAAATCGTTCTCTGATTTGGCGGGTGGCCTCTATCCCGTCCATTTTTGGCATTGCTATATCCATAACGACTATTTCTGGCTTGTATTTTCTGGTCGCCTCAAGGGCCTCATCTCCGTTGTCAGCCTCTGCCAGAACCTCAATATTTTTCTTTTCTGAAAAAAGCGATTTTAAACCTTTTCGAAAAATCCGGTGATCATCAGCTAGAATAATCTTTATTGTGTTGCTCATATCTTCACTCCTTTTCTAAACATGCTATAAGCTTTGTGCCCTTTCCCGGGCTGGACACAATCTTCAGGTCTCCTCCGATAAGAGCTACCCTCTCTCTCATGCTAATGAGGCCAAGGGATTTAGTCTGTAAAGGGGAAAGGACATCATCCACTAAAAATCCTATCCCATTATCTTCGATAACGGCATTTATCGTGTTCCCTGATGATGTGAGTGTTAAAGAGGCCTTTGTTGCTCTGCTATGTTTCAAAATATTATTTAACCCTTCCTGGAAAAGCCTATATATAGTAATTTTAGTTATAGACTGAAGTGGTTTTTCTAATTGTTCAATATCCCATGTAATATTTATCTCTGAATATGATTTAAAGTCTTGGCAAAGCTCCTCCAGAGCAGATACAATTCCCAAATCTTCAATTAAAGGTGGGTGGAGCGCATGTGAGAGAGCCCTGATCTCCTTTATTGTTTTATTCACAAGATTAAAAATTTCACTCAATTGTTCCTTTATGATAGAGAGTTCATTTGGTATCTTTTTATTCACCCTAGAAAGAGCCATCTTTAAAGCACTTAATAGTTGACCAACGTTATCATGAATCTCTCTTGATATAGACTCTCTCTCCCTTTCCTGTATGTCGATAATCTGTCTGGATAGATGTTTTATCCGCTCCTCGGCCTTTTTCATCTCAGTTATATCCTGAAGGGTTTCTACAGCAGAAATTGTTTTTCCTTGAGAATCCTTGACCGGGGCTGCTGTAAAATGGAGCCATGTGCCCTCCTGGCCCAGCCGGGCAAAATAATCTATACCCTCATATGCCCCCCCTATCAGATCAGAGGGCTTATATCTTCCTGGATACCACCGATCAATGTCATCTATCTTTCCATCCACCAGCAGATCAACCATGCATGGCCGTTTTTTATCGTAGAAGGCCTTCCAATGACTATCAGTGCGAACTATATCCATGGCCTTGATCCCGGTATATTCCTCCATGGCCCTATTCCAGTAGGTAATCCTATGAGCAGTATCAATAACAAATGTTGGGATAGGCGAACCATGCAGTATATTCTTCAATTTCTCCTCACTTTTTATAACTGCCTGCTCCGCCCATCTCCGTTCAGCGATTTCTTTCGTGAGAGCATCACGAGAAACGGTTGTGGCATGTAAGTCTCGAATCATTTTATTAAAGGCACCAACAAGATCGCCTATTTCATCCTTTGCGTTATACTCAATCACGATAGGTTTGAGATCTCCCCGTGAGATTCGCAATGCTGCTTCAGATACCTCTGTAATAGGTCTTGAAAACCTTTTAGAAATAACAACAGCAAGCAGTGATACGAAAAGGGCAATACCGAACGCTAAAAGAATCAAAGTATTCCGTATTATATAGGCCGCCTTAAAGGCCTCTGAAGAAGGTTGCGTGACGATGATGCCCCAATCCCAGCCATCAAAACCGCCATCGCCCTTCAACGCGTACCTGGCGCTGATGACATCCTCACCCCTGTCATTGGTATGCTTCGAGATCCCCGTCCTGCCCGCAAGCAGATCCTTGATCACCGGAAACTCATGGAGACGGTGAGCCATAAGAAATTCACGTTCATCCGGTCCTGCAATTATCTCTCCCCGACGGTTGAGCAAATAGGTATGGTTATCACCGATAGATCGCTCATCGAGCATCCTCACCCTCTCGATGATGTGATCCATGTTTACCCTCGTGGCCAAGACGCCGAGGACATCTTTGCTGTCCTTATCGGTGATGGGTGTGTTGAATCCTATCACCAGCTCCCACCCTGCTGCTTCCGCACGATAGGCATCCAGGGCCACCACCTCGTCGTGAGCGCCTTGTTTTGCTCTCTGAAACCACTCGGTTCCTGATCTCGATTCCCCCACAAGTTCTCGCAGCGTGCACGCTATAATGGTTCCGTCGGGATCAAGCACGGCGATCGCCTTGTAAAACGGGTAAGCCGCATGTACCTCATCAATATAGGTCTGCATCGCTTGCCTGTTTCTGCCCCTCAGCACCTCGGCCTTGGAAAGGATCCTGATATCCTGATAGCGGGAGCTCACATAATAAACTATCTTCTTCCCGCAATCCCTTGCAAGGTCGCTCAGGTGTGCCTTGGTGTTTTCTTCGCATTTATTTTTGGTGATATGGAATGAAATCATTCCGCCGATGAGGATAGGTAGTAAAGACAGCGCTAAGAAGTAAGCGAGGAGTTTTTTGCCAATTCCAAAGATTTTACCGCTTTGTTCTTCCATTCCCTTGAGTTTGCCGGGCCTGCTATGAGCTCTTGCAGCCAATGTAACCGAATAGACTGAGGCAATCTGCTATATGCCAACACCAGCGACAGAGCTTTTGCAAGAGGGACACCGGCCATCCTCTATTATATTTTTGATTATGGAATAGCCCCACCGCTCGATCAATAGTGTTCCACAACTGTGGCAGTACGTGTTCTCGTTTCCCCTTCCGGGAACGTTTCCCTCATAAACGTAGTGGAGCCCCGCCTGAAGACCAATATCCCTGGCCAGGTGTAAGGTCTCCACAGGGGTGCGGGGAAGCTTGGTCAATTGATACGTGGGATAGAATTGTGAGATATGCCAGGGGATATCGGGATCCACCCCCTTGATGAATTCGGCTATTTGCTTGAGCTCGCCCGCGCTATCGTTGAGCGTCGTGATAACAAGGGTGGTTGCCTCAACCCATATGCCGAGCTCTTTGGCAAGCTTGATGCTGCTCAACACCGGCTCGAGACGGGCGCCGCATATCTCCTTATAGAATTTCTCGGTAAAGGCCTTAAGGTCGATATTGATGCCGTCAAGATACGGCGAGATCTCCTTGAGCGCCTCAGGGGACATGTACCCATTGCTCACGAAGACATTCTTGATCCCTTTTGTATGGGCCAGCGCGGCCGCATCAAAGCAAAGCTCAAAGAAAATGGTGGGCTCCGTGTAAGTGTAAGCAATGGATGTACACCCCAAGCGTTCGGCATCCCTTACGATATCCTCTGGGCTGATTGTATCGCCGATGATGTGGCCCTTTTTCTCACGGGTGAACTGAGATATGTCGGCGTTTTGGCAGTGCTTGCAGGTGAAATTACACCCTACGGTGGCAATGGAGTACGCCTTTGAACTAGGGTAGAACTGAAAGAGGGGCTTCTTCTCAATGGGATCGACATGGGCCGTGATAATCTTATCATAGACAAGGCTAAAAAGGGTTCCGCCGATATTCTGCCTCACCCCGCAGATACCGTAGCCCCCCTCTTTTATGATACACCGGTGGTGGCAGAGGTTGCATTGCACCTTGTTATCATCGAGCCTCTCAAACAGCATTGCCTCTTTCATGGTTCTGCCTCTCAAAAAATGGCATGCAGAAAATCCCTTGTATAGGATATCTCCTCACAATGCTATGCTAACTATTATAAATTACTTTTAAAACCGCAACCTGTCAAGGAAATGGTTGCGTGTTTCCCTTACCGGTTCACAGCAGAAGTCAGATGCTGATGAGTTTTCCTTGTTGACCTCGTCATCCCGAGTTGCTACATCAATATCGATTGAGGGAACGGTACATGATGTTCGATTTTTTGATCTATTTGACATTCCGGTCATTCCTTATGCTGGTTCACTTTCTGCCCTTTAGGTTGCTCTCTTACCTCGGGAGGCAGGCAGGCAGGGCATACTACTATATGGATAGGAGCCGGCGAAGGATTATCAACGCCAATATCTGTGTGGTGTTCGGAAGGGCTTTGGACGAAGGAGGGAGAAAGGCCCTGGCAAGGGAGAGCTGTGAATACCTTGCCACCCATATCCTCGAACTCTTAAAGCTCCATACGGTGGCGAATCTCGAGAACTACCGTACGTTTATCGAGATTACTGGGCTGTCCCATCTCATGAATTCCGTACAAAGGGGTAAAGGTACCGTAGGGGTGTCGGGACACTTCGGAAACTTTGTCCTCATCAGGTATCTGTGCTACCTGAATATCCCTCCACGAGGTGCTGTTATACGGGAATTGGACAACCCCTACCTTGAGAGATTCTTCAGATCCATTGTGAAAGCCCATCATGCTATCACCATACGGCCTGATGGGGCGATACAGAGGATGCAGGCCTTGCTTCCCTTCAATACGGTTCTCGCAACCCTCGCCGATCAGAAAGCGGGCGGCAACCCGAGGGTTGGGAGGCACGGGACTGTCGTGGATTTCTTTGACATCCCCTCACAAACCCATGTAACGGCCCCTGTGCTCGCCCGCCGTACCGGAGCCAGCATTGTGCCGGTATTCGTGGTACGGAAAAGCACCGGCAGGTATCGAATCGAGATCAATGAGCCCCTCGAGCTTGCTCATACCTCCAACGAGGCTCGGGACCTTGAGACCAACACCCGGAACGTAAACCGGATATTCGAGGGCTACATCAGGAGGTATCCTCACCATTGGTTCTGGCTGCACCGGAGATGGAAGGATATCCCCGGACTTGAGGATCTTTACAGCACGCACAATCCCCTTGAATTAATAGAAGGCTTCAAGCATGATTTACAGGAAACCTTACCTCTTAAGGAAGAAACGCCATGGATATAAAAGCACTACAGGCACAAATCAGGCAATTGCTCGAGCAACGGCATGCCATCCTCCTGGTTCATAATTATCAAAGGCCTGAGATACAGGATATTGCCGATATTACGGGAGATTCCCTCGGGCTGTCTATCGAGGCATCCAAAACCGATGCCGAGGTTATCGTCTTTTGCGGGGTTCATTTTATGGCTGAGACGGCCTCTATCCTCTGCCCTGATAAGGTGGTGCTGCTTCCTGTGGCTTCGGCAGGCTGTCCCATGGCCGACATGATAACCCCTGAATCATTGCTCGATAAAAAGGCGGAGCTGCCCGGGGTACCCGTGGTGAGCTATGTCAACTCTACCGCATCGGTCAAGGCGGAAAGTGATATCTGCTGCACATCAGCCAACGCCGTCCAGGTGGTGAACTCCCTGACAGATAATAATACCATCCTTATGACCCCGGACAAAAACCTCGCACGTTATGCCCAAAGATATACTGATCAGCGAATCATCTATTGGGAGGGGTTCTGCCCCTACCATGATGCCTTGACAGCCGAACAGGTGAGAAAGGTCAAGAGGGATCACCCCCGGGCCCAGTTCTTGGCCCATCCTGAGTGCAGACCGGAGGTCATAGACCTGGCCGATGAGGTCAAGAGCACCTCGGGAATGCTCGAGTATGTAAGGACTTCCCACAATAGGGAATTTATCATTGGAACAGAAGTAGGGATTATTCATACCCTTAAGGTCCAGAACCCTGATAAGACCTTTATCCCTGCTGATGAGTCATTGGTGTGTGTCGATATGAAGAAGATACGGTTACCCGATCTCCTGAACTCCCTTCTCACCCTGTCACCCGTGGTAAAGGTTGAGGAACAGACCAGAATAAAGGCGAAGAGGGCGGTGGAGAGGATGCTCAAGGTCCCGAGGGATTGAGCTGGAAAGCCATCCGTGAAAAGCCTTTTTTGAATCGACACCATGCCTGCATACCTCATCTGCATGCTAAGCAGGTGCGGGATTTTTTGCCCAGAAGAATCGTGTGCTCAAAGAGGTAGGAACATTGAAAAGGGTTGAGTCGAATCTCGAGTACCTTCGTAAGCTGTTTATCATGCCTGAAACCCCGGATAAATTCATGGAATTCGGCCATGCCGTCTTGGAGATGATCCACGACTTCGTTCAGGAAAAAGAAGGCCTCCACCAGAGTATCACCCTTCCGGAACTGGCGGGAATATTTAACCAGACCTCCATGCCGGAAAGCCCTCACCTTATACGGGACGTAGTAGCGGAGATACGAGACAAGGTCACTCTTCATTCCGTCAAGGTTGGGAGCCCTTACTATATTGGCCACATGACCAGTGCAGTCCCCTATTTCATGATTCTCCTGGAAATGATCATCGCGTCACTGAACCAAAACCAGGTAAAGATAGAGACTGCAAAGGCATCCAGTTTTGTGGAAAGGGAGCTCATCGCATGGGTACACAGGATGATCTTTAACCAGAGCGAGGGATTCTACCGGAGGAACATCCAGAATCCGAGGGTCGCGATTGGCAACGTGACCTCAGGGGGAACTATGAGCAATCTTACCGCGTTGCTGGTAGCAAGGGAAAAGGCCTTACCTGCTGACCGGCGTTTTCCCGGTGTTAGAAAGGCCGGTATGGAGCGCGCATTACGGCATCACGGTTTCACGAGGTTGGTGGTGCTCACATCCAAACGAGGTCACTACTCCATTAAAAAGTCGGCGAACCTTCTCGGTCTGGGTGAGGAAAACGTCATAGAGGTACCAGTAGATACCCACAACCGAATCGACATCAATAGGCTCAGGAGGACGATACGTGCCATAAAAAGGGATGACCAGATAACAGATGCAAGGACAAAGATCATGGCCATAGTAGGTATTGCAGGTACCACCGAGACCGGTAATATAGACCCTCTCACAGAGCTTGGCGATATTGCCAGGCAGGAGGGCGCTTTCTTCCATGTCGATGCCTCCTGGGGAGGCCCAGCCCTGATAATCGATGAATATAGAAATCTGTTTCGAGGCATAGAGGCTGCCGATTCGGTGTCGTTGGATTTCCACAAGTTGGCCTACTGCCCAATGACCATGAGCATCATTGTGTTCCGCAATGAGAGGGACCTAAACAACCTAAAGCAGGTCTCCCAGTACGTCAATCGTCGAGAAAGCGTAGATACAGGACGTTTCACCATTGAGGGATCGAGACCCTTTGCCTGTTTAAAACCTTGGGCCGCCTTGAAGATCTTGGGTAAGGATGGCTATAGACTGCTCTTCGAGCAGGCTCGTGAGGCGATGTTGACCTTCAGGAGGATATTGGAGGATTCCGGTAACTTTGAGATACTGAATGATCCCGAACTCTTTATCATCAACTACCGCTTTGTTCCGCACTTTGTAAGAATAGAGGTACATGAGCTGGCAGAGGCGTCAAAGCCTTCCTCAGACAGGACCTCACGGGAGGAGGCGAGGAACAAGGTTAGAAAAACTAACAGGATCCTCAATGAGCTCAATATACAGTTGCAGAAATCCATCCGGCTGGATGATACCACCTTTGTTTCTCGAACTGCCATCGAATCTACGCAGTATCAATACCAGAGGATCGTGGTGTTACGGGCTGTCTTGATCAATCCTCTCATCAACGACAGTATCCTTGAGGAGATCGTATCCACCCAGAACAGGATCGGACTAAGCCTGGCAGATCAGTACGAGCCAATACTGAAAGAGACCCTTGCCTGAGGCATCTTCCGATCTTTTTTATTGAAAGGTTTCGCTTTTCATTATAGGTTTAGTTTGATATTATAAAAAAGTTCTCGCTGAAACTTGCATCTCATTTGCCGCCCTATCCGCTTGTGACGAACCCTCTTATAAGAAGGTCTCCAATGAAAGAACTCAATATTTTTTGCTAAAGATTTTAAGGGATTGCCCATGAATCACGATCTGGATCAGGACTTCGATCTTCTGAAGCAGAAGGAGGAGGATTACACCACGTACCGATTTAAGGCAAAGGAGACCATGGCGATCTTTGCCTTCTTCGATCTCGCCCAGGAATTCACAACCATTACCAGTCTTTACAGGATAGCTGTTGCGGTACTGCGCTACTTTTTCCGTTATGAGGCATGCATTTACACGATCAGGCCTGAAGATGAAACCCTGATGCTCCAGTGCTGCACAACAGAGGGTCTCCTGGATCCTCCCGTTCCAGCCAGAGCAGATGTG
>Ga0307422_1001403_pt1 | contig 12585 bp, 7 predicted proteins | sample SalMarWE160290MG_FD_202153 | JGI IMG/M metagenome (GOLD analysis project Ga0307422, IMG submission 202153) | Salt marsh sediment microbial communities from the Plum Island Ecosystem LTER, Massachusetts, United States - WE1602-90 | ecosystem: Environmental > Aquatic > Marine > Intertidal zone >...
GCTGAAAAATATCGATTTCCTCTGCTTCTTCAAGATCGAATACTACTGAGTTTGGCAATCCGGTAGTAATCCATTCGGTATTCATATCGCCGTCATTCAGCAAGTGAACGGTTTCACCATCTCCACCTTCGGGTACCGCAGGCTTGCCAATGATAGCATTCGTATCGACAACAGTTACAATACTTGAATCAACAAGGATCTCAAACAGAACCTTTGCGATGAAATTATTTCCGTGAGAGGTAGGATGAATACCATCTGAATAATAGTCAGGCTTGTCTTCGGTGAGTGAATAGAAATCTATCAGACTAACATCCCGGTTAGCAACAACCGAATCGATTAAGGGGATAATGCCGAAATATATTACAGAGTCGCTTATGTCATACATTCCAGAAAAGGCTTTTAGCGGATAGCAAACCCATATATCAGGTTGAGAATCCAGATTTGCAAATGTATCTACCAGAGAAATATAATCAGTATAAAATTGATCACTGTAAATCCAGTTATAGGGTTTACTATCATTTGTTCCTAGCATTATAATTACCTTATTGGGCAAATAGTTCAAAGCATTGGTAAATGTAGGCTCATCCCAGTAGGGAAAATCTCCCTGACGCAAAAGTGTTCGGCCTGATACCCCAAAATTTTCAACTTCCCATCCTGCACCGAGTAACACATCCAATTGCTGAGGGAAAGGTGTTGTTCCTGATCCAATTGTAATACTGTTTCCTACACAGGCAACTTTGATATCGGCTTGTGCTATAACATGTGTGATGGAAAATAAAGGTAAAATCATGACCGTACATGCTATCAGCAATCTCTTTTTACTATTCATAGTTTTATTTATTATTTATAATTAATTATCGAGAATTAATTTCCAGAACATTTTAAACCCTGAATTTTATGTTTTAAGAAGTAACATGAAATTTAGGATTTACTTAGAGTATTAGCTTTAATAAAATCGGACTTTACTTTTCATTTTGTATTATGCAGCTAATTATTACTATTCAGTGGGTTATACAGTATCCTCATAAAGAGATTTCAAAGCCGATGAATTATACTTTCATGTATTCGGAAGGAGCCTTTCCATAATGGTTCTTAAAACTGCGGGTAAAATAAGAGGGTGAAGTAAAACCGGTTTCATAGGCAATTTCAGCCAGTGTATATTTTCGTGTTTCCATAAGTTTAACTGCCTCTTTAAGCCGGATACTCCTAATAAATTCAACTGCTGTTTCTCCGGTTAGTACTTTAATTTTTTTATAAATCTGCCCCCTTGAAAGATTCATGGAATCGGCCAAAGATTCCACACCTAATTGATTGTTTGAGATATTTTTAGTTACATAATCGATAATAGTAGCAAGAAAATCCTGATCGAGTTTATTCTTTGCGTACCGGGCAGGGATTATATGCACATCATGACTAAATCGTGAATAAAGTTCTTTTCGGCTGGTTATAAGTTGTTTTATCTGAGCTTTAAGGAATTGTATACTGAATGGTTTTGTGATATAAATATCAGCTCCTTCCTCTGCACCTTCTACTTGATCCTCAATAGTTGACTTGGCAGTTAGCAGTATTACCGGTATGTGGCTGGTTCTGTAGTCAGCTTTTATCATCCTGCACATCTCAACTCCACTCATTTCAGGCATCATCACATCACTTACTATCACATCCGGTATTCCGGACAGAGCCTTTTCAAGACCTTCTCTCCCATCGATTGCCAGGGAAACATGAGATATACTTTTCAATTCATTTGCCAGAAAGGTTCTGAGTTCATCGTGATCTTCCACAACCAGCAGTTCGGGTTTTTCCCTACCATCACTATCGGGTATATCTGCTTCAGGCAACTCATCAATGTCAGTATATACCTTAAGGGCATACTCAATAATATCACCAGGATTTTCATCAAGCTCCTCTACCGAATAGACTTGTTTATCAACAGGAATTGTAACTGTAAAAACAGTTGTGGTGGAAGGATCACTTTCCGCCAGTATAGATCCATGATGAATATCAACAAGACTTTTTACCAGCGTGAGGCCAATACCGGTTCCCTGATCGGTGGATGATTTGGCCTGGTAGAATCGGTCAAAGATGTAGGGTAGATCCTCGGGAAGGATACCTTTTCCGTTGTCTGTTACTCTCACTTTAAGATAACGTATACCGAATTCATTCGCCGGAATATCAAAAACATTATGATCTTCCGCAGATCGAAATTCAAGACCTGTTTCAATTTTGATAGTGCCACCAGTCTGGGTATACTTAAAGGCGTTGGAAAGAATGTTATTCAGAATTTTCTCCAATTTGCTCCTGTCAATCCAACCCTGTATATCATCTTCGGAATGAAAAAGTTCATATCCGATTTCCTTTTTTCCGGCGATATCATTGAACCACGATGCTATCTCAGAGATCAACTTCGGAATATCGGTTTGTTGTAAATGCAATTGCATTTTTCGATTTTCTATTTTCCGGAAATCCATGAGTTCATTGACCAGATGCATCAGCCGGGTCGCGTTTTTACGAACCAAATGAATCTGTGACTTGATTTTCACACTCGGTTGTGTCGAATGCAGAATACTTTCTAGCGGGCCCAGAATCAGACTCAAAGGCGTTCGAAACTCGTGTGAAACGTTGGTGAAGAACTGCAATTTTGCCTGGGTAAGTTCCTGGTCTTTCTCTCGAGCCAGGCGTTCCATTGCAAGTGAATTTTTCATTTTAATTCGATCAATCCGTATTTGAAACCCGATATACAAGAGAAGTGAAGCGAGAAGAACATAGAGGATAAATGCCCACCATGTTTTCCATAGAGGTGGTTTTACGGAAATTCCAAGTTCAGTCGGTACCTCGTTCCATACCCCGTCGTTATTAGCGCCTTTCACTAAAAGACAATATTTGCCCGAACTTAAATTGGTATAGGTGACGCTGGTAAGATTCCCTGCCGACTTCCATGTATCGTCGAACCCTTCGAGCATATAGGCATATTGATTCCTTGAAGTACGTGTATAGCTGATGCCTATATATCCTATGGTAATTGAAGTTTGTTTATGTGTTAAGGTAATAGTGTTAGTTTGGCTGATGTGTTTTGACAATGGAGAATCTTTGCTCCCAATTGTTACCGGCTGATTATTGATCATGAGGTTGGTAAAGTAAATCGTCGGTTTAATCGGATTGATGGCTATTTTGTCAGGGATAAACACATTGAAACCATTATCGCCTCCGAAGAAAAATATGTTCTGAGTTAAACTCAGACAGGATCCGGTTTGGAAATCATTCGTAACCAGACCATCATCCTTCAAATAGGTTGTTGAAGTATTACTGACCGGATTAAAACGAGTGATTCCTTTATTCGTACTAATCCATAAATTACCTTGCAGGTCCTCAAGAATCCCACTGATTGTATTGCTTGCCAGGCCGTCTTTTTTCTGGTAAATCCGGAATATCCTGTTCTCCTTGTCGAACAGGTTTAGTCCGTTATCGTTTGTTCCAATCCACAGATTTTTATGGCTATCTTCAAAAAGAGTAGTTACCTGGTTGCTGCTGATGCTGCCCACATTATCATCCCTATGATAGGCCTTACAATTATATACTTTATCTTTTGTACAATTAAGGGCATACAAGCCATATAAAGTTCCTACCCATAGTGTACCTTCACTATCTTCAAGAATAGAAGTGACATAAGCTACAGCAGGAACAATAATACCATTGGACGACCCGGAAGCAGGATAGAATCCGTTTTTTTCTTTATTGTACCGAAACAATCCGCTACCTGCTGTACCAGCCCATATATTCCTGTTTTTGTCTTCGTAGATACAGAGTATATTATTATCGCCAATTCCCTGCGAATTAACAGGATAATTGATTAATTTCATATTAGTTATATCAATACGATCTACACCCCCTGACCAATGTCCGATCCAAACCAGGTTATCAAAACCGTGAATAATACTCATAACCGCGTTTGTACTGAGCTTTGGCAGAGTTTCGGAATTAAGTGCTTTGACAAATTTATTTTCCCGAACGTCAAAAATGCTTATACCGCCGCCATCTGTCCCTATCCAAATATGACCTCTCCCGTCGTTGGAAAAAGATTTTACATTGTTGGAAGCCAGTGTTTGGGAACTATATAGATTTCGCTGGTAACTGTCAAATTTTTTGTAGTACGGATCAAAAAGACAGATACCCTTATTAAAAGTACCAATCCAGGTTTTGCCTGTATCATCGAAATAGACCGACCAGATTGAATTACTGGCAATACTATTCGGATCATCTTCGGTATGATAATAATGTTTCCATTTTTTTGAATCGATGTTAAAAATTGCCATGCCTTCATTTTCCCTCCCGATATAGAGATTGTTTAAATTGTCGCAATTCAGGGCTGTAATATGATCATTTAATCCCCTTTTTGAGAGTACGTCAGGGAGAAGCTGTGTAACAACAAACTCACCATTCAATTCTTTTATAGTATAAAGGTCTCCTTCCAGGTTGGCAAGCCACAAATTTCCGGAAGTATCAGTTGTCATGCAGGCTATTTGCTGATTATCAAGTCTGACTAAACAATCCTTACTGTAGTTCAGGGTTTCAGCTTGTCTGTTAATCAGATCAAAAAGAAAAATACCCTGTCTTGTCCCTATCCAGATCTTTTCAGGATCCTTCTGCGCGATACAGCTAATATAATCTGGAGTCTGGTTTTCTGCCGTGCTGAATGAATAGTAATCAAATCTTTTGGATTTTCTATCGTATGCGTTTATTCCCTCTCCGTATGTTCCAATCCAGACCATACCGAATCGATCAGTATAAAGCGATGTCAGATAGGTATTGTTCAGGTGGTTAATGTTACTACTCTGGTTGTCAATATCAGTGAAATTATCATAATCGCGATTGTAAAGATTTAGTCCTTCAGCAGTGGCTATCCAGAGGTTTTGATCCTTGTCTTCGAAAATACCGTTGATCACATTATGACAAATACTCGTACTATCGTCTGGGTTATGTTCGTAAGTTGTAAAGGAGGTGCCATCAAATTTATTCAGACCATTATACGTGCCGAACCACATGAATCCTTTGCTGTCTTTCAGGATACACCGGATAAATTTATTGGACAGGCCTTCCTGCAGGTTTTGGTAAATCGGCTGATCATCCTGGCCTGAGATATTTTGCCAGACTGCAACAAGTATTAAAAAAATCGTGAATGATCTCTTTAAAATGCTTTTTACACTATCTATACTGACTGTTAACAATAAATAACTATTATCAATGAATATTGTAACAAATTTAGGATATAAATACTATTAGGGATTACTGGCGATACAATCTTCATTGATTTAATTATTATTAACGGGATTTTATGTTAGATCGTACATCAACTAAAAGAAGATATAACATTTATTTATGAATTGTATTTCAAAGTCTTACATGATTTCAACTTAACAAAAGGTGATTTAATCGAAGGAAATAATCTGCAAAAAGTTAAAAAGTTAACTCCCCTATTTATACTATGTTTTCTCTACCTCTTTACCCTGGCATTTCCCTGCCAGATGCTCCATATCTGTTCCTCATCGGCGGGTTGTGCATAATCGGTTAAAAAGGTGGTTGCCAGAGCACCGCTGGCCCATCCGAACTGTATCCATTTTTCAGGTTGCCAGCCTTTCAGAATAGCATACAGCAGTCCACCCACAAATCCGTCGCCTCCTCCAATACGGTCAAGGACCGTAATAAGTTTGGGTTCAACAACATGCCAGTTATTGCCCTCGGCCATGATAGCGCCCCAAAGGTGATTGTTTGTACTGATTACTTCACGCAATGTGGTTGCATATACCGAGGTGCCGGGATAAGCTTTCTTAACCCGGTTAATCATCTCCTTAAAGCTCTCTATTTTAGCTGACAGGTCTTTGCCTCCGGAATCGGGCCCTTCGATTCCCAGGCATAACTGAAAATCTTCTTCGTTACCAACTAAAATATCAGAAATACCAGCAATCTCTGTAAAAACTTCACTCAATTCTTTTTCACGTCCCTTCCAGAACGAGGCACGGTAGTTCAGATCGAAGGATATCCGTGTGCCGAATTTTTTAGCAGCCCTGGCCAGTTCAAGGCAAAACTCACTAGTTTGTGGTGATAGAGCCCCTATAAGTCCAGAAAGATGGATAATTTGTACACGTTCCTTGGCAAATATCCGGTTGAGATCAAAATCTTTGATATTTATTGTCCGGCCTACTTCGCCTGCACGATCGTTCCAAACCCTGGGCCCACGAGAACCATAACCGCTGTCGGCAATATTGATCTGGTGCCTATAACCCCATGGCCCCCCCTGCTCTATTTCAACTCCTTCGTAATCTATCCCGCGTCTGCGAAGGTTATCTTTAATAATGCGTGACATAGGACTGCCCTTTACAAATGTCGTTAAAACCTTAACCGGCAATCCCAGATATGAGGAAATACTGGCTACATTCGATTCGGCGCTGGTAGCCTGAAGCAGATAAGCATCGCTGCTATGTACAGGTTGTCCGCCGGCCGGAGTTATGCGTAATCCCATGCTTGTTGGTACCAGCAATGAATACTTACTTTTTTCCTTCTCAGATAATTTCATAATCGTGCAATTATTTAATAAAATTACTCTAAAATAGGATGCTATATTAATACAATTCGCATAAATGACAATAAAGAAAATTCCTGTTATGATGAATGTCCTATAAATCCATTCATATTTTATTTCATGCTCTTTTTTTTGTATTTTGCTGTTAATTAAATGAATAAATCATTTCACAATATCAGTCATGTTATGATTAATAAATGCCAGTATCTCTTAATCTTTTGTTTTGTTTCCCTGGTAATTGTTTTTACAACACTACCGGGACTGAGAGCTAATAATCCTGATACTGTTCACATATGGGATATGCAAGAAATTACGCTGAAAGCTGAGAATGTTTATGATAATTACTACACCGATATTATGTGCTGGATTGAATTTAAAGGCCCTAGTTTCTCTAAACGAATCTATGCTTTTTGGGATGGAAACAATCTTTTCCGGATACGTGTTGTAGCAATTACACCCGGAAAATGGCAATGGACCAGCGGATCAAACCAGCCTGATGACAATGGGTTGAACAACCAATCAGGAGAATTTTATGCTATCGACTGGATCCGGGAAAAAAAGATGCAAAATCCCAATTGGCATGGTTTCATTCGTTCTACTTCCAATGGTCATGCGTTGCAATACGCCGATGGCACTCCTTTCTTTATGATAGGTGATACATGGCTGGCCGGGGCCACCTGGCGTTTACCCTACCGGAATGCTCCTGCTACGGATAATTATGAACCCGGACCTGGAATAGGGTTTGAAGATGCTGTGGTATATCGCAAAAATCAAGGATTTAATTCGGTGAGCATGATAGCCTGTTTTCCCAACTGGGAAGCTGATATTAGTGCCAGTACTTATGCCGATTCCAATGACATTTATTTACGCAATGCATGGAAGAAATTTGATTATTTTATAGAGGATGGCAATATGACCTCAAAAGATATGCGTGACGAATATGGTAACAGATCCTTTGATATGTCGCAGGAAAATACCGGTGTTGCTGATTTTGATCATATCATTCCCGAATATTTCCAGAGCTTGGATAAAAAAATGCAGTATTTATCAAATCAGGGATTTGTTCCCTTGATTGAAACCGTACGAAGAGATAATTGTCCGGCATGGAAAGCCTATTTCGACTTTAATGAATCGTATGCACGCTATGTTCAGTATCTTATATCGAGATATGGGGCGTATAATATAATTTTCAGCGGAATTCATCTCGACTGGATACCGAAGGAATACAGTCTCACAGCCGATGAATTTAATGAAGCGCTCACTTACCATCTGAACAAATACGGACCGATGCCCTTCGGACAGCCTTATACCACATTGATCAATAATTCTACCTACACCCAGTTTGGCCATGACGAAGAATGTCCCTGGCTATCCATGCACAGTGTAGGGAACAAGCCGCGGGATCATCGCGTTTCAATGGCATTAGAAACTCTATTTAAACTCGATCCACCCTATCCTGCTATTAATTTTGAACCGTATTATACAGGCTGGAACCATGAAATAAACAGGCCAAACGGTGAACACCCTCCAGCAAATTCTCAACGTGATAACTATTTTTCACGTGCCCAAATGTATGGATCCGTTCTTTCGGGCGGACTTTCAGGGCATGTGCATGGCACAGCAGCATACGATATTACAACAACAGGAGAGCCTGCAGGTATACGTCCACATTTCTGGGATGCATTGAAATATGAATCGGCAGAATATATGCAGTATCTTGGCATCTTTATTTTATCGGAAGGCAATAAATATCAGGCATTACAGCTTGCTTCAGACAATATACATCCTCAGAAAACTCCCGGAAGTCCGGAAGAGGGACTGGATGGTTGGGCCTATATGATGCGGACTCCTGAAAAAGATTTTGCCTTGCTCTATTTTGAAAATCAATCGGTTGTGCCCGAGATAAGCGGATTCAATCCAAATACATCCTATATTTTTCAGTGGTATAATCCTCGAAACGGTAAATGGAAGGAATCAGTTGTAGTAAAAACCGGGACAACCGGGATATTGACTTTACCTGGATTTCCTGATGGGCAAAATCCCACTCATACCGATTGGGCGGCTAAAATTACCTTGAAATAATGAAGTTAAACATACAACAATTCCTATCTGATCAATTAATTCAGGTAATTATTTTTAAAACTCTGATTATATGATATTTATAAATATATTTGTAATATCATGAAAAAATTTAAATTACTGCTATTTCCCCTTATCTGCATTGCCGGTTATCCGCAAAGTGAGATTCCTGATGTATATGCCGTATCCGCGCAATTTGAAAGAATCGAGCTTGTCCGGATGCGAACTGGCACCGATATGCTGGAAGGATTGAAAACTTTCGTCGTAGAGAAAAACATTATAAACGCAGTTATCCTATTAGGTATTGGATCTGTGACCGACTACCATTACCATGTGGTAAGTGATAAGAAATTACCTCCTGCCAATGAATATCCCAAAGCTTCCGTTCCCATGGATTTAATAGCTGTGCAGGGATATATTTTTAACAGAAGGATTCATGCTCATTTCACCTTGTCCGATGAGAACAGTGTTGTTGGAGGGCATCTGGAACCTGGTACAAAGGCTCTTACCTTTTTTATATTGACCATTGGTGTTCTACCGAATGATCTGGATATAGAAAATTTCGATAACTATAAGTGGTAGTACAACATTAAATAAACAGTATGATGAAAATTAAGAATATCCTGCTATTTAGCCTGGTTTTAACAGGGTTCTATTGTATTCCTGCACACATTCCAGTAAAAGTCGATTTTGAATCGGATAGTACAGGTCTGAATTACGATGGCGCCATATGGGAATCTCAAGGATTTGATAATGTCTCCTGGACGAATGGCTCTGAAAGAGCTACTGTTGTCGAAACCTATACTCATTCTGGTAATAAATCATTACAGGTGTATTATCCTGCAGGAGGAGTCGGCCCTCAGGAAACCGGGCATCAGGCACCCCTTGGTTTAACTCCCGGTAGAAAATATTATATATCTTACTGGTTAAGGTTCAGCCAGGATTTTAGTTGGGGTACCTCCAACGAAGGCGGCAAGCTACCTGGCTTAGCAGCCGGAAAGAAATGTTCGGGTGGTGAATACTGTGACGGAACTAACGGCTTTACTGCACGGTTTATGTGGCGAAAAAATGGCAGAGCAGTTCTCTATCTCTATCATATGGATAAACCTGGAAAATATGGAGAAGATTTTTCTTTAATTAATTCGGTAAATGACACTATGTATTTTCCTAAGGAACAGTGGGTAAATATTACTGAACGCGTACAAATTAATTCCGGCACTAATAAGGATGGTGAAGTACAGGTATGGTTTAATGGTGAGGAAGTATTAAATATTAAAAATCTTCAATTTGTTTCTAACGGTGATATGGTAGATGTATTCTACTTCTCCACTTTCCATGGAGGCAACGATACTACCTGGAGCCCCCAAAATGATTGCTATATCTGGTTTGACGACATTGTGGTTTCTACAGATATGCCTGTGGAATTGACATCGGGCAAGAATACCCACTAGTTTTGGTTTCACTTTGCGCGATTTCTTTCCAGTGAAGGTGATGAGTTCTATTATATATTATTTCGATGCAATCAGATTTTATAATTATATTAGTTCTGTTATTAATGATTATATGAAAAACCTAACATGGATACTGAAATATCCACCATTGCGCTGACTATACCTGAACTGATTAACATCATTACAGCAATGAACCTTATTATCATGTTCATTGTACTGTATTTTCGTAAGCAGAATACCTTACCTAATAAAATTCTGGCTGTTATACTTTTGCTTCCTGCCATAAGTTTTATAAACAACTACCTAATCCTTTCCGAACAGATATGTTCTTTTCCATCCATCATTTTTATCAGTGAAATAGGTGTAATTATTGGAGCTCCGTTGATTTATCAATACACCCGAATTTTTATGGGAAAGAAATGGAACCTGTTTTTCATCCTGAATATACTCTCTATCATCGCAGTTCTGGTTTGCTTTTATTGTTGGCTTCTTTTCCTCGCGTATGATAAACAAACAAAAAATCAATTTGTAACTAATATTACCGATGAAATTTATCTGCAATACCTTACATGGATACGTGGAACCTTTTTTATCCTGTTAAATGCCTATTTTTTGGTTATAGCCATTCAGGTTATTCAATATTCAAGAAGGATCATGGATATCCGGTCTGAACTCGAAAGACTTAAACTCAGGTACCTGCAGCAATTTGTTATTCTTCTCTGGGCATTGAATATTACCATTCTTGTACTGTATATTTTTGTAGCCAATTATTATGTCGATTTTGTGGCGGTTCCGTTGGTTTCAACCATTTTTTATATTTTCCTGGTTAAAACAGCCTTTAACCACACGGCTGTTTTTACCCGGAATGATTTTTCGAGTTTCAAACAATCCCTGTTAAAGTTGGAAAACCTGGATGTATCAAGAACTGGTATCAAAGAATTTGAACAACAGGAGATTGACCGCATCAAAAATAAGCTCCACCAGCTGATGAACGAGGAGAAAATCTATATCGACCCCGACCTAAGTATCGTTAAACTATCGGAAGTCCTGAAGCTAACGGTGCATCAGACCTCCTTTTTTATTAACAGGTACTTGAATTCTAATTTCTTCAACCTGATCAATTCCCGGCGTATTAAACTTGCAAAGGAAAAAATGAGACAAAAGGGTGTAAAATCGGAAATTGAAGTTATTGGATTCGAAGTGGGTTTTAACAGCAAATCGGCCTTTTACAGGGCTTTTAATAAGTATGTACAGCAATCCCCTTCCGAGTTTATCAGAAAGCAATAAATCTTGTAATTACATCTATTTGATTTCCCACTTTATAATTCGGGAATTCTCCTGAAAAATAATCCCTCCCACTTTATAAACAGGGACTTAGAGCTGCTTCGTAACTTGTAGTTTTGAACTTAGTATTAATTTCAAAACTTAATAGTATGAAAACTATAAAATTTTTATCAGTATTAATTATGCTATATGTTTGCTGCAATAATCAACATTCATTAGCACAAAGTGATCCATCGGAATTTAGAAACGAACTTCGGTTCGGAGCCTTTCAATTGCTCTATAATACATTTTATGCCAGCTATGAGAGGTCTTACGGGAACAACGGTACTTCATTCTCGGCGGTTTTCACTTATAAGGATACCTATGAGGAATCAGTAACAGGCTATTTACTTAAAATCGATCAAAAGATTTATTTTAATGACGTTACTTCCGATTATGGCAACTTCTATTTCTCACCCGGATTGAAATATGGATACAGGGAATATGTTGGTACTAGTTATACCGACAAGCTAACAAGCTATGGAGTCCAGGTAGTTGGTGGTGTAAAATATACAATCCTCAACAGATTGGTAATAGATTTTTATTTTGGTGGCACAATCGTTCAAACATTAATCCAGAAAACAGGTACGAGCGACAAAAGGTACGGCAAAAACTATCTTAGTCCCGGATATTCTGGGGTCGCTCCTATTATAAATTGTACCTTTGGATTTAAGTTTTAGCCGATTAAAAATAGTATGTTACAAACAAGTAATAGAACCCTGAAAAGTCTTGCAGTATTAACACTGATACTCATTTCAGGGTTTATTATTTTATCGGTTCTGGTTCATATTACAAACTCTGATATTAATCCGGTACGATTTCCGTTAAGTCGGTATGGCATAGCTCCAAACGGCTACCTTTTGTCCATTGGTTTATTTATGATCGGTCTGGCAGAAATTATAACCGGTATTTTAATTTACAATGTGGATAGTATCTATCGTAAATGGCTGATGTTTTTACTTTTATTTATAGGAGTAACAGCATTTATCACCGCTATTTTACCTATGGATATTGAACCGGTACGGACAATTCCGGGTACAATTCACAACTATGCAGCTGGTATCCAGTTTGTATTATTTCCTGTTGCAGCTTTGTTATATGGATTCAGGCACCGAAGTTTTTCGGCACGGCTATTTTCAATATCTATCGGCTTCACTG
>Ga0307422_1001405_pt1 | contig 12580 bp, 8 predicted proteins | sample SalMarWE160290MG_FD_202153 | JGI IMG/M metagenome (GOLD analysis project Ga0307422, IMG submission 202153) | Salt marsh sediment microbial communities from the Plum Island Ecosystem LTER, Massachusetts, United States - WE1602-90 | ecosystem: Environmental > Aquatic > Marine > Intertidal zone >...
TATTCGACCGACGTAAATATCGTCTTTGCCGTCGGCGTCAATCGGCATCGGGAAGCGGTTATGCTCACGGTCATCCAGAACAGAAACACCCGGAGCGGTGCTCAGAAGGTCCCTGACCTGCTCGGCGGTAATTGACTCGGTGAATTCGAGGGTGATACTCTCGCAGTGCGCCCGGAATACCGGGATACGGATGCAGGTGCATGTAATCGCGATGTCAGTACAATCGAATATTTTCCTGGTCTCATTGACCATTTTCATCTCTTCCAGATTGTATCCGTTCGACTCGAGCGCTGAGTTATGACTGAAGGCATTAAATGCTATCTGATATGGGAAAGCCTTGCAGGTAGGTTCTTTTCCTTCCAGGATTTCGCGCGATTGCTCTTCCAGTTCGACCATTGCCGAGTGTCCGGCTCCGCTGGCGGCCTGGTAAGTGCTGACAATCATCCTTTTGACAGGGTTTGCCTTGTGCAAAGGCCAGACCGGCACGATACCGATAATGGTCGAGCAGTTCGGATTGGCGATGATGCCTTTATTGTCTGCTATTGCCTGCGGGTTGATTTCCGGAATCACTAACGGGACATCCGGGTCCATCCTAAACGCCGAAGAATTGTCCACGACAACGGCACCGGCTTCGACCGCCGCCGGTCCGAATTCCTTGCTTCGCGAAGCCCCGGCACTGAACAGGGCGATATTGATTCCGCTGAAACTTTTCTTTGTCAATTCTTCAACGATATATTCTTTGCCTTTAAATTCGATTTTCTTGCCTGCTGACCTGCTGCTGGCGAGCATTTTGAGAGAATCGAATGGGAAATCCCGTTCTTCGAGAATCTTCAAAAATTCCTGTCCTACTGCTCCGGTGACTCCGGCTATTGCCAAATTACAACCCATGCCTTTTAGCTCCTCAAAGTTATAAGCCTAAACTTAAAGGCAGCCCGCAAGTCCAGCTTGCACCACTGCCTACACATACTGCACCTTAAATACTGTCACCAAATTATAACTTCTTCGCCTGTAAAATGCAACTGTTGTCCTGCTAATATTTACTATTTATTCTGCTGATGGTTCAGCGGTCCTCCTCTGCCACAAAGCCGCCATTGCCGATGCCGTTATTATGCATATAAACACAAAAATCGCCGCCGGCATGGCTACCTGTACCGCTTCCTGACCTTTAAAATGTTTCAAAGCAAGGACTGTCCCGAGTCCGGCGTTCTGCATGCCAATCTCAATTGCCATTGTCCGCCTTCGGGCCAGGTTCATCCTGAATGCAGAGCCTACACCGTATCCCGCCAGCATACCGTAAATATTTAAGATTATCGCCACCATTAGAACTATGCCGGTGACTGCGGCGAGATTCTCCCTGTTAAGAGCTATCACTAAAGAGCAGATAAATATGATGAACGTGACAGATATTGCAGGGAAGACCGGTAGTATTTTCTCGATTTTCTCTTTGAAGTAATGCCGTACTCCAAACCCGATAAACAAGGGTACCACCACCATCTTTACAATGCTGAATACCATTTCCAAAAACGGCACTTCCAATCGTGAGCCTGCTAAAATGTAAGTTAAGCCCGGTGTCAGTACCGGACAAAGCAGCGTTGAAACCGTTGTCAGTGAAACTGAATACGCCGTGTCGGCCTTTGCGATATAGCTCATGACATTACTTGCCATTGCACCGGGTGCCGAGCCGGTAAGTATCAATCCAACTGCAATCTCCGGCGGCAGATTAAACAATTTTGCCAATGCGAATGCACCCAAAGGCATGATACTAAACTGTGCCGCTGAACCGACCAGAACGATAATCGGCCTTTGAGCGATGCGTTTGAAATCTTCGGCCTGAAGTACTACCCCGATTCCGAACATTGTCAGGGCGAAGAACCAGTTCATAGCCGGCTTTAGTGCCACAAACGGTCCGGGTAAAAGATATGCCACCAGCCCGGACACAATCACCCAGATAGCGAAATACTTTGTATAAAAACCTAATACTTTCTTCAACATGCCGAAGAGTATAAACATTAAATGTTGTATTAACAATTCATTATTGTATTATCTCTTATATATAGAAGCCTTTGAAAGACAGAACAATCATAATAGAGGAAGAAGAATTTATGTTAGACGGAAATGTGTGTAAGCTGAATGTATATGTAGTGTGCGTGGTTTTTGTAATTGCGGCGGTCTGTGCGATTCACTCCTTAGGTGTCGAATCCGACACCGCCAGTCAAAAGGATGAAATACCGCACCTTGAAAAACAGGGCACCGCCACGCAGCTTATCGTGGATGGCGGGCCGTATCTGATTTTGGGGGGAGAATTAGGCAACTCAAGCGCCTCTAGTCTCGAATACATGGAGCCGATTTGGCCCCGGTGGGTGAAACTGAACCTCAATACAGTGCTCGCGCCTGTGTACTGGGACCTGATTGAGCCGGTGGAAGGCAAATTCGATTTTTCGCTCGTGGACGGCCTTGTGCGGGATGCCCGGCGATATAATTTGCGACTGGTTCTATTATGGTTTGCAAGCTGGAAGAACAGCATGTCATGTTATGCTCCTGTATGGGTCAAGAAAAACCAGCAGCGTTTCGGTCGCGCCCGTGACAAACAGGGCAGGGGCATGGAAATTCTATCGGCCTTTAGCGAGCAAAACCGGGAAGCCGATGCTCGTGCTTTTGCCGCCCTTATGAAACATATTCGCCTAATTGATGGCGCCGAGCATACGGTCATTATGATGCAGGTGGAAAATGAAATCGGGATGATACCGGAAGCTCGCGACCATAGTGACATTGCGAATGAATTGTTCGGTGAGTCGGTGCCGAGAGAGCTGATGGATTATCTAATCGCACACAAAGATTCGTTGATGCCGGAATTTCACACGGTTTGGGAAGAGGCCGGCTGCAAGAGTTCCGGGACGTGGGAGGAAGTCTTCGGACGAGGTCCCGGCACGGATGAAATCTTTATGGCGTGGCACTATGCGCGTTACGTCAATAAAATCGTGGAAGCCGGCAAGGCCGAGTATCCTTTGCCGATGTATGTCAATGCGGCACTGATTCGCCCGAACTACAAGCCCGGCCAGTATCCGAGTGCCGGTCCTTTGCCTCATATTATGGATATCTGGCGAGCTGGCGGACCTATGATAGATTTCTTTTCGCCGGACATTTATTTCCCGAACTTCGTCGAGTGGTGCATTAGGTACCACCGTTCCGGCAATCTGCTGTTTATACCGGAAGCCGGTCGGGGAGCAGAAAATGCGGCCAATGCTTTTTATGCCTTCGGACAACACGATGCGATGGGATTTTGCCCCTTTTCGATAGAATCGATAGGGGACCCTGATAGTGCACCTCTAGCGCGGGCCTATGACGTACTCTCACAAATGTCGCCTTTGATTCTGGAAAACCAGGGCAAAAATACAATGACCGGTGTTTTGCTGGATAAAGATAATCAGAAGCGTAAAGTTGAGCTCGGAGAATACGTGCTGACCGTATCTCATGATTATACATGGGGATGGTCGGCCGGGGCGGATGAATCGGGACAATGGCCGCTGGCAGGAGGTATAATAATTTCAGTGGGGCCGGATGAGTACGTAATTGCCGGAACCGGTATTATCATAACTTTTGCGCCGAACACTCCGGGTGAGCCGATTACAGGAATTGCCGACATCCAGGAAGGCAAATATATAAATGGCCGCTGGCTGCCGGGCCGGTCGATGAACGGCGACCAGAGCCATCAGGGCAGACATCTTCGAATCCCCGCCGGCGGCTTCGGAATCCAGCGAATTACGCTTTATCGTTACAATTGAGATTCAATGAACGGTAAAAAAGAAAGGCTCTTTCCATAGCCGGTATGTTGCGCCGTTTACTTATCAAGGGTATTGATTTGAGAAAGGAGATATTTATGCGAACCTATAGTAGTATTTTTATTGCCTTTTCGATTTTGATGTTAGCAGGTCCGGTTTGGTCATCGGCCGGAGAAAATCCGTCAATAGATGCCGATTCCCTGCCGGATATGTATCGTCAATTTAGCATCTATACGGATCCATGTGAATATGTTTACCTTTACAAATCGCTTCCGGAGTCACTCGACGAACTTTGCCGGTTGATAAAGTGTCAGTTTATCCATCCGTTTGAAGCGGAGCCTTTTAAAAAAGTTATACCACCTGAACGGCAAAAATATGGCGACCCTATATACCCTACGGTCAGGGCACTGCTTAAGGGATTGCTGGAATATGACCCTAACGGCCTGGTCCCGACAAGACAGCCAAAGGACCGTCTCATAGTGACATGTCGCTATCACGCAATACTGCTGGCTTCTATTCTGAAGCATTCCGGTGTGCCGACGAGAGTACGCTATGGATTTGCTCTATACATCGGCAAGGATGTGAAGAATTGTCACGTGATTTGTGAAGTGTGGGATTCGGAAAAGAAGCGATGGCTGCTTGTAGATCCCACTTTGCCGAATATGGTGGATTTTCCTCGGGAGCAATTTGAATTTGCTTCTGATGCATGGCACAAGTTACAGGAGGGCAATATTGATCCTAAAAAGTACGGCGTTGCAGACAGATGGGGCTCTTTTAATATACTTGATATGTTCTGTCACGACATGGAATCCGTTCTGGGCCGGGAGCTTTTATATTGGGAGCATCCGTCAGTCTGTCAAGATGAAAATATGGATGTCACTAAGATTGATAAAGAACAGGTTGAGATTATAGACAAACTGGCTGACCTTATGGATAATCCCGATGAAAGCCTAAAGGCAATAGAGTTCCTGCGTAGCCAAAACGAATTTCTGCAATTCAAACGGTCAGGCAAATCCTCTTCTGCTCCATTGTGATTTAAACAAATCAGGCGATAGAATCCCGGAATTGAAGACCGGAATCTGTAAATTCATTCGATAATCGAAGGGCCGGAGGGATCAGATGAAAAAATAGACCTGAGCAAACCTAATTTTTCTATACCCAAACGCGCTACTTCGGGGTGTAATAGGGTGAAGAATGATCATTTTTTGTAAAATGGCCAAGCCATGATAGAAGATAAGCTGCTTATTTTCAGATTCAAACAGGGCCGTAACGGAGCCTTACGGCAGATCTATGACAAGTACAAAATCGAGATGCTCAAATTGGCTGTTGTGTTGACCGGCGATATCAATACTGCTGAAGATATCGTTCATGATGTCTTTGTCAGGTTCGCTCTGTCGGCCCAGCGCATCGGATTAACCGGGAGTCTTAGGAACTACCTGATAACGAGCGTAATGAACCGGGTTCGGAACCACCTGCGTGATAGTAATCGACGCCGTCTGGCTGGCCTCGAAGGGGCCGATTTGCTCTGCTCATCCGAACGAAGTCCTCATCAATGGGCGGTTCTAAACGAGCGTTTGTTGCTTCTGAGTGGGGCGCTGCAGGAAATGCCATACGAACAGCGGGAAGTGGTTAGTCTTCGCATGGAGCTGGATTTACCGTTTCGCATGATAGCGAAGTTGCAGGGAGCATCCGTTAATACAGTCAAAGGCCGATATCGATATGCCATCGCAAAACTGCGGTCATTGCTTGATAGTGAGGTAGAATTATGAGTTCCGCAGATGAAATAAAAAAGTTATTCAAAGAAGCCGAGCTGAGTGTCAATTCGGATGCCGATGAAAAAGTATTCGAAGATATGCAAAAGGCTCAACAAAAAATTACCCAAAGAGTTCCGGCCGTGCCGGACAATATAAGGAGAATACTTATGAAAAATCCGATTGTAAAAGTTGCTGTTGCTGCGGTTGTCATAATCGCATGTTTGACAGGCGTGTTTATGTTCGACAGAACATCCGGCGTTGCCTTGGCGGATGTGCTGAACAGAATCGAACAGATTAGTGTTTACATGTATCAGATGAGTATGAGTGCCTCGGGTCAGGTGGTTGCCGGTCGGCCTGTGGACCAGGAAATGAACGTGACGATACTCGTCTCACACGACTACGACGCTAAAATGATTACTGAAATGTCATCACCTGTCGATGGAGAGGATATTATCCAGGAGATGTACATGCTGCCTAAGAAAAAGACCATGATTATGCTAATGCCCGGCCATAAGAAGTACGTGCAGATGGACCTCAGTGATAAGATGATTGAGCAGACTCGGCAACAGAATAATGATCCGCGCTTCATGGTCCAGCAAATTCTGGAATGCGAATATGAGAGTCTCGGCTTCTCAACCATAGATGGTATCGAGGTTGAAGGATTCCGAACCTCCGATCCAAATTATCTGGGTGGCATGATGGGCGGCCAGGTTGACGTTAAAATATGGGTCGATGTCGTTACCCAACTGCCTGTACAGGCGGAGATGAATATGCAGATGGGCGAGATTCAGATGCACGCCGTGATGCATGATTTCGAGTGGGATGTCACCGTTGATGCCGCCGAATTCGAGCCGGTCATACCGGAAGATTACAAAGCTTTTACGGACGAGCCTATCAAGGTGCCGGAGTTCGATGAGCAGACCGCTATTCAGGGACTGGAACTGTTTGCCGAACTAACCGGCTCATACCCGGAAGAGCTTAATCTTATGAACATAATCTCGAAGACAAGCAAAGCCATGGGTAGTAAACTGGCCCAGGATCGAATGCAACAGGAAAATCAGGATATTAGTGAGCAGGAGATGACCAAAGAGCTTGCGGAAAAAATAATGCCCATTACAGGGTTGGCAACATTCTATATGCAGCTCGTCCAGAATAAAAATGACCCGGCGTATTACGGAGAATTCGTTACACCGGAAGATACAGACCAGGTTCTGATGCGATGGAAGGTCTCGGAGAATGAATATCGTGTCATCTTCGGTGACCTGCAGGCAGAGACAGTTGATTCTGATGTTTTAACTGAGCTTGAAAGTACCCTTCCGCAATAACGGAAGAATTTATATTCGACCCGTCAAAAGGCCGAGCTTATAGTTCGGCCTTTTTGTTCTCTTAAAGATTCATGTCACTGGAGTTTTCAATATCTATTTTACTTTCGTCTTTTGTTTTTATGGTGACGTTTTTGAATTACCAGCCTTGGGCGTATGAGATTTGTCCGGCGGAGTCGGCTTCAATTTCGGTATCATCCAGATAGAAATTTTTCACAATGGATTCTTTCGTACCGGAAGCAGATATTGCCCTTTTGGCACCGGTGGCTTTAACGCGGGATATATGCACGTCCCTGAATTCGGGAATGCCCCTTTCAGGGGGTTCGACCTGTTTGAGCATGGTTTTCCAGTGTTCCGGAATGCTTTCCGGGTCGTAGCCTTCCGGCAGGGACGAATAGCTGTAACTCGGATTCCAGTTCATAGAGACTCTGATGACCGTGACGACGCCGTCCATTTCCATATCCTGAAGATAAATATCCTCGACAGTCCCGCCCCTTGTTCTGGCCGATTTGAATCGCAGGCCGTTGTCGGTTCCCCGGGCTTTGAGATTTTGTGCCAGTACATGTCTAATGCTGCCGGATGTTTCACTGCCGAATGTGACAAGGCCGTCACCTCTTCGGGCGACGCAGTTTCGGATTACAACGTATTCGGTAGGGCGGTTAATCCTCAGGCCGTCCCAGTCCCGGCCGGCTTTCAGACAAAAATTATCGTCGTTACAGTCGATATCGCAGTTCTCGACAAGGACAAACCGCGAGGAATCGATGTCGACGCCGTCAGTGCTCGGTCCGCTGCCGCCGAGATTGTTCTGTATCAAGATGCCGTCAACGGTAACGTATTTTGAGTATAGGATATGCACCGTCCAGAAGCCGGCCCGTTGAAAGGTTATGTCCTCTATGGTGACATTGGTGCAGTTTTGTACTAAAACCGTGCGGGGACGCTTGCAGTCGTAATCTACAATCCAGCGGAGCCCCTTCGGCTCGTATTCCTGTCTGCGCATCGTCCAGTATTTGTCCCAGAACGGTTTTCCCCGTGCGTTGACAGTACCGTCTCCGGTAATGGCGACATTATTTTGGTCAATAACATTAATCAGGGCCGCCGGCCATTTTAGCTCTATCCCGGCTGCTCTCGTATCGATTTCCGGATAATCCGCAATATCCTGGCTGCCTAAGATTGTCACTCCTTTGTCGATTCTAAGATTGACACCTTCTTTTAGAAAAATCGAGCCGGTAAGATAATCGCCGGAATTGAATTTAACAACCCCGCCTCCTTTGGAAGCGCAGGCATCGATGGCGGCCTGAATCGCTTTTGTATCAAGTGTTTTACCGTCACCGGCGGCGCCGTAATCGGCTACATTATAAACGTTACTATTTTCCGGCATTGTCCTGGCGCCGACTTGTTTGATCCATTGCTCCATAGGAATTGCATGATTGGAAGAACCTGCTAAAAAAGTGCAATTGATATTCAATAGTAATGTGAACAGAATCGATAGCATTCTTTTACTCCTCGTGTTTTTAAGTTGTGGCCAATTAATGAAATCTTTTATGAACTCTTATCAGTCGAATATATCTTCCAAAGCCTTTCGCAACTGTTCCTCAGCTTCCTGCTTAAGCTGGTCTTCTAACAGTTTGCCCACGTCAAGCTGTGGTTTATCTACGGTGCCGGTTATCGGCAGTGTTATCCTTCTGGCGCTTTCACGGCCAATCCTTATTGTTCTGCCTTCGGTCGTGTAAGGTAGTGTCACGGACATGTTCAGGCTTTTATCCAGGCCGATCACACCCTCGAAATTTACCGGATTATCACCGACGTCCATCTGCATATTGTCGTACCTGAGGTAGCCGTCGCTCAAAGAGAATCTGGTCGGATGTATTGTTATAATTGTTCCTCGAACACCACCGCCGACTAATGAAAGAATCTGCCCGAGAAAATCGGAGGTTTGTAAGTTCAGGCTGCTTATCGAAACCGTGCCGACGATTTCGGCCTTGTTTTTAGCAGCGGCACTAATCGGTATACTGAGCTTTTCACAGTTGAGATTTGCTATGCCGTTGACGTTGGCGGCGTTTGCAAAAATAGGATTTAGATACTTTAACAGTTTTCCGGTTGTCTGGTCGTTGATTTTAATGTCTTTTATTATCTGCATTGGTTCGGCCGTCTTGAAAAGCGCCGGTTTCTGTTTGAAGTCCGCCTGGGCGCTGAAGTTGAACCGGCCTTCGTTGACGATTGTTGTAAAGGGGATGATTTTCAACAGCCCGTTCTGGACCACAATGTTCACATCCGTGGGCCCGAAATTTAGCCCTTTGTATTCGGCCTTGTCGAAACCCAGTCCGGCTTTTGCGCTTAGATTCGAAAGGAGCTGATTCTTCTGGTCGGTGGGATATTCGCTGGTGAAATTAATCGTGTCTTTTCTTTGCCCTTCAAGCACTAGTCGCTCGGGCAGGTATGGTCCGGCTATTGTGCTCAGAGCCAACCAGTCGTATTGAAGCTCGGCTTGCCCGGTCAGTTTGGTTTTCTCGTTCTCCACTATCTGGCTTATATTAGCCTGTGGGATGTTGAGCCCGGGGCTGTTCAAACGGAAGAATATTTTTTCGTACGTTTTTTGTTCAGCATCCAATTTAATTTCGAATACGGCTGTCGCTTCGCTGCGTTCTATCGGTTTGCTATCCGGGAAAGCGACTTTCAGATCTGTGATTTTTGTCGAGTCTGATTTTATCGTATATATCTGTTTTTGGGAACTAATGGAAACCTGCGATTCTGCGATACCGGCCAGCCCGATATCTTCGGGAATACCGCCGAACAAAACGGCGAAGGGCCGCAGCTTTCCAAGGTCCATTTGTTCAGCCTTGACAATCATATTGAATGCCTCAGAGGTTTCTTTTTTCAGAGGCACAACCGCGTCTTTGATATTAACGCGACCGAAGCTCATGCCGACATCAAGGGAGTTAATATTAAGGATATTATTTTCCCTGTCTAAATTTAGGGTATATGCCGCTTCGCCCGTTGGTACGGAAGCGGTCACATCGTTAGGCCCTGTGATATTCAGTCCTTTGAAGGTCGAAGATGCGGAGAGGGTAATTGTTTTATCACTGAGTGAGACCTGTCCTGCTTCTGTAAACTGCCCGGCAATCTTGTATGGGCCGATATCTACGAACTGCCCCAGTTCGGACTGGAGCTTGGCCAGGTCTGCCTGACCATCGAATTTTATCTGCTCGAGATTACCGCTGGCGTTGATTTTCGCAAAAGGCGCCGAGGCGATAAGCCTGTTGATATTAACGCCTTCTTTATCGGGAGATACCTGTGCTTCGGCCAATATAGGCGCCGATATTGCGATTTGTCTTCCCTCGACGGTTCCTTTCAAATCAGCCAGTTGTACCTGTGCACGGATTTGTTTTTGTCCCGGCATGCCTGTAGTCTTGATATCGCCTGTGATCTTCCCGGATGAAATCTGCGTACCCTCTTTTAAACCCAGTGTCATTGGGATTTGCGAAACTATAGTGGCCAGATCGCAGTCGAAAGTGCCGTTCAGATCATAATCCGCATCAGCACTAAGAAAACTATCGAGTGATTTTATCGTCATAGGCATCGATCCATTGGCTTTTAGCTGTGCCCAATCGGTTTTTACCTGCGCATTTTCGATATTTATCATTTGTTCTTTTTGAGTAAGTTTCAAATCGACATCGAGAACGGAGGTCTGGATTTTTTCCTTAGTTAGTTCTGTTTCAATTTCCAGACGAGAGCCTTTCACCGTTCCAGTGATATTATCAATCTGACCGTCCACGAAGCGGCTTTGAAGATCAACCGAAATGTTCCCTTTGGCCTTTACATCCATACCAGCCATGGCGAAGAAAGGCTGCAAGGATTCAAGGTCAACATCGCCGACATTAATACCGATATCAATGTCGGCTCCTTTTAGAGTCCAGCCGGATTTTGCCTTTGTCTTGGCCGGTGTGACTCGACCATTTGCTTGGATGTTGGATTTTTTATCATCGGCTGCCACGACCATTTTCAGGTCGAAACTCGACTGCTTTCCCGGTAGTTTTAAGTTGATGTTGGAATTTATCTGCGCCAGCTCGACGGTTTTATCGTGTGTATCGGTGACTTTCACGTTGCCGTCGTTTACAACGATATCGGTGACAAGTGCAATTCCCGCGGTTTCCTTCGGGGCTTTTTCGGATTCGGTTGCGGTGGTTGCCTCCGCCGGTGGTCTGTCTTTGAGATTTATCTGAACTCTTGGCTGGTCGATAGTGGTTTGGCCGAAGGCCATATTGCCGGTTAATAGTGCGCCATAGTGTGGCTCTGTTGCGATTTGCTTGACTTTAAGTGAGAATTGACCGGCGGTGTCATCGAAGCTCAGGTCCGCAATCCTGATTCCTTTGAACCAGCCCATCGACAGGTCGGCGAAATCGGCCCGGCCGTCTATCGATTGGTTGATTTTCGAGAGTATTATCTGCCGGCCTTTTTCCGATGAAACTAACACAGGCACAAAAAGAAATACAAATACAATCAAAATGACAATCAGTGCAGATACTATCAGGAGGATTTTTCTGCCGGTTTTTTTTCGCCGTTTGGCTTGTGAGTTTTTTTCCGCTTCCATCGCTGTAGCCCCCAAAAAGAGTTTGTGAGCAGGAATGTATTGTGCTTTTGCCGAAACGCGAGCACTTTTACTTTTAGACTTTCGGTATAATTCAATCGAGCATTATTTCGTCTGATTTATGTTTTACCACTTCGTCGACTTTATCTGAATATTCCTTGGTGATATCATCGACTTGCTTCTTGCCTTTTTCGAGGTCGTCCTCGGTGATAACTTTGTCTTTCTGCTGCTTCTCAAGGTGCTTGATAGCATCTCTTCGAATGTTCCGAATAATGACCTTTGTTTGTTCGCCGGTCTGTTTGGCCTGCTGGACGAGTTGTTTTCTTCTTTCCTCGCTGAGAGCCGGTATATTTAGTCTGATTATTTTGCCGTCGATAATAGGGGCTATACTCAGGTCGCTGTTTTTAATTGCCTTTTCGATTTCTCTGATTGAGCCGGGGTCGAATGGTTTTATCACAATCATGTCAGCCTGCGGTGTTGCCAGTGTTGCCATCTGTTTTAACGGCGTTGGAGTCCCGTAGAAATCGGCCTTTATATTTTCAACAAGTCCGGTGGAAGCTCTGCCGCTGCGAACTGTTTTTAGCTCATTATGCAGGATTTCGAGAGCCTTTTTCATCTTGGATTCGGTCTCGGAGACAATTTCTTTTGTAGGCATGTTCAACCTCACTTAGCAACTATTTTCGTACCGACTTGCCTGCCGCAAAGGGCCTTGGTCATATTACCCTTTTCGAAAATATTTAAGACAATAATCGGAATATTGTTTTCCCGGCAAAGACTTATCGCTGAATGATCCATTATTCTAAGTTTTTTCGTTAGCACCTGGTCGTAGGATAATTCTTTGAAGAGCTTGGCATCAGGATTCTTCTTGGGATCGTCGCTGTAAACTCCTTCGACCTTTGTTGCTTTTATGAGCAAATCCACATCAAGTTCTGAGGCCCTTAAGGCCGCACATGTGTCGGTAGTAAAAAATGGATTTCCTGTTCCACCGGCTAATATTGCAACCCTTCCGCGTTCGAGGTGCCGAATCGCTCTTCTGCGGATAAAACCCTCACACATTGCGGGAACCTCTATCGCGCTGAGGACTCTTGTTTCCTGGCCGATTTTCTCAAGTGTCTCCTGCAGTGCACAGGCATTAATAAT
>Ga0307422_1001409_pt1 | contig 12564 bp, 13 predicted proteins | sample SalMarWE160290MG_FD_202153 | JGI IMG/M metagenome (GOLD analysis project Ga0307422, IMG submission 202153) | Salt marsh sediment microbial communities from the Plum Island Ecosystem LTER, Massachusetts, United States - WE1602-90 | ecosystem: Environmental > Aquatic > Marine > Intertidal zone >...
ATAGGTATCGATCTCCTCGGCTTTGGGAAAGGGGCCGAAATAAACGGATCCGTCAAACACCAGGCGGCGGGTGCGGAAGATGCGCGGGAATTTATCGGCGGTAATTCGAATAACAGCATAAGTTTTCCCGTCTTTAAGGTTGATATTATATTTGGGCTGATGTTCCTTAATGAGGTGGTTCTCGGTTATGAGAGCCTGCATCTCGCTGCGGGTAATAATTACTTCAATATCCGAGATTTTCTTGGCCAGCACATCTGTTTTGATATCTTTGTCTTTGGAAAAATAGGACTGAACCCTTTTCCGCAGCTCTTTGGCTTTCCCCACATAGATAATTGCTCCGGCGCTGTCTTTCATCAGGTACACACCCGGTTTATTTGGAAAGTGCTTAATTTTATTGACAAGGTATGTCCGATCACCCATAGTTGTACATTCTTAATATAATATATAGTTTTTTGTTGGGGATGGAAAAGGAGTAATTTTTTCTATATTGATTGCTTATTCTATGGAAGCAAGGGCCATTTCTCCGGCTTTCAGGATCACCTTGCTGCTGACCGTAGAACCGCTTACCACATCCACATTTAAGGACTGTGCTTTTATCACATCATCCACAATTTTTTCAGCTTTGCCGCCCTTACCGTTATCATGCTCCAGTATGGTAAATGACACAATGCTGTGATTTTGTATTACAACATTTACTTTGGCCCTGACCAAACCGCATTTATATTCACCAATATACTCACCGTCGGCTATCATTTTCAGGTCAGGTGAATAAATAACACCATTTTCGGCAAATTCTTTCATTTCAGAAAAGGCCGCGCAGCTATTGAACAGGGAAAGCATCAATATGGTAAACATTACTTACAAAACCTTATTTCCGATATACAGGTATCATCATATAGCGAACACAGATACACGGAGAGTATCTCTAAGGCAGCTCCGGCGTAAGCATAACACCCTTTTTCCAGGCGTCAAGGTATGGTCCGGGCCAGATCTTACCGCGCCGGGTTTCCCAATCATCGGGAGTAGTTAGCTCTGAGATGCCGAAATGCACATGAGGCGGAGTAAAGCGCGCATTACCCGATTTGCCCACATAACCGATAATCTGACCGGCCTTTATCCTTATGCCCAGTTTTATCCCATGTACTAATCGAGAGAGATGCGCGATATAATAGCGGATATCATCGTCTCCGCACAGGGCCAGGGCTATGCCTCCCCGTGTTGCCGGATCATCCTGATAAGGATCCCAGATATCCTCTGCGGAAATCCATTCTATAATACCGTCGGTTACCGCAATAATGGGGGTGCCGAAGGGAGCAAAAATATCACTGGCCGGATAGTCATGGTGATCCCCTTGTTTATGTCCCGTATAGTTACAGTATTCGGGAGGCTGTACCGGAAAATAGTACATGAATTCTTTCTCTCCCGAAGGCACTTTTTTGGCAATATAACCGGCTACCTGTTTACCCTGTCCCACATCACCCGCACATTGAACATAACCTATGGAATAAAATGTGTAGCCTAACAAAAAGACAAGGATTAAACAGAGCATGCTTCCTATTATTATAATTATATGATAGATATGTTTTATTCCAGACTCCTTATTACACCGGACAATTCTTTAATTTATACCTTACAATGTTGGTAATTATAGCTTAAAACTGATAATTTTTTAATAACCAAGCCAAAAAAACTAATTTATCCACGAAGTTACAGCAATTCTCATTTTAGTAAATGAGAATTGACTTGTTAGTATATTGGCGTCAGTGATTCTCATTTTGCACGATTATATTAGCAATTTATTGAGGAAATTGCAAAACTCAAAATATATTAAGTTAGTAAAATACTTATTCTTTATACCATAATAAGTTAGCAATTTCCATTCAAGGAGCATTTTGCAAAAATGTTATTTTTGCAAAATGCTCTATTATGTTTATATATACTTTATTAAGCATATATTGTACAAAATGAGAATCACTGACGAAGTTTGAAAATGCATTGACAAATTACTCCTTTGCCAGTATGGTTCCCTATACTATGCAGAAGTATATAATTGATGGTAACTATCCTCTTAAAGGAAAAATCAAAGCCAGCGGCAATAAAAATGCCGCACTCCCCTGCTTGGCCGCTACGCTGCTCACTACACAACCGGTAGTCTTAAAAAATTTACCTGAGATAGAAGATGTATACGTAATGCTGGAAATCTTACAGCAACTGGGAGCTACGGTACAGAAACTGGCGGATAATGAATACAAAATCTCGGTTACGGATATTAAAAGCGATGAGCTCCCATGTGAAGCGGCAAAAAAAGTACGCGCTTCAATATTGTTTGCAGGACCTCTGCTGGCCAGAAAAGGCAAAGTAATCTTACCGCCCCCGGGCGGAGATATTATAGGCCGCAGGAGACTGGACACGCATTTTCTGGCATTGAAGGAATTAGGTGCCCAGGTAGAAATCGACGGATTTTTTATTCTTCAAGCAAACAAACTTGTGGGCCAGGATATTTTTCTTGATGAGGCCTCGGTAACCGCTACGGAAAACACTATTATGGCCTCGGTACTGGCCGAAGGCGAAACCGTGATCCGCAACGCTGCTTCCGAACCCCATGTACAGGATCTCTGTAAAATGCTCAACAGCATGGGTGCTAAAATAAGCGGCATCGGCTCGAACATACTTCATATTCAGGGTGTAAAAAAACTGCATGGTACGGAGTTCAAAATCAGTACGGACTATATGGAAGTGGGCTCGTTTATCGGTTTGGCGGCGGTAACCCGCAGCGAAATCGAAATCCAGGACGCTTCGCCCGAAAACCTGCGTATGACAAAACTCGCTTTTGCCAAGCTCGGTATTTTTTGGGAAACCGATGGCTCGACTATCCGTATTCCGGCAGGACAGGAATTAAAAGTCTTTCTGGATTTGGGAGGCATGCTGCCAAAAATAGACGATGCTCCCTGGCCCGGATTTCCGCCCGACCTGATTAGTATTGCTGTAGTAGTGGCCACCCAAGTAAAGGGCACCATCCTTATTCATGAAAAGATGTTTGAATCGCGTATGTTTTTTGTGGACAAGCTCATCGGCATGGGAGCGCGTATTATTCTCTGCGATCCACACCGGGCTGTAGTCTGCGGACCAACCCGTCTTACGGGCTCCGAGTTGGTATCGCCGGATGTGAGAGCGGGCATGGCAATGGTAATAGCCGCACTGTGTGCAGAGGGAAGAAGTACCATCAATAACGTCTATCAGATTGAACGCGGTTATGAAAAACTGGCTGAAAGATTAAAAATGCTGGGAGCAAAAATCAGAACGGTAAAGGATTAACTTCCCACCTGCTTATACAAGCGTCTGCTAATATTAAAAAAAAGTACAGTTATAACAAAAATGTGTGCGGCAAGGAGTATTAATACGGTAAATACCCCGCCAAATGAGAAATAGATAAAACCTGTTATTATTTTATAGAGATAAATCACCATGTCCACAATAAAAAGCGCTATGAACGGAATAATAGGTAAAAAGAGGTACAGAATCCTCGGAGGATTGGTAATATAGTCCGCACTCTGAGTTATGGCAATTCGCGCACAGAGCAGTGAAAAAACAAGCAGCAGAATGGGCAGTGATATCTTTAACAGCAACTCCAAAAAAAGGACCCTTTGGTAGTTGGCATAATTTGTTAAAATTCCCATGGTTTTAACTACCTGCCAGATACTCATGACCTGCAAATCAGCGGCAGATATTTTATAATATGCAAAATCTAAGGGATCTACGTTCAACTTAATGCCTTTGAGTTTATCTACCGGCGGAACACCTCTTAAATACTGCGGAACGGCCTGCTGTGAACTATCTTCCCTGTGGATACCGTTAATATTGATATAGTTGTTCTTAAGTTTTCCATATGGAACAATATAATGATAAAGGATCGTCCCCTGTTTAAGAAATCCGCATACTTCAATATTCCTGAAAAAGATTCCGTTCTCTACTCTTACCATACTGTCAATCGAAATAATCTCCCTGGTACTCTCATCCTTACTGTTTAAAAAAACAAAATAATTTTCACTCATTGCGGGAAGCGATAAAATGAGTTCGGCTTCATCGCTAAAAAACGATATATCGGGCAGTTTTTGAATAATACTGCTAAGATAAAACTCAATATACGGATCGTGCGGATATTGCTTTTCTAAGGTTTTAAAAATGTAATACGCCTGGATAAAATCTTCTCGAGCATAAGCATCATACCCCCTGCGCTTCTCGCTGATCAGGTAACGGGCTTTTTCAATTGCAGGATCAATAATGCCGGCGGAAATCTCCTCCCAGGCAATATTAGAAATCCACATAGCACGCTTGTTACTGCTGTCAAGAGTTAACACACTTTCCGCATAAGAATAGGCGCTCACATAATCCTTGTCTGCAAAAAATGCATTCTCTGCTTTTTGCAGTAAGACCTGAACATCCTCGGCATCAAAGAGTGTGGTTTGGGTATCGTTTGTTTTTAACTGCTCATATACATGCAGCTCCTCCGGAGAAAGATTATTCATGATGTTCAGTTTTTCATTAATTTTATCCGGATTGTTTTTATCGATGGCAAGAGAAAAATCAATATACACTAAAGCGGTTTTATAATCTCCGGAAGCTCTCTTTTGCGCCGCCTGCTTGTAGAGCTCATTAGACAATCCGCTCGTAGAGCGCAGATTTTCCGCATGTGAGCGAACCAGCGGATATAATATCTCATGAGTGAAAATATAAAGGCAGGTAATTACTATTAATGTAAGTATTAGAGTAGACATAAATTTTGGCAGTGCCCTTTTTTGCAGGCGCATATTACTGCGTGCAAATAATGAAAACGCAATGAGCATACCTGAACAATGCACGGCAATAAAATAATTAATAAACTGCACGAAGGAGCTGGCCCATATATAACTCCAAAAAAAAGCATCAATTATTTCCGTTCTGTCAAGTGAAAAGAACAGCCAGAGAAAGATAAAAACAAAACAGAGAAGATAAATTCCGACTATAACCGGAAACGGTGTGGAAACATTCATCCTATACACTTAAGCTTTTCCTTCTATATTGAGTTTGTGGAAGGAGCACAAAATCCAGCAAGAAAAAAGTAACTGCAAGTATTAGTAATATTACACTCGGCAGTATATTGAGTAAAAAGTTCTTACCCATAAATTTTTCTAATTCCGGGATCATTGTGTAAACCACAAAGTTGTTAAACATAAAAACCAGCAGTAAAACAAAGATATAAAGAAAGGCATTAAACAGAGGCCAGCGTGTGAGCCGCATAAAAAAACCGGCTGTCAGCATTAAAAAGAGGATAGCCAGCGAAAATAAATAAAACTCCGCCCTTTTTGAATTATACAAATCATTTAAGGTAGCCCCCAACTTTTCATAGTGTGAAATTAAGAGAGCAATTACTCCCTCGGCTGTAAAGAGCGACGACAACGGTGGCTGCGCGCTCAATGTAAACTGCGCCGAGGCGGGATTAGACGCATTAAGCACTACCAAATTCCCCGATACTGATAGCAAGCCCGTCTTGTAGAAAGCTATATCGGGAGCAGTGGGATTATTGTTAATTATTACGATATTTTCAAGCCGGGATCCGTCCGACGCTTCAAAATACAGAGTAGATTCCTGAAAAGCTATTAATTTTTGAGGAGCAACAATATCCTGGGACTCCGACACCTTTCCGCTGTGGGGCAGATCTCCTTTAGCATAGTTGGTATTTATAAAATCATACCCAAGCAGGAAAATCAGCAGAGAACACGTCATAATAAGAAAAAAAGAGGCAAAACGCAGGCCGGGTTTTCTCTGCAGCCTGACGAGTAAAAAAAAGTTGGTTAAAAAAAGAGCAAAGACAAACATCGTAGCTACCGCATGCGGGATAAGCCCTATGATAAGGTCCTGAGATAGAGCGGGTAAAAGAGAGGCCTGGGCACCCGCCGTATAAATAATATTAAACACACATAACACACTTAGGGCTGCGGCAAAGACCACTATATATACTATGGGAAAAAGGATCGTATCCTTCACTGTATGAGATATTAGCATGCGAGGTAACTGATTTCAAGATAAAAAAATGCCGATATAGATATTAAAAGTTAGCTAAATCTCTCTTAAGAAGTGGGTTTACTTTCTTTAATCTTTATTGTATTCTAACGATTGCATTGAAAAGATATATTACTTTTATTCAAAATAACAAGACGATTATATTACCCTTTATCTACTTAAGTATACTTATTTTGGGTGTATTCGTTTTTAATCTCTTTGTTGTCGATTATATCGAAGGTTTTAAAGTGTACGTGGATAAAAAAGAAATCGCTCTGGTAAAGGATTACGAAGTAATCCATTCAATCCTGGCATCATTGGAACAAGAAATTGAAAGCCAGCACGATTTGGATATTGTTTTTGATGAGTATTTGCTTAAATACCAGAAAACAGAAAGCACTCTCGATAATTTTACCAGCCTTACCCGCCTGGAACAGAGCTTAAAAGAGAATGTCACCTATAAATGCAAATGCTGGACTTTAGTGATTGCGGGAAAAGAGGCGGTCTATTTAAAAGAAAAAGAAAATGTTGAAAAATTAATCAAAGACTTGCGCAATTACTATATTCCCGTAGCCGGTAATAATGAAAAAATAGATATCAGGGATGTTAAAATTTCTGAAACCTTTACCGTCGAACCGGCTCATACCTATTATCCTGAAATCTTATCTGACGAAGATGCTTTTACCTTTCTTTTGGAAGGCACAAAGGAGAAAGTTACCTATAAAGTACAAAGCGGTGATAACTTCTATTCGATTGCTCGCGATTTCCGTTTGGATCCCTCTACCCTGACAGATGCCAACCCAGCTATCAATCCTCGGCAGATAAAAGTCGGGGACACAATAAATCTTAGCATGTCCAAACCCCTGCTCAACGTAGAAATCAGTTATCAGCATGTATATGAGGAAATAATCCCCGCTCCTATTATTGTCAAAAGAGATAACACTATGCTGCGTACGCAGACCGTTGTGGAAGAACCCGGTGAGTCGGGCAACAAACGTGTATTCGCGGAAATTGTACTCAATAACGGGTTTATAAAAACCCGGAGAGTCTCGATGGAAGAAATCTTAAAAATACCGAAACTGCGCATCTTAAAACAGGGCACCCAGCGTACCCCGGATGATATTTTGGTGTCTTCGGCATTCCTGCCGCCGGGCATCGGTATTATTACCTCAAGATACGGTGTCAGACGCTGGAATAAAGTCCACACGGGTATCGATGTGGCTGTAGGTACGGGCACCACTGTAATGGCTTATAGAGCGGGAACAATTAAATATGCGGGTTGGAATCCCTGGGGATATGGCAACCTGGTAATTATAGATCATGGTAACGGCATAGAAACCTACTATGCACACAACAGCGTCATAAAAGTGGAAGTCGGGCAGAGTGTTTCCAAAGGACAGGTAATTGCCCTTTCCGGCAATACCGGTATCAGTACCGGTCCGCACGTACATTTTGAAGTAAGGGTTAACGGCCAGCATATAAATCCGCTTCCTTTTTTAAGAGGACAGTAGCACGCTAAATATTCTTGCCTGAGGTTGCGGGAACAAACTGTCCGAATTTTATACCCCGCGTACTAATCAGAGTGTTGGACAACAGTTTAATCTCTTTAGCCTTTCCTTTTAACAAAATTACTTCCAGACAGTTATGTTCATCCAGATGCACATGAAGCGTAGAGACAACTTTAGCAAAATCTTTATGTTGAATATGCGTCACTTTCTTGGAAAGCTCATGCATGTGGTGGTTATAGACTATTATAACCACCCCCGCGGTTTCTACATCTTCTTCCAGCCATTCTTTTTTAATCAGTGCATCGCGGATAAGATCTCTGATCGCTTCGGAACGGTTGGAATAGCCTTGAGATAAAAGCAGTTCGTCAAATTGGACCAAGAGATTCTGCTCTAAAGAAACACCAAAACGTTTAAGCATAGAATAAATTACTATAGCATAATACCGGCAACTATACCAGAAAAATGGTGAATTCATACTTTTTTCCTATATGATTTAATTTGTCTTTGGCTGTAAAATAGATTATAATAATATAAAATCATATACAATGATGACAAGGAAAAAATTATGAAAAGAACTTGTGGTTTTTTAATTTTATGTATAATTCTATTTTTTTCCAGCTGTAAATCCACAGAAAACACAACCGTTGCAGATGAAGACTCTCTTTCTTCGGAAGTAAAAGAATACGAAAAGATTGACCAACTCATTTCAAGCAAAACCGATATCTATCTCCAATTTAAATCCATAAAATCATTCTACAGCAATTTCTTATTTAACGACTACAGTATTTTCGGAATCGAACTAAGCAATGAGCAGTTGGAAAGCATAAAAAAGAATACGGGTTTTAATATACTCAGTATTAAAGAACTGGAAAAACATGGATTTGCCACAACCATGCCTGTGGGCATAGCATTTATTGATTTCGCTATGGGCCTGCAGGTCGGCATGGGCTTTCAGGACAGTGATATTGAGTATGATAATATTATGGCCATGCTCATTCCGGCGACTGATACGCAAAAAGTAATCAACTGGTTTTTGGAAGTACAGAATCTTTCTATGGAAGAAGTGGAAAAAATTGAGGATAAAAACGTATACTTCTTACTCGGAAAAAACGATCAGTATTATGTAGTGAAAGCAACAAACAACTATGTTATCGTAGCCCAAAAAATAAGTATGTCCCCCATATTTGATACGGATGAAGAAGATCTTACCCAATTAAAGCAGAGCTATATCAACGCCATAGAGCCAAACCTGACTTTGGCGGATTACCGGCACTACACAGACGTGACCGCCAATCTCCGCCCGGACAACGATGCTTTTTTATATATAAATATGAAAACCCTGTTTAATAAACTGGCTCTACCGGAAGCGGCTGGCGGACCGGGAGAATTGTTTTTTAAAATGTTTACCGGCATGCTGGGATTAGGGTATACGGTAGACTATTCCGCTAAAGATCTTATCATAGATTCGGTGATGAATGTGGACTCGGATTCACTCTATCCTCTTATGTATAGTGATGTCATTGAAGATAAAGACATTATTTTCTGCTTAAAAGAAAAGCCTGTTTTTCTTAGCACTTATGCACTCAACATTCAGGCTTTTTATGAATATATGCTCAAAGGACTGGAAGAGAACAAGCTGGTAGATATAGATGATATCAAAGAAAAAATTCAACAACTCAACCAAATGCTCGATATGGATATTGAAAAGGATGTCATAGCAAATTTTGCCGGATCTTTAAATTTTGCCATTGCACCGCTGCATGAAGAATCAAAATTCCCACAGATGGTTGCCACTTTGAATCTAAGAGATCAAGATAAGCTTAAACCAGTTATCACCAAACTTGAGCCGCTGCTCCTTTCCGCCATTGCGCCGCAAGGAGGAGAAATTACGAAAGAAACAATAGCCGGTAATCCGGTTACAAAAATATCCACAAAAGATTTTGACCTTTACCTCGGAATTGCCAAAAATAATCTCATCATCTCAATCGGGAGAGAGATTTATGAGCAGATTGCTGCCGGTAGTCCTGACAGCGGATTTTTAAGGCTTATGCCGGAAAATGAAATTGGCGTACACCTAAAAAACGACCTTACCTGCATGTATCTCGATTTTCAATCAGTTTTGGAGCTTATACAGAATATTCCTGCTTTGAATAAGATTTTTGCAGAAACAAATGAATTTGGCCAGCAGATTAAGAATTTCTTAGGCGAACTTGAGTACATGTTTTCGTATAGTAATTTTGACGGAAAGTCATTAACCGGTTCTTTCGTAATAAAGACTAATTTTACGGCTTCCTTTATGCAGGGTATCATTGAATTCATCCATTTAATTTTTCGACTTGACAAATATTTCGTACCTCCGGATATAACATAGCTCATTTCCAAATCATATGTGGACTGTGTATTGCCTGCGGTGAAAAAGGGACTCAAAACAGTGCCTCCACAGCAGAACCGGGAGAGATTGTTTTTACTGCTAATGGAGAGGACTTTGTTCGCCAGGGTTTTACAGATAAAGACGGGTTGGTCATCCGCTTTGATAATGTATTCGTAAATATTTCCCATACCACTGCTTATGATCCTACGACTCAGCAGACTGTGGTCCTGGAAGGGGATTACTGGATTGATCTGGCTATAGGCGATGAAAATGCATTGCCTATAGAATTTGTTATCAAGAAGCAGGTAACGCCTGCCAACTACAAGTGTCTTAAATTTAAAATAAGCCGCGCCGGTAAGGATGAGTATAAGGATTTTTCAATTGTAATGATCGGAATCGCGCAAAAACAGGATCAACAGATTAATTTTATAATTAAACTCGATGAAGAGATGGAATACTACGGTAAAGAAGGCTCTGTGGGATTTAACTACTTTTCTAGGTTTGCCCAAGGCAATAACTTAAACGTCACTTAACAAGAGCTCAAAAATTCTCCGGAATATTCCACACTTATAAAAGCCCTCCGGACATTAGGTCATTTGGGTGAAGGCCACTGCCATTGCTTAAATCAATCTTCAAAGGAATTTCTCGAATGAGAAGATATTTTTTCCTGCTGTTTTTATTTTTCTGCGCTCATCTTGTATGGTCACATGGAACTAAGACCGAGGTGTTCTATGACGGTCTGGTAGGTATTAAAGCCGCATTTGATGCAGGTCAGCCTATGGCGCATTGCAAAGTATTGATCTTCGCGCCGGGCAGTACAGATGTTGCTATCAACGCAATTACCGATGCCAACGGCATCGTGTGTTTTGCGCCGGATAAAGCCGGCACGTGGACAGTGCAAATCAGGGGACAAGACGGCCACGGAGCACGCGTAGATATTGATGTGGATGAATCCCTTCATGTAAATACAAAAACTTTACAGTCAAACGCTCAATTTTCCCCTGTCCAAATAGCGGTAATGGTTGTCTGTGTTGTCTGGGCTCTTCTGGCCACCGGCCTTTTAATTGTCAGGCGAGGGAAAAATAGTGCATATTGCCGAAGGAATGCTGGGAATTGAAATCTGTATTTCAGGATACGCTGTGGCAGGCGGGCTCACTGCTCTTGCTCTAAAAAAGGTTAAGCAGGAGCATGCGCTTAAAATATCGGTTATGGGCGCCTGCTTTTTTGTCTCCTCACTTATCCATATCCCCATACCTCCTACCAGTATTCACCTCGCACTATTGGCCTTAATCGGGATAATACTCGGCCTGGAAGCAGTTTTGGCAATCGGAGTAGGATTGTTCTTTCAGGCGTTAATGTTTCAGCATGGCGGTCTTTCCACCTTAGGAGTAAATCTGTGTGTAATGGGTCTGCCGGCAGTGTGCTCTGCGTTACTTTTTAAGCCGTTTATTAAGAAACGGCAAAAGCAAAAAAATTTATTAATAGTCATGGGCGGCATATTAGCTGCGTTGAGTATCGTTCTGGCTACAGCGCTGATGGCTCTGGTACTGATTGCAGCAGGAAATGAATTTTCTGTTTTAGCCGTACTGTTTTCCGTACCACAAGGGATATTGGCCCTTATTGAAGCAGTTATCACCGGCCTAGTACTCAAATCGCTGTTGAAGATAAAACCGGAATTGATCAATGGCTTCGAAAAATGACGTTAGAAATACCCTTATATAAAGATTCTCTCCTCAGTCGTTGGGATGCCCGTTTAAAAATAGTAAGCTTTAGCGTATTAATTTTTTTAAGCGCCGCAGTCAGAAACATATACCCATTAATTGTTTTGCTTCTCCTTAACGCTATTCTCATATCACTTTCCCGCCCATCCTGGAAACAGATCAGGAAAACCTTTAAGGCACCGTTGATTTTTTTAGCCATTATGGCCCCTCTTCTTATACTCAGCTCCGGCGGTAATAGTCTATTTAGCTGGGGATTTATTACTGTTTACCAAAAAGGTCTTCTGTTGTCAGGACTGATTACCATAAAAGCACTCTGCATTTTAACCAGTTTTATGTGTTTATTCAGCACAACCCCTTTTAAAAGCAGCATACATGCATTGCACCATTTAAAACTACCACACATCCTCTGCATGATAGTACTCTTTACTTATCGCTATATATTTTTATATCTTGAGGAGCTTGATAAACTTCTCACTGCTGTTCGTTTGCGCGGTTTTAAGCTGAAGAACACAGGGCAGAACATAAAAACCATCCCCGGTATTATTGTTACCCTGCTCATACGCAGTTATGAGCAGAGTGAGCGCGTGTATGCTGCCATGAAACTACGTGGATTTCAAGGCTCACACCCTGTGTATGACGAGTTTCACGCAAAATGGCAGGATTACCTAAAAAGCATAGGCCTGTTATCTGTCTGTGTACTCGTATTATTTTTGGAATTTGTATGAAAAAGACCATACTCAGTGTAAACAGTATAAGCTACTCTTATGCGGAAAAACCGGATGTATTGAATGATGTCAGCTTGACTCTAAAGCATGGCGAGCGTGTGGCACTGGTAGGCCCTAACGGTTCAGGCAAGACAACACTTTTTTTATTACTCTGCGGTATTCTTAAACCGGCTGCAGGCTCTGTAAGCGTAAATGGCACT
>Ga0307422_1001410_pt1 | contig 12557 bp, 6 predicted proteins | sample SalMarWE160290MG_FD_202153 | JGI IMG/M metagenome (GOLD analysis project Ga0307422, IMG submission 202153) | Salt marsh sediment microbial communities from the Plum Island Ecosystem LTER, Massachusetts, United States - WE1602-90 | ecosystem: Environmental > Aquatic > Marine > Intertidal zone >...
ACGGATAGGTGACTGACACTTGGTCCTATATTATATTTAAAAATTTAACAAGGAGTGTGTGATTGACAAGGTTCCTTTTTTGAATATTTTAATTAAAAGATGTAATTTTTTCATAGGTGACCCCGTTAATAAATTCTAAAATCTTCTGGATTAAAATTTATTACTCTATTAATAATTTCCGTGTTTCTCTTTCTCATATTCAACCATCTTTCTTTCCAGAATTTAACTAATGTATTCATTGGTAGGTTATAATAGATAGGTTTGGCAGTTTTACCTAACAGAAATGACCGAAAATTTTTAGCTAAAGGAACTGCATATATTCCTCTTTTAAATGAATGTTGTAGGAGAATGTTAGAATCAAAGCCAATAATATCTGATGCTAATCGAATAACTCTCATTCGCCAATTTGGGCCATCACCAAATCGATTTGTCAGAATAATTCCTTCTTCCATTAGAAGTTGTCTCATAGCAAGAAAAGTTTCATTTGAGATGTGTAACGTTCCATAACCGGATGTATATCCTATTGGGATATAAAGCAACCTGTTTTTGAATTTTAGACGGTTATATTGCGACCCATTACCATAAAGACTTGTAGTGAAAATACATACCAAATCATTTGCTTTTCTTTTTTTGATAATTGTTGCCTTATTTTTATATTTTTCTTTAAATATTCTTCTAACTTCATTTGATGCAAGAATATAAGAGATTAACTTTCCCCCCAACAAATAATTATATGGAGGTAGCGCACCTAAGACATAAGCATCCATAGTATAAATTATATTTTTCGTTCTTGTATTTCTATCCCAACATATCCATTTATCTCTATCTGGAATATGTATTATACTACTCCCCAATGCCGCAATCCCAATGATTGGGGTGCCAACTATTCCTTCATCTCTTATGATTATTCTTATTCTCCTTCCAACATATTCACTATACGGAGAAGACCAATAATATCTAAATATTCTAAAGAGGTCATGCTGTTTTCTTGTTTTGCAGACTTCAATTCGTGGCGAGATTTTAGATTCTAAAATATCTTTTCCTTGAGCAAGATTTTTTTTAGCTAAATCGATATGTTTTTTAATCCATTCTCTATTTTTATCTAGAATAGCCTGTCTTGATACACTCATTGATTGCCTTATAATTTCTTTGTTGTAATACTTCGGCGGAGATATTACTAATTTATTTTTTGATTTTTCTATAATCCAGTTAAGTTGAAACAAGTCTCTTACTAATAGTAGTTTGACTCTCTCCTCACTATCTTTAATTTTAATTAAATTACTGCTTTGAATTTTATCTAAATTAAAAGACGATGATCCGACAAGTGTCACAGCAATCTTATTTGTTAAATTTTGAGTTTTCATATACTTTATTCTCTACTAATTTTTCGAACCACTTTACCCTTATTGGTAAGGCAAAGGCTTGCTCGGAAGATACCATATACAAGTTACCAGGGATCGTTTCTTTTTGAATAAATTTAGAAATAACTCCTTCATAGTTTACATTAGATTTTATCAAGGCCTTAATATCGTCGCTATTACCCAAGTGAAACGTAAAGAAATTTTCTGCCTGTGTTCTAATTTCTTCTGAAATAGCCGATGGTCTTTGAGTTATCGCAATCATACCAATACCAAATTTTCTTCCCTCCTTTGCGCTCCTTACGAACGGATTTGCCGTTGCCTTTACAAGTTCTTCCGAGAGAACATTTTGAGCCTCTTCAACAAAAATAACAGTATTGACTAAATCAGCAGGATTATCACTAGTGAATTTTTCCTTATTATGTTCAAATAATTTGCGAACCAAGATTGTCGATATGATACTTGCGTCAACACTATCTCTAAGAGATAGGTCAACAATTACAGTTTTTCCTTGTTTTAAATAAGTCATTACGTCCTCTATTAATTTAGATGAAGAAGAATGTAATCCCTTCCCTTCCTCTATTAAATAAGCTATTCTTTTTCTTATTGCGGCAACTGTAACTCTTGAACTTTGTCCTCTTTTGGAGTCCCAGAAATCAGGAAATTTTTTGTGTAACTCTTCGGGTTTATTGACATAATTGCTAATGTTCTGAATAAAATCTTTAACTTCATTCTCTTCTAAGTATAACAAAAATGATTTCATCACCTCTGAAAATCCTGTACTGAAATGCAGTATATCTCCAATTGTTAAATGTTCATGCATATTTATCAAAACTTTCCCTTTGTAAATAAATCTTCCTTTGTACTCATCTAGAAGCTTTTTATCACAGTAGACAACTAAATTATCTTTTATCTTTTGTTCATCTATATCACCTAACCCATAAGTTTTTCGACCTCTCAGGTAATATTCTCCGTTTAAATCGAAAATGAGCTTTCCATAACTTGTATCACCGATAATATGGTAAAGCAAAACCTTAACTAAGTTGGTTTTTCCAAAACCGGATTGAGCAAATACCATTGTCCGCTTATCTCTTAATTTTTGCACATCAAAAAGAATATCTCCTTTATCTTGGTAAATATTTTCCCCTATGCATAAATAACCTATTTCCGCTCCACCTTCATTACCTAAATTTAAAATATGTTTTACTTCGTTCTGCCTTAAATGTCTTGCATGATAGGATACTGTTGGCAATTTTCTTACCGCTGTAGTAAACTCGATAGATGATCCTTTATCAATAAACGTTCCAAGCAACCTAACTTTATATGTATAACTGAACATCTTTTGTTTGTCTCTATCGGATAATTCTCTTTCAGCTATTCTTGCATAATGTACCGCTACTAATGTTTTATCCTGAGATTTAAAAATAGGATCCTCATCATAAATTTCTGCTTCTACTCTCGCTAAAAACTTTCTACCATCCTCATTTTTTGGAGTTAGTACAATAAAATCTCCTGTACTTGGACTTGCTTTCGCATCTTCATAAGAAGAGTATATCAATAAAGCATCTTCTGTTGTTTTTTGCCCGTATAGTACACCAAAATCAAATTTCTCTGTCATAATATCCTCCCGTTCTAAAATTTATCGTGGATGTCTAGAAATAAATTCTCTATCTCTATATTATCCATCCTTTGCTCTTTATAAAGAGCAAACTTTACCCTTTTTATTATCTCTTCTTTGAAATTTCTTTTCAAAGAGACAAAATTATGTGCTTCAACTAAAGGATATGGATAGCCAAGTATATAATGTTCTTGTGTAAGTCTTGTAAGTTCCTTAAATATCATACTCGTTTTTTCCATGTCTCTTTCTGTTTTATTGGTTTCTATACCAGGAACAGCATCTAAGATATTAACATCAGCCACTAGCCAATCATAATTTTGCAGTTTCTCCACATAATCTAAACGAGCAATAGTAAACAATCCAAACCCTCTACCGCTGGTAAGTGACTTATTTCGATAGAATTCTCCATATGAATTTTCTAATACGGAATCCGGAACTTCGAACCAACAACATAATTTTTGTCTCTTTGGGTCTTCTTGCGTAAATGGATATTTTGGTTTCAATTGATCCTGAAGATAAGTATCGATCTGTCTCAAAGTATAAGATAGTTCCATTTTGATAGGCGAATTTTTAGTTATACCTACAATTAATATATTCCGTTTATGTAAAAATCTGCCTAATTTTACCAGATATTTTTGTTTAATGTTTACAGAACGTAGCGTTCCGTCTCTTAGTATGATATCATCTTTTTTTATCTCACTGCGATTAGCAATTTCGTATACAAGTGCCCATTCTAAAATTTCTTGAGCGAAAGAAAGTAATTTTGATAAATTTAAACAAATAAGTTCTTTTGCATACCCGAAAATATCCTCAGGTGAGTCGTTGAAAAAATACAACATCTTTTTTACAGGTTCTAAATTTAACAGTTCGTCATAAATAGCAAATAAATGCGCTTCATTTGTTATTAGGATATTTTGAGGAAAATACGCCTTCCCTAATATAATGGGATCATCCATATTGTTCATTCGAATTTGTTTCCCACCTCTGTAGCAAATATATCCTGCATTATAAACACCTATCGAAACACCATTATAGAATTGTTGACTATTATAGCTGCCATCTATGGCGAAGAAATTTCTATTTGTTTTATCAATTTCATTGAAAGGTATTATTTCAAATATTTGTGGAGTTTCAGGGTTAGTAGGATTTCCGATGACAGGAATAGAATAATTTTTATTAATTCTTTCGTTAATGTGATGAGCTACTAAATTGATAGCATTATTTGGTATAGTTTCTTGTTTCATTGTTTATAAATAATATCGATAAAAGAGCCATATGTCAATGGTAGTGTACAGGTTTAAATGTTAGCTGTCAGATTTTAGGTTTTCGGAAATTCAAAGAACAAGACTTTGCTCCTCTGTATTAATTATAAGTATTTTTTAGTTATTTCCTAACATTTTCCTGCTTCATCCCAATTTTCTTAACGGATACATTAAAACCATATGCTTTTAATTCCTTGTAGATACGAAGAAGTGATACTTTACTGAAGAAAGGTAAAATATCTTTTGCTTTCCCTTCATTTTTGCTGATTATAGCAAATACAATTTGATAATCATTTGCATGGATTTCTTCAATATTCTCAAAAGCTAAATTTTTCGGTAAAATATCGTTAACTTTGGCTCTAAAATCCCTATCAGAAAGGAACAAAAAAGCAGCATTAAATCCCTGTAAGAACAGATGACTCAAGGCACTAGGACCTCTGAACCTTTTAACATGTATAAAATCACTCCTATTTACCAGTAAGTCGCAAAACTCGATTCTACTATATCCTCCCCCATAAAGAATCATCTTTCTATCCATCAAGTAACAATTCTTTTTGTTAATTCCACACGCTTTAGCATTGTAAGCTGGTTCCCCCTCCCCCTGATATTCAGGGAACGCAAAATCATTATATTCAGGTATATTCTTAATATGGTCGGTAACAGAATCAGCATATTGAGTATTGATCTTAAACCATTTTCCTCCAGTTAATAGATAGATTTCTTGTTCTTTCCTAAATTCAAAATTAATACATTTATATAAAGGCCAATGATAAATAATTTGTTCCCCGCTTGAATCAACGCATAAAACTTTTTTACGTTTTAACCAAGCTAAAGAAATTGTAGATTCTATTTTATCATTTGATGGCAATATATCAAAAAGGTTAATATCTTCCCTAAGTATATCTGTTTCTGTATATTTAAAACCCTCAACGGATTCCCAGGCTATTAGTTCGGGAACAGCTAAGAATATATTCTCTAAATCCTTTTTTTTAATAGTCTTAACTAGATAATTATTCAATTCATCACGTAAAGCATTATTTTTCACTTCACTTATATGATCTACCCAAGGAAATTTCTTTTTGTACTTTTTACTCCTGAATTTCTCCAATAGAATATTACATAAATCTTTTAGTTCTCTAATAATGATAGGTGCAGACAGAGAAAAAGCGATTGAACCTGAAATGCGACCGCCAAAATCACTTTCAATAGATGAACCTGTAATATTATTTAATATATCTTGATCTATATCCATGCCAAAAGTATCAACAGAACTAGCTTGACTTGTCTGTATTCTCGTATGACGTAATACCGTATCGAGGTTCTTTATATCAATACTTCTTATTTTATCGTCATCAATTGAATTCAGTGCAACTTTTAGTCCAAAAGATTCTTCAATGTTCTGAAGACAGAGTAAATTCCGTCCGTAACCAAATACAAAAGCAAAATATAAATCATTATACCTTACAATTAAAGCTGCCGAACTGCTTGCGACAAAGAGATCCGATAATTCTTCATCTAAGTATCCATTGAAGAAATTAACCCATTTGGGCATTCTGTTATAGCTTTTCCCAACATATAAAACCATTTCATCAATGTTATAGTTTTTTATTGTGAATTTTCTTAGTGATTTAGGATCTTTTACTACATCCCCAATTTTATTACACCTTTTTTTAAAAAGATATACACGTAGCTTATGTTTCTTTTGCCTTAATTTTTTCAAAGCGTACCTCTATTAATCTTTTTCATAATTATAGTATACTAAAAATATAAAAAAATTGAGAAATTAGTCAAGTCTCTTACTTGGTTTTTTTCTGGGGCTAAATTCAACATTGATTTATGGGGTCATGATTTCTGGGGTCAAATCTCAACATTTGACAAAGAAAACAACAAAAATCTCCGTGTCCTCTGCGTGTTCTTTCTTTTCTCTGCGTTCTCTGTGGCAATTTTTATAGTTAGTGTGTTAGTGCGTGGGTGCGTTGGTGAGTTAAAAAAACGGACCAACGGACTAACAGACCCACGGACCAACGATTTTAAAATCACCCCTCGCTGCACATCAGCCGATACGGGCAGTATTCACAGTAGCGGTCGGGGTCGGGGAAAAATGGTATGTCCGGGTTTGTGATTTCCTCGAGTATAAACGCGAGCGCGTCGAGAAATAATTCCATATTCCCGCCGGCAAGAGTATTCTCTTCCCTCGGGTTTCTTATGTTTATAATACCCGCCCGAATTTCCTCGATCGGTACGCCTGTACGTTTAGAATAAAGATAAACATATATAGGTAATTGAAAGGATTTTATTTTATTGAATATTGATTCCCTGCTGAAATCATCCGCGAGGTTTTTTAAACTTCCGGGCATTATCACCGTTCCTGTTTTGTAATCGATTACCTTCAGAATACTATCTATTTCTTCGACTCTGTCGATTCTACCCTGAAGCTTGAAGGCTTCGCCTTCTTTCCCGGTAAAGACCCCCGAAACCGCTTCCTCGAGACCTCTTATATATATGTCGAACTCTTCGGTTCGTTCTATTTCATAATCCATGAATCGATTCAAGGTGGTGTAAAGTATATCTCTTAATATGAGCTGCCCTCCTCCTTCGTGGAAATTTTTTTCCAGTTCCCCCGTGAGTTTTGTCGAGAAAGCATCTTTATCCGGAATAAATTTTTCATTAATAAACCGCATGTAGTAATCTTTTAAAAAATCATGAGTGAATTTTCCTATGGTGCTGTGCTCTACTTCCTCTTCTATACCTATAAATTCTTCGAGACTCAATACGTATCTATAATAAAACTGAAGCGGACAACGCAGGTATGTATCGATTCTTGTGGGAGAGTATTCCATACTTTTTAATTTTTTCAGAGCTTTCTCGCTTTTGATAATTTCTTTTTTATCCAGAACTTCTACGGATGGGATAAAAAGCCTGTTGTCAAAAGATTTTCGTTCATTTTCCTTTTCCTTCTCCCAGATGATTTTTTCTATAAATCTGGATTTGATGTTTTTGTCGACACTCCTTAATTTCCCTTCTTTGAATATCAAATGAACTTTTTCCGCTCCGCTTATAAGTCTGAAAAAATTATGGGCGTACATAGATTCTTTTTCCTCGTAAGTGGGTAAATCGATTAATTTTCTCAAACCCTGCGGAAGAAGAGGATCGAATTTATTTACATCCGGCATCGTTCCTTCGTTAACATCTAATAAAATTATCTGCCCGAAGTTCAAATTTCTGCTTTCCAGCATCCCCATTATCTGCACACCCTTCAACGGTTCCCCAAAGAAAGGCACTCTGAGTGTGACAAGATAACTCTCCAGAAAAATAATAATATCGTAACTATCCGGAAAATTTATATCCGAGAATAATGAATTTTTTATTTCTTCCAGTTTTTCAAATAATTTTGCCGCAAATTGATTGTTCAAAGGATAATTGCTTACACTCGTTTTCTGGTAGAGAAAAGCGATTAAGAAATGTAACTTCTCGGACACTTCTTTTAATGATTTAATTTCATCGAAAGCTTTTATGGAATACACATGGACTGTTTCAAGTATTTCCAGCGCGTCTGTTATCGATTCTTCTCTTTCGAGATCTTCCATTAAAAACTTCTTTATTTCGTCCAGAGAAAAGAAATTTTTGGCTTCTTCTCTATTCTGATTAACAAGCACCGGTTCGAGACGATTAACCAAAGTTCTGAAGCTCTCTTCGCCCTGTTCGCTCTTTATAGTTTTTATCCATGGATGCTGAATAAGATTCAAATAATCTTTAAGATAATATAGGTTCTTTTCTTTAGTTTTTTTCTTTGTTTTCTGCATAGAAAAAACGTATTTTAAAAGGGTAAAAAGAGAAGTTCTTTTTAAAGGGTAACCCATGGTAATATTAAAATCGTTTTTACTCGACTGAACCACTTCGGAAATAAGAGGTATCAGCGGAGCCGGATCGGGCAGCACTATCGCGGTGTCGATGCCTTTTTCTTTAAAACCGGATAAAATTTCTTCTGCTGTAAGGATTTCCGTGTGGCTGTCGAAACATTGATGTATTTTTAATTCGGGTTTTTTATTTTGTTTGTTATTTAATTCTTTAAAAGTAATTCCCCAATCCCTTTCCCATTTTTTATGGAAATAATAAGGAGAAGTCCGAGATATCTCCCCTTCTGTTTCATCCGATTGGATGATTATATCCGCTTTATTGTGGGAATAGAGATGTTTCATCATTTTATTTTCCGATTTGTTCAGGGCGTAAAATCCGGCGAATATAATTTTATCGAATTGAATCGAATCGGATATATCTTCTATATTTTCGGATGTCCAATTGTAAACTTCCCCCCTGTAAGTAAGATTATTGGTTTTTAATAAATAATAGAACTTATCTCTGATGAGTACGAAGTTCCTCCAGAAATCTCTCGCCCAATCGATAAAATTTTCGTCGTATTCCGCCAGCGCCTGGATTTCTACTTTTTCTGCCTTCTGGATTTCGAATTCTTCCACCGCGTTAAGAAGCCTTCCTCCCCAGTGGATATAATTGTTGAGCGAACCGGTAAGTTCCATAAGAGGGATTCTTTTATCTATTCCGCTTTCCGCGATTGCTCTGTACAGAAGATAAATAAGGTCGAAATCGCCAACCGGAATTCTTTCATCCCGCCGGAGAGAAAAAAGATACTGCATCCATTGGTCTATCGAAAATCGAGCGGGAGGCAGAAAAGGACCATTTATTTTCTTCACTAAATAATCCAGAAGGAACCGTGAGGGTCTTATACCCGGGAATACCACACAACAGGAGGAAAAATCTTGATTATCGCATCTCTCCAGTAAATATTCGCCCAGTGTCCCGATGAGATTATGAGAGAATGAGATTCTCAGCGTTTCACCCATTTATAAAACCTCCCCGGTATTTAAATTAATAATGTATGTTTCTATATCCTTATCCGGGAAATATTCAGAGAGAACTTTTTTGTAATTTTTAAGCTGTTCTTTCCATTTCGAAGAAGGCTGTTCTCCCGATTTATAGTCGATTATAATAACTTCGTTGTTCTTAATAACAACCCTATCCAATCTGTACAAATCTCCTGTTTTTGAAACTATTTCTTTTTCTCTCCATATTTTAAGTCCCGGAATAAACCATTTCTGTATTTCTTTTTTTCCAAAGAGTTTTTCTATAAGAAGTCCCGTTTTTTTTTGGAAATACTCTTTTTCTTTCGGAAGTATAAATTCGTTTAAAGAACGGTTAATTATCGAATTCAGATCTTCAATGTCCTGTAAATCTTTTATATAAAATAAAACTTTATGCAGGATTTCCCCCAATTTTCGCGCCCGGCTTACCTCCTTGTTAATGAGTTCATCGATCTTTTTTTTCTTCATCATCAATCTCGAAGAGGTTTTCTCCACACTTTCTTTTCCTTCGGTTTTTATTTTTAAGTATTTAAGAGGAATCCCTTCTTTTTTTTCTTTCTCGGCAGGTCTTTGCTGCTTTTCCCCCGAAGTATAAAAATCTTCCTCGAGATATCCTTCCAGGACTTTTTTCCACAAATCGGAGTAAACCCCGCCGGGCTTTTCGGCGGGTATAAAAGCATGTAGTTCGTATTTTGACCTGGTTAAAGCCACATAGAGATTATTTATCTCCTCGAAAGTCCAGTTCTGTTTTTTCCTGACAATTTTTTCTTCTATTTCGCGCCGGAGCTCTTCATTGTATTCCGGTAAAATATCTTTTTTGGCTCTTACAATTCTTTCGACTCCTTTATATTCTACAACCACCTCATTTTTATCCTGGTCGGCTGGAATGTAAACAAAAGGAACGATAACCACCGGAAATTCGAGCCCCTTAGCCGAATGAACAGTCATAATTTTTATCGCCTCCGCGGATTCCGGGAGAAGAATCGACGGAATCTCGCTCGATTCCTGCGCGTTTTCCCACTCAAACAGCATTCCTTCTATAGATGTTACGGATTTCTCTTCGAGTGTATGAACAAATTCCAGAAAAGATTCTATAAAAGCTTCGCATCCGGCGCAATTTTCCGGAATTTTAAAAGTACGTATTATATCGCTTATTAAATCATAAACAGGCAGGAAACCGACACCCCGGAAAAAAGTATTTATATATTTCCCCCAGATTTCAGGAAATTCTTCTCTGAATCGGATATAAAGAGGAATATCGGAAGAGGAGTTTTCTGCAAAAGTTATTATTTGTTCCTCTCTCTGCTTCGTTTCTTTTAAAAAAAAGGGACTGGTCAAAAAACCCAGAAAAGAGGTGTTATCTATCGGATGCTGAAGGAATTTCAGCGCGGATAAAATACCTTTTATAACGGGGTTAAAAGAGAGATACAGAGATTCATTCGACACGACGGGATAATCTTTTTCACACAAATATTCGGTGATTTTTTTCGCGTCGGCATTGCGGCGGACCAGAATCGTTATGTCTCCTTTTCGGTAGCCCCGGCTTAAGATTTCCTTTACAGTATCTTCCAGTTTATTATTAACTGAAGTAAAGATATCATCGATATTTTTGCTTTCCGCGTAAATTCTTTCCAGGGAAACAAATCCTTCGAAATCTCCCCACTTCTTATCCTCGGGAATTCCCTGTTCGACTGCCTCTTCGTAAAAACCCCCTTTATAACCCATATCATTTTTTATTTCATCCGGAAGATCGGAGAAAGTTTTCCCTATGAAATCGACTATTGCCGGCGCGCTGCGATAATTTTTATCGGTATAATTTTTCTCTCTTTTATTTTCCTCTACCGAAGCAAACAATCCCTGGGGAATGTCGAAAAGTTCGACATTCCCGCCCCTCCACTGATAAATCGCCTGTTTCGGGTCTCCCACGTAAAAAAAGGAACCTCCCTCAGAAAGAGCGTTGTCGATCAGGGGAACAAGATTTTGCCATTGACTTACACTGGTGTCCTGGAATTCATCCACAAGATAATGCAGAAATCTCTCTCCGATTCTGTAAAAAATAAAAGGAACCGAAAAACCTTTAAACAAAATTTTCAGTTCCTTATTGATATCTTCTATGAATCTTACTCTTTGTTTCTCCCTGATGTTTTTTAAAGCCGATGTATATTTCTCGTAAATTCCTATCTCATGGTTATGATCTCTTAACAGTTTTAATTCGTAATATTTATAAACGGATTTTTTTAATGGTTCGAAAAAACGAGCGAATTCAGAAAGATCGCCTTTGAATTTTCCTGTAGGAATTTCTTCCGCGTTCTTCTTCATATAAGAACTTTCCAGCATTTTGTTAATATCTTCGTTATCTACCGCTTTTCGAAGCATATTCACAAAAGTTCCATGTATCCCTTCATTATTCTCAGAATATTCGATAATTTTTTCAGCCAGACTGAATGATTTATTTATGTAAACAACTATATTTCTGTCCATTTCCGACAGATTTTCCGAAGGCGGCTCGAATACGACATTCTCGTTGTTTTCGTAATTTTCCAGGCGGTCCATACCATCCCGCAGCGTCCTCCTGAAGTTCCAGCTTATTCTTCCTCCGATTTCGATACGTTTTACTATAAAATTAAGCAATCTTTCACGCAGATCTTTGTCTTCTTCCACAGATTGTATGAGTGAATTTACGGCAAAGTTTTTATAATATTCTGAATCCATTATAAGGTCCGCTTCCGGAGTGATACCGAGTTCTATGGAAAAAGCTTTGACCAGCGAATTGACGAAGGAATCGATGGTTCGGACAGAAAAATCGCTGTAGTTGTCCAGAATATAATCGATTAATTCACGGGAGAGTTTATCATGTCTTTTTAGAGCTTCTTCTTTTAATAATCCGAGAATACGCTCTTTCATCTCCGTGGCGGCTTTATTGGTAAAGGTTATAGCGAGAGTTTTTTTTAGGTTTTGATTATCTTTTTTCAGTAAATTCTTATACCGTGTGGAAAGACGGTAAGTTTTACCTCCTCCCGCGGAAGAAAGAAGACGTATTAATCTTTTGTTTTCACTCATTTTCACCACCCCATTGCCAGTAAATGAATCCAAGGGGACCGTTTACTATATGGTCTACTTCTTTGAATCGAAATGTTAAAATTGCTAACTCCATCCTGAAATTTCTTAACATACCGTTTTTATGCCCGTAAAAAGGTGCGAACCTCGCGCCTACATTAAACTGTTGCTTTCGAGGAACATTGTCGAGATAAATAAACGTAGTTCCGTAAGAAGCCGCGGCATGGAGAGATAACCACTCAAAAGCTCGAAAATCGACGCCGGCGGAAATATCAGGAGTAACACGATTTTTGTATGTTTCTCCTGTATAATTAACGGTATCGGCATTATCGATTGTCAAATTCCCCAGATATGTTGCTCCTCCCGAAACATTTAAATAAAAATT
>Ga0307422_1001412_pt1 | contig 12554 bp, 12 predicted proteins | sample SalMarWE160290MG_FD_202153 | JGI IMG/M metagenome (GOLD analysis project Ga0307422, IMG submission 202153) | Salt marsh sediment microbial communities from the Plum Island Ecosystem LTER, Massachusetts, United States - WE1602-90 | ecosystem: Environmental > Aquatic > Marine > Intertidal zone >...
GTTGTTGGATTATGTTGTTTCTATACCTCCCGGAGGTAAGACCGATGCCCTGGTACAAGCCAATATTACATGGGAATTTGGGGGAAAAGAAATTCGTACACGCGGTCTGGATTCCGACCAGACTGTTGCAGCCATTATAGCTACCATCAAAATGCTGAACATTATTGAAAGTTACAGCCATGCATAAAAATGTAATTGTTATGCTTCATTATTCGGAATTTATAGTAAACTTGCGCTTCGAAAAAATTCATCCTTATTACAGAAAATAGTTAAATTCTATGAGTAAATCTTACAATATTGCTGTTCTGCCGGGCGATGGTACCGGACCTGAAGTAGTTCGCGAAGGTAAAAAAGTGTTATCGGCGGCAGCCACTAAATTTGGTTTTAAACTTAATTTTAAAGAGTATGATTTTGGTGGCGACCGATACCTGAAAACCAGTGAAGTATTACCCGATTCTGCCAGTGAGGAATTAAGAAAATTCGACTCCATTTTTCTGGGAGCTATCGGACATCCCGATGTAAAACCTGGCATATTGGAAAAAGGCATTCTGCTGCAGTTACGATTTGATCTCGATCAGTACATCAATTTACGTCCGGTAAAACTATATCCGGGTGTTCCCACTCCTCTTAAGGATAAAGGTCCTGAACATATTGATTATGTGGTAGTACGTGAGAACACTGGCGGATTGTATACAGGAGTCGGAGGATTTACTATGAAAGGCACATCCGATGAAGTGGCAATTCAGAGTATGGTATATAATCGGAAACAGGTAGAACGCTGCCTGCGTTATGCATTCGATTATACCCGGAAAAGAAATAAAAGAAATACCCTGGCACTCTCTGGCAAAACCAACGTACTTACCTATGTTTACGATTTGTGGGAAAGAGCATTTCACGAAATCGGGGAGGCCGATTATCCTGATATTAAACGAGAATATTACCATGTGGATGCTACCTGCATGTGGATGGTTAAAAATCCTGAATGGTTCGATGTAATTGTTACCGGCAATATGTTTGGCGATATAATTACTGACCTCGGCGCTATTACCCAAGGAGGAATGGGTATTGCTGCCGGCGGGAACATCAATCCCGAAGGTGTATCCATGTTCGAACCTATTGGTGGATCGGCACCGAAATATACGGATAAAAATATAATCAATCCGCTTGCATCTATTGCTGCTGGTGGTATGATGCTTGAGCACCTTGGGGAAGACCAGGCCGCAAAAGCTATTGAAGATGCCATCATGGATGTTACGGCACATAAAATTAAAGATATGGGAGCGGGACGTATGGGCTTTTCCACATCGGAAGTTGGCGATATGGTGGCTGAAAGGGTTTAGTAGCTTCTGCAGATCCGGAATATTTTCAGAAGGGAATTAACTACAATTTCTGAAAAAATTATTGCATATCAATATTCACTTTGATGATTTTTAGGATAGCGAAATTACCGGGCGATGGAATCGGGCCCGAAATTGTAGAACAGGCAATTAAAGTATTGAATGCCATTGGTGAAAAATACGGGCATGAATTTGAATATGTATTTGGACTTGTGGGGGCTACAGCTATTGAACAGGTTGGGAATCCCTATCCTGATGAGACACATGAGATATGTATGCAATCGGATGCTGTGCTTTTCGGGGCTATCGGTGATCCGAAGTACGATAATAATCCCAAAGCGAAAATCAGGCCTGAGCAGGGACTGCTTGATATGAGGAAGAAACTACAGCTTTTCGCCAACATACGGCCGGTACGTACTTTTAGTACACTTATCAATAAATCACTCCTAAGGCCCGAACTGGTCAAAGGAGCTGATTTTATTGTAATCCGGGAACTTACCGGGGGCATATACTACGGGGAACTTCGCGGAAGGACCGAGGATGGACAGAAAGCATTCGATACCAATGTGTACTCGAAGTCAGAAATAATCCGTGTCACTAAATTAGCCTTTGAATACGCTGCCAGACGAAGAAAGAAACTCACAGCTATCGATAAAGCTAATATATTGGCTACTTCCCGGTTATGGAGAGAGACCATCCAGGAAATGGAAAAGGAGTATCCCGATATACAGGTGGATCATATGCTGGTCGATAATGCCGCTATGCAAATTATTCAATGGCCAACAAAATTTGATGTGTTGATTACGGAAAATATGTTCGGCGATATTCTTTCAGATGAAGCCAGCGTGATCACAGGATCAATGGGACTGCTCCCTTCGGCTTCTATTGGAGTGCATACTTCGGTGTTTGAGCCTATCCATGGGTCTTATCCCCAGGCCGCCGGAAAAGATATAGCGAATCCCCTGGCTACCGTTCTATCGGCTGCCATGATGCTCGAATCACTGGGTTTGCCAACTGAAGCTCAAAAGATAGAAGCTGCAGTTGATGCTTCATTGAAAGCAGGTGCAGTTACCCGGGATATTGCAGCAGATAAAACTGCAAGGACTTCCGAAGCAGGTGACTGGCTGGCTGAATGGATTTTAAAAAATTAAACCTGAATCCATTCAACAGGGCAGCTTGTAAGTAAAAATCCAAAAAATCTCAGAGTGCTTTATTTGGGTAATCCGCCAAATAACTTTACAATGGACCTGTGAAACTTATGAACTCCCTTCACAGGGTCGGCAAACATAAAGATACATTTCCCGGAAATAATTTCCCGCTTGTATTCTTCAGCTATCTTTAAAGTATCCTGTGTTTCCGACATCTGTTGTACCCAAATATTTTTAATATCACTCTGAATTGCTTCTCGTAAGACAGCATCGGTTTGTCGCTTGGGAGTGAGAATAAGAATACTATCGACACCGGCAGGCAGGTCGCTAATACTTTTATAGCAGGTTTCGTCATCGATAGTGTCAGCATTTGGATTGATTGGCATAACCGTATAATCCTTGTTTTTAAGTTCTTTATAAACCTGATATCCAAACTTTTTGGGTGATCTTGAAACACCAGCTATGGCTATCTTATTACCTTCCAAAAACGAATTGATCTGATCCTGTGTTATTTTCATGGCTTATTTACTTATAATTTATTAGTTTTTCAAAATAAATTAACACATTTACGAGTTGTAATTACGACTCAAGATAATTCATTCTATGATCCGGCTCAAGTATTTTGCCTACTTTATTTTTATCGTTTTCCTGACTTCCTGCGGCAGATTTTCAGAAATTACCGTAGGCGAGATAAATGGGGTCACGATCAATGGTTTTGAAGATAATGCCTTATTGGTAACGCTTCGTGTTCCTGTTGAAAATCCTACACTTCATCGCATAATCATCAGCGATTTCGATACCCGGTTATACATGAATTCGCAATATGTGGGTAAACTCACATCGGCCGATGTAATAGTACTTCCTCCTAAATCGGATATGGTTCACAATATAGTTCTGAGAGTTCGTCTGGCTAATTTCTTAGGTACGGCTATCGGCATTATGAATTTGAAGAAAGATCAAAACGTTAACTTTCGGCTTGAAGGTACTGTGTCAGCACGCACGAAACTGATTAAAAGAAAGATTACCATTGATGAGGTTCGTAATGTTACCATTTGATGTCTATTCAGGATGGCACTTATCTCTTCAATACGATTAATACTCTTTTTTAATTAAAAAAAATTAATTTTACCAGTGCAAAAATAAGCATAAGGGTGAGCCTCGTAAAACGTTTGATGATTTTTACTGTCCCATTTATATTTCTTCACTCCCATGCCCAACTTACGGGTACAAGATTAATACGCGACATCCAATATTCTCCGGCACCAGGCAATATTAATATTGTTCAGAGTAAGGAAATTGTTAAATTAATTGACAAACACCTGTTCGAAGAGAGCAAGAATAAAGGTATTACGGGATATCGTATCCGTATTTATGCTAATTCGGGAAAGCAGGCATATAACGAAGGTCCAAAAGTTCAGGCCGAATTCGCCGCACGATATAAAGGAATTAAAGCCTACTATAGTTTCGATTCCCCTTTTTATTTATTATATGTAGGTGATTTCAGGTCGCACAGTGAGGCGATGAAATTTCTTAAACAGATTGAAAGGGTATACCCGGACGCTTTTATTGTCCAGAGTAAAATAAATTATCCTCCACTATAAATTATTTTGACTGAGGAATGATAGACGAGATCAAGCACGAATGTGGTATTGCACTGATACGATTATTAAAACCGCTTGAGTATTATCAGCTTAAATACGGTACCTGGAGATGGGGTTTGAATAAACTTTATCTTCTTATGGAAAAACAGCATAACAGGGGGCAGGATGGAGCAGGAATAGCTTCTGTTAAGCTTGATGTTCTTCCCGGTTTCGAATATCTCGACAGAATACGATCTATCAATGCTTCGGCGATAAATGATCTGTTTCAGACAATCAGGTCAAATTATGATGAGGTGGAAGAGAAGTCGCCCGGGATAACTAAAGATATTTCCTGGGTAAAGAAAAATTTATCCTTTTCAGGCGAAGTGTTAATGGGACATTTGCGATATGGGACATACGGTAAAAACAAGATGGAAAATGCTCATCCTGTGGTCCGGCAGAATAACTGGAAATCTCGTACATTGGTTCTTGCCGGTAACTTTAATTTAACGAATGTCGATGAAATGTTTAACCACCTGGTTGAACTTGGACAACATCCCAGGGGGAGAATAGATACGGTTACTATGCTTGAGAATGTGGGGCATTTCTTGGATGTTGAAAATCAGTCAGAATTTAATCGATACAAAAAGCTGGGTCATTCAAATGTTGAAATATCGGAATTAATTGCCCGGAATATAAAAGTGGCGAATATACTAAAGGATTCGAGTAAAAAATGGGATGGAGGTTATGCAATTATCGGATTACTTGGCCATGGTGATTCTTTTGTCATGCGCGATCCAAATGGAATACGTCCGGCTTTCTATTATCAGGACGAGGAAGTTGTAGTAGCCGCTTCGGAACGACCTGTAATACAAACTACATTAAATGTGCCACTCGATGATGTAAAAGAAATTGATCCGGGCAGCGCCTTGATCATCAAGACAGATGGCTCAGTGAGCATGGAAAACATTAAAGGTCCCTTTGAGAAGCGCTCCTGTTCATTCGAAAGAATTTACTTTTCACGGGGCAGTGACAGAGATATTTACCTCGAACGAAAAAAATTAGGAGAATTATTAACATCTGCTATCGTGAAGGCGGTAAAAGGGGAACTTGGGAATACTGTATTTTCTTTTATTCCTAATACTGCTGAAACAGCTTTTTTTGGTATGGTCAACGGTATTGAAAAATATATGCAGGACCAGGCAAAAGCCCAGATCGTAAAACGAGGGAAAGAAATTACCATTGACGAACTTAACTGTATCATTTCGCTTAAACCACGGGTTGAAAAAGTGGCACTGAAAGACGTGAAGCTTCGTACTTTCATTTCGCAGGACGATGGGAGGGATGACCTGGTTGGGCATGTTTACGATATTACCTACGATACGCTGGAAAGCGGAGAGGACAACCTGGTCATAATTGACGACTCTATTGTTCGCGGGACTACTTTGAAATACAGTATTATTCGTATTCTTGATCGCCTGGGGCCAAAGCGGATTGTTGTAGTATCTTCATCGCCGCAGATTCGCTATCCCGATTGTTATGGGATTGATATGGCAAAACTCGGTGATTTTATTGCATTCCTTGCTGCTATTGAATTGTTGAAGGAAACAGGAAAGGAAAGCATTATTAATGAAGTATATAAAAAGTCGAAAGCACAGGAGAATCTGCCTAAAGAAAAGATTGTGAACTATGTAAAGGAAATCTATAAGCCTTTTACCGCTGAAGAGATTTCCGAAAAGATAGGGGTTATGTTAAAAACACCCGAAATTAATGCCGAAATTAAAATTGTTTACCAATCAATCGAAAATCTTCATATAGCCTGCCCGAACCATCTTGGAGACTGGTATTTTACCGGCGATTATCCCACTCCGGGAGGGAATAAGGTTGTGAACCGTTCCTTTATTAATTTTATTGAAAGGCGAAACATCAGGGCATATTAAACAGGCTTAGTTTCAGGGAATCTCTCAATCTCAATAAATTTTTCTTAATCAACTTTGCTGTTTTGTTCTAGCCAATTCTGGAAATTGAGTTGTGGTTCGCCTAAAAGCTTGTAGGTTTTTGTTGTTTCGATAAGAGGTTCCTTAACTTTTTCAAAATAGGCAAACAGTGAAACAGCATTCTTTAATTCTTTTTTGCCGGTTACAGCAGCAATGATTTTAAGCAGAGGAATAGGAGTTGACGTAACTTCTTTTATTTCCGGGTGAAATTTTCTGCAATAGGCTGTCAGTAAATCTTTGAATAGATAGAGTTCCTTCACCAATGCATAAAAAATGGAATTTTTTGCCTCTGCTTTCCGGAATCCTGCGGCTACCATCCCGGCAAAGTCGTCAGCAGCGATCCATCAGTAGAGATTGGGGTGTTTGCCAATCACCATGGCTTTACCATTACGAACCATTAACCCTAGTGACTCAAAAAAGCAGGTGGGGCGGAAGATCAGGTAAGGTATTCCACTTTGTATTATTGCCTGTTCAGCTCTATACTTTTTATCTATCATAGGAAACCAGCGGTTTTCTTTTGATAAGGTAGTTCCTGAGACATAGCTGATCAGTTGTATCTTTTGTTGCTTGGCCAGCCGGACAATAGCTTCGGTGGATAAGGCCTCGTCTACTCTTGAAATAGTAATATGGATAGCATCGCACCCATCGATGGCATGTTACAGATCAGATTCGTTGAATACATCGCCCTGCACTAATTCGTAGTCTTTAGAAAACATTGAACTGGTAATAGTCCGGGAAAATAATCGTAGTTTAATTCCTTGCGTGTCCAACTGTTTGATAACAGGTTTTGCCAGTAGGCCAGTGGCTCCTAAAATGGCTATTTTCATGACTTATTTATTTGAGGATTATAAAATATTACGGCTTGTGTTTATTCTTTAAGTAATCGTAGTGACTTTGATCGGCATCGGTTCTGACAACTAGTTCAGGAGGCAGTTCTCCCATTTCTCGGTATCTATCATCCATCTCATCAAATAAGCTTTGTGCTGTTTCAGGATAACTTGTATACAGGTTAATCTTTTCTCCGGGATCCGTTTTCAGATGTATTAAAAGAGTATCGTGCGCTTTAACAGCCTGCATCCAGAATGATCCCTCATACCCCTGATAAGGTTTCTTGATTTTCCAATCACCTGTCCTATAGCACTGTAAATCATTGGTCGCGTCAAAATACAGGAAGGTACTATCGGCACGGTGTCCCGTGTTAAAAAGCACCTGTGAAATATCGTTACCATCAATAACTCTGTTAGAATCAATTTGTATGCCTGCCAGTTTTGCAAAAGTAGGGAACCAATCCATCTGGTTTGCCAGATTGTTATACACCAGACCTGCCGGGATTTTTCCTAGCCACATGGCCACTGTTGGCACACGCATTCCTCCTTCAAAAGTAAATTGTTTCCCTTCCCGCAGGATACCGGCAGAACCACCATGATCTTCCATGACAAGCCAGGGTCCATTATCGCTGGAAAAAATTACTAGCGTATTTTCCAGTAAATTCAATTGTTCAAGCTTATCCAGTATTTGTCCCACACTCCAGTCAAGCTCCTGAACCACATCGCCATATAGTCCTCTTTCCGACGTTCCTAAAAAGTCCTCTGAAGCATAAATAGGGACATGGGGCATGTTATGTGCCAGGTACAGGAAAAAGGGTTTGTCTTTATTCTGATCAATAAATTGAAGTGCTTCTTCGGTATATCTTTTGGTAATATATCTCTGATTCACCTTAAATTCTTCCACCTCATTACCTCTCATATATACCACGCTAGCCATATCATTGCTGTAAGGAATACCAAAATAGCTATCGAAACCCTGTTGTAGTGGCAGGAACTGGAAGTGATGTCCCAAATGCCATTTTCCGACAATGGCTGTTGCATAGTTTTTTTCTTTCAGCATTTCAGCTATTGTAATTTCTTCCGATGGCATCCCGGTAAAACTTTCAGGAAAAAACACATTGTTTATTCCCATTCGTTGAGGATAGCGGCCGGTAAGCAAAGCAGCTCTCGAAGGACTGGAAACCGGCGAGGCAGAATAGAATTCGGTGAACTTAATTCCTTCCCTCCCTATTCTGTCGATATTTGAAGTATTTATATCCGTTGCTCCAAAACAACCTATATCACCATATCCCAAATCATCGGCGAAAATGTAAATGATATTTGGTAGTTTTTCAAGTTTGGATACCTTTTCCTTTGCTGTATTACAGCTTGCCAGTCCCAACGCAACCAATGAAATGGATTTAATAGGATTCATTATAACAATGGTTTAAGTAATATTAAAACTATACTTTACAATTTGCATTTACCCAATTATTATCGGGATTTATTTCTTATAGGTCGAAATAATTTATTTCAATTTATTCTTCCCTGAATATAAATGCTGCTTATGAATATAGGAATAAATAAGATGGCCACTTTAGCCAATGGATCTACATTGGATAAATCTCCAGTGATTTCCCAGTGATCCCAATCCTGCGATGTAAAGGTTCTTATTGTAACAGAAGCATCACCGGAAATTTCCCAGTAATCCCAGTCTTCCGATGTGAATGTCCTGGCCCGGAGATTTATTCCACTGCCTGTTATTTCCCAATGGTCCCAATCGTCCGAAACGAATGTTCTTAATGAAATTTTCCCGCTATTAACCTCCCAGTGATCCCAGTTTTTTGATGTAAAAGTCTTTATACTCCCTGATTGACCATCGAGATTATATTCCCAGTTCTTACCTGTAAATGTTCTGATCCGCCCTGACTGCCCCCCTATAGTTAATTCCCAATAGTCCCAATCTTCTGATGTGAATGTTCTAATGTGTCCCGTCTGGCTATAAGATAAATAACCGGTAAACATGAATATCTGACAAACCAGAATAATCCTGAATCTTATCATCGTTATTGCTGGTTTTACTACATGTGAATTTTGATGTAAATAAACATTTGAATGCAATTTACTCATTCTTTGTAAATCATTGACTCCTGTAAATTAAATTCTTAGTTAAGATTTATCTGCCACATAGAAGTAATTCCTTCAACTTTCAATGAATCCATTCTTTCTCCAAACTGTGATTTTAAGTTTTCAATCAGTTTGTTTGATGCATGGATAACATATATCTTGGAATACTCTGTATCGAATAACTTTTCTTCCACATTTTTAATATCGGGCGAGGCTCGTAGGATATCGATATTCTCCGATTGGCACTCTTTTAATACAACTATAAAATCCACCATTCCTATATTAAACGAGTAATCTGTTATAAGCAATGGTTTCTTAGCCATGGAAATTAGATGTGCATCCTCAATATATAGTTGCTGATTGTAACCAATAAACCAGTGTCTGGATTTCGAAATAGTCAGTATGGAGCTTATTCCTATAATAACTAATCCCAGATAAATTACTGAATAAAAAAGCTTACCCTGTTCCAGCTTTCTGTATAAGAGATAAGTCATTATCAGAAGTATACCTGTTGCAATAAAAATATGGTATCGCCACCACCATGAGATGATACCGTTTCTTGTAAGATCTAAAATATAAAACAATAAGAATCCCGGAACGATGATCAACAGCAGAAAATATTTCGTTTCTTTTTTTGATTTTTTTAACAGGTAGATAAATGAAATGATTATTAAAGTCAGGACTAAAAAATTTAAAGCTAAGGCGCTTAATATTTCGGGAGGAGGATTAATGGGAGTTTGATTAAAAACTGATAAAAAATCAATTTTCGATACGAAGATACTTTCCCAATAGAGTAACTGACCTATCAATGGCATCCAGAATGGTAAGGGTTGATCTATGGAATGCCATGACATAGCTGAAACAATTTCGCTACGGTGGACAATCAGAGAATAGATCCATGGCAGATAAGCTACAAGAACAATCAGCAAATTGATACTATAGATCTTCCGGAGATTTTTTCTGAGGAACCAGATAAATAGAAAATGTCCAAAAATAATTATACCGGAAAAAGGGGAAGTATACAGGGCTAATACAGCTACTAATGAATACACTATCCATTGTTTGGTCGTATTGTATTGAATTGCCTGTAAAAGCAGGTAATGTAAAATGATTAAAAAGAAGGACCATAAAATATAATATCTGGCTTCCTGTGTAAACAAATTAATATATGGAGATATGGCATATAGGCTCACTGCCACCCATCCGGCCAGGTTCGATCGGAAAAGATTTTTTGCCAGCAGAAAGAGAAAAAGCAGTGTAAGAATAAAAATAAGTACTCCGAATAATCTGTAGTCGACATCATTGTCTCCAACAATACGGTACCAGAAAATTAAGAATGTATAGTGTAAAGGTGTTAATTGCGTGGATGAGAATAAACCTTTTACTTGTGAGCCCATAATATAATTCTGTTTACTCAAATGGTACAGATCAGTATAAAAACTGATATTTTTTATTTCATTTTCCGGAATCAGTCCGGGATATTCTCCATCAGGAATACCGGAAGTATGCTGAATTGTACAAATTTCGTCGAACCAAAATAATTTATAATCCAGGCGGTAGAACTTTAAAAAAATCCCTATCAGTACTATAAAAATATACAGGTAGGGTCGAAGCAAAAATTGTCGGATGGTTTTCATGGTTTTTATCTTAGTTGTAATTAAAGTACAAATTACTATGTACTCTTCTCTTTGTTTATCCTGAAATTTTATAAATAATTAATTAACATGTACATAAAGGAATTTTTAAATAAATTACTGTCAATGTTCCCTTGTTTAGCAGGAGGAGTGTTGCATCTCATTGTTATTGATTACCAAGATACAAAATCGCGGCTTACCTGTCTGAACGTACCGTTCGGTATCAGCAGGCGTCCCAACCGTCAGCATCGGGACCCACCTTGCCACTAACGTTTTGCCCGTATAAATAGCTTGATTTTCAAAACTTTATAATTATCAAGTTATAGTAAACATAAATAAATGAAGTGAGCCGCACAAACCACTATCCGCCAAATTATTTATAACCGGCTATTGTATGCTGTGCTTTTTCTTTATTGGTTTATGAATTCCACAGTTGTAAGTATTTCCAATTTCATATTTCTAAAATCATCAATTTTCGCATCTCTCTTTTCATCTGTTTTCGATGCAATTGCGTCAGTTATTACAGTAACCTCGTAGTTACGATTTATCGCACCTTTAATTGTTTTATCTACGCAATCTTCAGCATCAATTCCTACTATAATCAGATGGGAGATTTCATTATTTATTAGATATGTTTCAAAGTCAGGACTGGTAAATGCATCCATTTTGTTCTTTTTAAACTTATTTGAGCTTACAATTTTAATTCTATCATCAAGTTCTGAATTGCTATCACCCTCTTCCATGGCGCAATTAGTCATGCGGTTTATAATAGAGTTTTTCTTGAAGACATTTTGTATATAAATGACAGGAAATTCTTGTTCTTCCATTTTCTGAATAATAGTATTGATATTATCAATCATTTTATCAGTTTGTTTGAGATTAAGAATCCAATTTCCGTTTTCAGTGGTTAGGTTTTTCTGAACATCAATAATCACTAATGCTGTTGTTGGTGTCTGATATTTTTCAATTTGCGCACCTTCAGACACTTTAGTAATCCTTATGAAAGAAAAAATCAAAGTCAAAACTATTGCTAAAATCAAAATAGTTAAAACACCTCCGATTCTTAATAGAAGTTTTTTCATTGTAATATTTCTTTTATTCATGTATTATCCTCTAAATTATATGGTTCTATGCATTGTATACAACGGCAGTTTGTCTAAAAACCATCGTTTAAGCTAATTTTCACATTAAATATAGTCGTTTTAAGGTTGGTTCTAGAATTGATTTGCGAAATATTGTCCGAAAAAAATATCCTTTCAAAAGGGCTCTATTTAGTTCTTTTAGACCGAAAATTGTTAAAAGCAATGTAAACCCCATTTTCAGGCACTCATTGAATTGCTTCATTCCAATAATATTAATTAGCCGTCTTAAATTATAAACTGTCAGCATGAATCCGACTTCTGCACTTGCCCGGTGAATATATTTCTTAGTCATGATATAGGAAAAGCCCCATTGTTGTGCGGTCGTACATTATTATAATTCTATTCCTTTTTCAATATTGTCAGATAGATCACTTATAAATCGAGCCATTGGTGCGCCATCAATAACATCATGATCTAGTAGAATGGTCATATTTAGAATTTCTCTAATTTCTATCTTCTCATCAACTACAACTGGTATTTTTGTTAATTTGCTTATTCCAAAACATATTGGATGTACTGATGTTGGTATGAACCAACCTTTTACGTTTCCCATCATTCCAATAGATGTAATTGCTACATTCCCCATTTTATTGAATGCTAGATGAGGGTGTTTTAATAAGTATCTCCAAAAAAATCTTCTAATAACCCCGGGTAGTAGATAGTAAAATCTTTCTAATTGACTAGATCTACTATGAAGAACAATATCATTATCAGTTAGTACTTTATCTCTAGCATTATTTATCTGCTTGGTTATTGATTCAACACTTCTTTCATTTGCTTTTT
>Ga0307422_1001419_pt1 | contig 12493 bp, 9 predicted proteins | sample SalMarWE160290MG_FD_202153 | JGI IMG/M metagenome (GOLD analysis project Ga0307422, IMG submission 202153) | Salt marsh sediment microbial communities from the Plum Island Ecosystem LTER, Massachusetts, United States - WE1602-90 | ecosystem: Environmental > Aquatic > Marine > Intertidal zone >...
ACTTACGAATAGAAAAAGTATTTTATAATACAAACTATTAATTACTAATTTCGTTTAATTCCATACACAAAAAATGGTATAGTAATTGCAAAATGTGATTCGTAATTACCTTATATGATTAAAAAACCGTTGTTTTTATAGTATTTAGTATATTTCTATTGTCTGCCTTAAGAGCTCAGGATTCCCTTAATTTATCAGATGATCATGTAGTTTACAGAGTGTTAATAGATGGCGATACATTGCTAGTTTCCAGCATTGAAGAGGTAATCATATTTTCCAGGCCTAAATTTAAATCCCGGCGTCAATGGAGAAAGTATTATCGCCTGGTGCGTCATATTAAAAAAGTATATCCCCTGGCAAAAATGGCCGGTAATAAATACGATTCAATCTCAGCTCATTTAATGAGCATGCAAACAGATAAACAACGCAGAATTTACATAAAACTGATTGAAAAGGATCTTATGACGGAATATGAAGACGACATCAGGAAACTTACTATAACTCAGGGTAAAATTCTTTTAAAACTAATTGATCGTGAGATAGGTGAAACTTCTTTCGATGTATTGAAAGAATTAAAGGGCTCCTTTAGCGCTTTTTTCTGGCAAACTCTGTCCAGAATTTTTGGACAAAACCTTAAGAGTGAATTTGATCCTGAAGGTGAGGACAAATTGATAAATGAAATTATGATTTTAATTGAAACCGGACAACTGTAAATAAAACTCAATTCTAAAACCATCCAATAATGCCAAGGTTATTTATTGGAATTAAATTAAATGATCCGAAGAATATCATCAACTATCAAAAAAAACTTCAAAGATCATTAAGCAAGAGTGTAATTCATTGGGTTGAATCAGATAACTATCATTTGACTATAAAATTTCTTGGTGAGGTCGAATCCCATTTCATAAAACCCATAATTCAGATATTAGAACACCTCTCTCAAAAATCTGAACTCTTTACACTTCATTCTGGCGGCATAGGAATTTTCGGAAGCATACAAAAACCACATGTTATTTGGTTTGGATTTAAAGAAAACCCTTTGCTGTCATCCCTCCAGGCAAGAATCGAAAAGTCACTGAATGAAATTGGATTTAACATGGGTGAGAAGCATTTTTCACCTCACATAACAATAGGAAGAGTCAAATCCTTCACGGAAGAAAAAAAGTTATCTGAATTACTCCAGGTAAAAGATCAAATTAACGATTGCTTTGAAATAGTTGAATTTCAGCTTATGCAGAGTATCCTGAAAAGAGAGGGCCCTGTTCATACCATGATTAAATCCTTTCGCTTAGCCGAACCCCATGAATAGAAAAATGCTTCCTCCTTTCGAAACATTCCTACATTCCTTTCCCCTTAAATATGATTAAAACGGTGTAAATTAAAATTTTGAAATCAACATAAAGAGACATGTTTTCAATATAAAGCAAATCAAATTTCATTCGTTTAATCATTTGATCTACATTTTCAGCATATCCATATTTTACCTGACCCCATGAAGTAATACCAGGTTTAACTTTCAGCAATTGTATATAATGAGGTGCCTTTTGTATGATTCTTTTTATAAAGTACTCTCTTTCGGGTCTCGGGCCAACCAGAGACATATCACCTTTCAGTACATTCATAAAATTTGGAGTTTCATCCAATCTCGATTTTCTCATAAATCGTCCAAAAGCTGTGATCCGTTGATCATCTCTCGATGACAAGTCCGGTCCATTTACTTCGGCATCAATATACATGGAGCGAAATTTATAAATTGTAAATGGTTTGCCATTCTTTCCGATACGTTTTTGTTTGTAAAATATTGGACCCGACGAAGAAAGCTTAACCCCAATGGTCAGTATCAAAAACATGGGAGATAAAATGACAAGCGCCCCCAATGAAACAATAATATCAATGAAATGCTTTAAATGCTCCTGCCATGCAGGCATTAAATGATGAGAAACTTCAATTAAGGGCGTACCAAAAATTGCTGACATTTTAACCTTACCGGTAAAAATCTCATACATTCCCGGTATTGCTTTTATTGCCACATTACTATCAATGAGCAGATTTAAAATCGTTTCAATGCTATTGTGCTCGGAATACTCAAGAGCAATAATAACTTCTCTTACTTTAAATTTCTTAATAATTTCCTTAATATCATCAATGAATCCCAAATGCTCTAAGCTGTCATCCAGAGGATATTTTTTTCTATTGTTTACACTAATGAAACCAACAAAGATATTTCCTGTTCCATGCTTTTGATTTGATATTTCTTCAAAAATTTCAACAGCTTTTTCGTTTCCTCCTATAATAATGGTGTTGAAACCTAGTTTTCTGCGATGAATTTTACGAGTTATATCAGCTGTAATAATTAATCTGGGAAGATAAGTTAACACAAACTGAAAAAGATACAGGGCAATAAAAGATCTGTAATAGTTAGAATAACTGACAATAACATCATCAAGCAGTAAACCAAAAAATAGGATCAGAACCCCAATAAATGCAATCCGCATGGTAAACCACAGTTCGGCCAGTCTCGATTTTCTGTATACTTCCCTGTAATACCCGCATGCATAATACAATACCAACCAAAAGAGAGGTATTAAAATCAATCCAAGGTAGAATCTTGGGCCTAACTCAATAGGTATTAAGTACCCGAATTTCAATGATTCTATATATATTTTTCTATAAATATAGAAACATCCCCAGGCTAGTGAGGCTGATATCAAATCAGATAAAATATATTTGAAAAGCTGTAATCTACGATTCATATCTGGCGCGATATTCTTCCTTAAGCTCACAACAAATATAGAAATAATGTGATACTCTTGCCTCTATATTTGATGAATTCCGTTTTTTATTCCTTTATCCTCATTTTGTAAGTAAGATTCGTTTATTTTGCAGAATATTCCGGATATTATTTAACAAGGATGGAAGATAGCTATTTACATAAGGGATTACGGAAAAAATTAGTAGACTCTATTAAACAAAAAGGGATAGTTGATCAAAAAGTTCTTCATGCTATTAATCAGGTACCGCGACATTTATTCATGGATAGTAGTTTTGTTCATTTTGCCTATAAAGATCAGGCCTTTCCAATTGCCGCAAATCAGACTATTTCTCAACCTTATACCGTTGCATTTCAAACCCAGTTATTGGATATACAAAAAGGCGATAAAGTACTCGAGGTTGGCACCGGGTCAGGTTATCAGGCTGCAATACTTTTGGCTATGGGTGCTAAAGTTTACACAATAGAACGATTCAAATTGTTAACTTTGGGGGCACAAAATCTTCTGCCCAAAATTGGTTACCGGCCACATTTCTTTTATGGCGATGGTTACGAAGGATTACCAACATATGCTCCATTTGATAAAATTGTAATTACTGCTGCGGCAAATGAGATCCCGCAAAAACTTATTGAGCAATTGAAAATCCATGGAAAAATGGTGCTGCCTCTGGGTGAAAAAACTGCTCAAACAATGACATTGGTTGAAAAAAAAATAAAAAATGAATGCAAAATCACAGAACATGGATCATTTGTATTTGTTCCCATGCTAAAAGGAAAAGTTTAATACACAAATAGTCTCTCAAATGATTACAATTAAAGCCTTTGTTTTCAATTTTTTCCAGGAAAATACATACATTCTGTCGGATGCCACAAACAGTTGTATAATCATTGATCCCGGAATGAATTCCAATACGGAAGAAAAAAAACTTACAGACTACATTTCAGATCATAAACTCATACCGGAAAAACTTATAAATACCCACTGTCATGTTGATCACGTTCTTGGGTGTAACCGGATAAAGAAACTATATAACATTCCCTTTTATGCGCACGAATCAGAAAAACAATTGATTGAAGGAGCAAAACCATTTGCTGAGTTTTTTGGAATGTCAATTGAACAGCCACCTCAACCCGATCATACAATTTCAGAAAACGACACAATTACTTTTGGGAAATCAGAACTGGAAATCATTCATGTTCCGGGGCACTCACCCGGAAGCCTCGTATTTTACAACCAGGAGGATAAACTTGCATTAACCGGTGATGTATTGTTCAGAGGAAGCATCGGCCGGACAGATCTTCCCGGAGGCAGCTATAGCTTGTTAGTTGACGGCATCAAATCAAAGCTGTTGACTTTACCAAAAGAGACAACAATATATCCGGGTCATGGCCCATCTACAACTATTGGTAAGGAACATGATACAAATCCTTTTTTATCATAAACTCAATATTCAATTTTAAATGTAAAATAGTATAATAAATTAATCTATGTCAGCTGAAAAATTTATTCATCGTCATATTGGTCCCCGTGCGAATGATATTCCACAAATGCTTTCCAAAATAGGAGTCAAATCTCTTGATGAACTTATTGATAAAACAGTACCTTCAAAAATACGCTTACAAAAACCTCTTAACCTGCCCGATGGGATGTCTGAATACGACTACTTTAAGAAGATAAAAGAGATAGCATCAAAAAATAAAGCTTTTAAATCCTATATCGGTACCGGATACTACAACACTATTTTTCCTGCAGTTATTCAAAGAAATATTCTTGAAAATCCTGGTTGGTATACATCCTACACACCCTATCAGGCAGAAATATCACAGGGAAGGCTTGAAGCATTGCTCAATTTTCAGACAGTAATCACTGACCTGACTTCCATGGAAATAGCCAATGCTTCATTGTTGGATGAAGCCACTGCAGCTGCCGAAGCCATGGCCATGTTATTTCAGGCCCGAACAAAGAAACAAACAGAAGAAAAAAGAATCAGGTTTTTTGTTGATTCAAATGTATACCCCCAAACACTTGATGTTCTGCAAACCCGCGCTGAACCCTTTGGAATTGAACTTGTTATTGACTCATTTCATACTATACAATTGGATCATGAGTTTTTTGGTATATTTCTGCAATATCCTGCAGGCGATGGAGAGATCAGGAATTACACGGAAATAGTAAAACAAGCTCAAGCTAATGAATGCGGAGTATCCGTTGCAGCTGACCTTCTAAGCCTGGTACTTCTTACTCCTCCCGGAGAATGGGGTGCAGATGTTGTTGTAGGTTCTGCCCAGCGTTTTGGTTTACCCCTGGGATATGGTGGTCCACATGCTGCTTTTTTTGCTACAAAGGAAAAATACAAAAGACACCTTCCAGGTCGCATCATAGGAGTATCTAAAGACAAACACGACAGAATTGCGCTACGGATGGCACTTCAAACCCGGGAACAGCATATTAAAAGGGAAAAGGCGACTTCAAATATTTGCACTGCTCAGGCTCTGCTGGCTACCATGGCCGGCATGTATGCCGTTTATCATGGTCGTGAGGGACTTGAACGGATTGCCTTGCATTGTCATCAGCTTGCCGGAATATTAGAAAAATCCATTACAGATCTAGGATATCAGCAACTTAACAGGAACTATTTCGACACCTTAAAAATCAGCTTACCAAAAAACAGTACTCAAGATGATATTCAAATTCAAGCTCTGAAACGAAAAATTAATTTAAAATATGCCACAGACAATTCCATTGGTATTAGCATTGATGAGACAACCAGCATAGATGATATAAACAGCATAATTGAGGTATTTGCCTCGGCCATTGCTAAACCTGGCAATACATTAAACCAGGTTCAAAATCGAATTTATTTTCATACAGATTTTCGAAGAAAAAGTCCTTTCCTGGAAGCAGAAGTATTTTCAAATTATCATTCCGAAACAGAAATGATGAGATACATCAAAAGTTTGGAGCGTAAAGATCTTTCTTTAACTGATTCGATGATTTCTCTGGGTTCCTGCACCATGAAGCTGAATGCTGCTATTGAACTTTTGCCTCTCAGCTGGCCGGAATTTGGTGAAATTCATCCTTTTGCTCCCATAGATCAAACGGAAGGCTATCAGCAACTTTTTCATGAATTGGGGGAATCTCTTAAAGAAATTACAGGTTTCGAAGCCATATCTTTTCAGCCAAATTCGGGTGCTGCCGGAGAATATGCAGGTTTAATGGTAATACGGGAATTTCATAAACAAAAAGGAAATTCAAATAGAAACATCGTACTTATTCCTACTTCAGCTCATGGCACAAATCCCGCCAGTGCTATCATGGCCGGCATGAAAGTCGTGCTGGTTAATTGTGATGATAAGGGCAATATCGATACGGAAGATCTGAAAATTAAAGCAAAATCTAACGCTGAAAATCTTGCCGCATTTATGGTAACCTATCCATCAACACATGGAGTTTTTGAACAGGAAATTCAAGAGATGAGCGATACCATTCATCGATTTGGAGGGCAAGTTTATATGGATGGGGCAAATATGAATGCACAAGTTGGATTAACTAATCCTGCCTTAATAGGTGCAGATGTATGTCATCTGAATCTTCACAAAACATTTGCAATCCCTCATGGAGGAGGTGGACCAGGAGCAGGGCCTATATGCGTTGCTAAACATCTTGTTGAGTTTTTACCTTCACATCCAATAGTTAAAACAGGAGGAAAAAAAGGAATAAAAAGTATTTCTTCAGCTCCCTGGGGTAGTGCAAGTATTTTAACTATTTCGCATGCATATTGTAATCTGCTGGGAGCAGAAGGCTTAAGCCTGTGCAGTAAAATAGCAATTCTGAATGCAAATTATCTTGCTTCCAGTCTGAATGAAAAATTCGGAGTATTGTACACAGGGAAAGCCAATTTTGTGGCACATGAATTAATTCTTGATTGCCGGCAGTTTAAAAAAACCGCTAATATTACCGAAGTTGATTTAGCCAAGCGTTTAATGGATTATGGCTTTCATGCGCCTACACTTTCTTTTCCTGTTCATGGAACTCTTATGATTGAACCTACCGAAAGTGAATCGAAAACTGAACTTGATCGCTTTATTGATGTCATGTTAGCTATTTATAACGAAATTCAGGAAATTTCTGAAACCAGTGAGCCTGATAATGTGTTAGTAAATTCTCCACATTGTTTGGATGAAATTTGCAGCGATCATTGGGAGCACAAATACAGCAGAGAAAAGGCTGCCTTTCCAATGAAATGGCTGCATGCTAAAAAATATTGGCCCCCTGTTTCCAGAATTGATGATGCATTTGGGGATAGAAATCTTATATGTAACTGTGAACCCTTAGTAAGTTATATCGTTACATAATAATAGCTAAAAATTACAACTTTAAGGGTTACTATTTTAATCGTAATAGAATTAACAAATTGTATCATAAGAAAAAATACTCGAACGAAGAGCTAATAAAAGGTATTGCCAAGAACAACACAGAGGTTCTGGACTATATTTATAAGGAAAACTATAAGATTGTCAGGCATTTAATTGTTACAAACAATGGAAATGACGAAGATGCCAAAGATATTTTCCAGGAAAGTCTGGTGGTTCTTTTTAGAAAAGTTAGAGAAAAGGATTTCAAACTGACAAGTTCATTGAGTACATTCATATACTCAGTTGCCCGGTTGATGTGGTTGAAAGAATTGAATAGCAGAAAGGAAAGAGTTGAATTATCTGATTCCACTATCAACTCTATAAGCAAAGAACTTGAAGTGATTGAAATAATAAATCGTAATGAGAAATTAAAACTTTTCCGAGAGAAATTTGAGGAATTAAGTAAAGATTGCAAGAAGGTCTTGAGAATGTTCCTGAATAATATTCCCATTAAGGAAATCACGGAAATTATGGGATATAGTTCAGACCAACATACAAAGAACAGGCGCTTCAGATGCAAAAAAACATTGGTCTCAAAAATCAGAAAGAGTGATAAATTTAAAGAATTTGGAAATGAAAAAAACAAAGATAATAGAGACATACCTCGATGGTAGTATGATTCAAGAAGAGAGAGATAAGATGGATGTGTTACTATGTGAAAATGAAGAACTCTCTTCTGAATTAGAATTGTACAAAAACATTAATGAGTCCATTACAGATACTGAAATCTTTGATTTCCGCAGCAAAATAGTTGCACTGTCCGGCAAGAAAAATACGAAACAAGCAGATAATAAATCAAGGATCATGAAGAAATTAAAGTATCCTGTGGCTGCTGCTATATTGATATTAATAGGCTTGAGTTTATATCAAACTCTTGTTTTAAAGTCGTCCGGGGAGATTTATCAAATGTATTATGAGCCTTATCAAACAGATCTTTCCACCCGGTCCGCTATCCATTCTGGTGACAAGGTGGAATTGTCCTATAAACTTTATCAGGAAGGGAATTTTGAAGCCTCCTTCGAAATTTTACATAATTACCTAAAAATTAATTTCTCTGATCAGACAGCCAGATTTTATTACGCAATGAATGCAATTGAATTAAATAAAGATGAATTAGCTATCTCAGAACTGTTATCCTTAGAGGAAGATACCTTTTCACCTTACTCCTTACATGCAAAGTGGTATTTGGCCATGTTGTATTTAAAAACGGGGCAAAATAATAAAGCGAAAAGAAACCTGAAGGTTTTATCCGCCGGGGAAAATATGTACAGCATAAGAGCAAAAGAAATTACCAGAAAACTAAGAATTTAGTTTGCGTTTTATCCAGAATACTCCAAATACAATTACAAGAGCAAAAAATATGTAAATTAACCATGTATTTCTCCTCGAAATATATGAAACCGAATTGCCTACACTTACAAATCCAGCCCAATAATATGGATGAGCTTTCACAGGGTCTCCCTTTGTAAGAAAATTAATTTTTGATTTTTGAAGTGCCACATCAACAGGATCACCTTTAGATAAGTGATAATAATAGCAGTCCATGATTTTTACGCTGGATTTATCAGCAATTGACCATTGCGTGATAATAATATTTTTTACGCCTGCAAGAAGAAAGGCTCTTGCAATGCTGATAACACCTTCACCCTTACTCACTTTCCCCGACCCTGTATTGCATGCACTCAACACAACCATACTTGCCTTAATTTTTCTTGAATATACTTCATAGGCATGCAATTGTTCTTCATCCTTGTCATAATCCGGTGAAAATAAAAGCTTTGAATTCATTGGTTCTTCGTTATCAATAACAGTATGCATCGCCAAATGAATAATGTCGCTTTTTAAACTCGATCTGAAAAAATTATTTTTATTTGCATCGGAACCTGAAAAATAATTGCCCCGGAAATATTTTTTTGCAGATACTACTTCTTCATAAGCTCCCGGCAGAATATCTATTGAGTTGCATAAGGAATCAGATGCAGAACCATTAATCTTAACACTGCTATAATCAGGAGCAAATCCTGAATAGGTGATCCTGTTTTTATTTATTTCTGGTTTTTCTGTCAGTTGAGATGCTGAATACAAATAACTCACAGGATTTTTGAAGATTAAATACGGAAGATTAGAATAGGTATATCGCAAGTCTACTGAATCAATATTTTCAGTGACCAAAGTCTCAAATGGGATCAGGCTTAATTCACCATCGGGAACAATGATCAATCTTTTATTGCCGATCAAATCTTCAACAGGCTTTAAAATCAGCTTATAGAGCTTATAAGATTGTCTGGCAAAATTCTTTATGGCACCCTCCTCAAATTTATTATATCCTGTTTTTAAGAATGAATCGCGATAATTGATTAACTCCAAAGGGAAATCACTTGTTATCGGCTCACAGATAAGCCTGACTGAATCCTTATCGATATAAAAAATAAAAAATGCATTGAAATTAAATTGATATTCTATCAAGGCCTGAGATGGATCAAGCAATTTCTGAACCTGGTGTATTGAAATGTTCTTATACGTTCCTTTTAATTCAGCATATTTTGGGAATTTTTTTTCAAGCTCAGCAATATACTTATCGTAATTACGATACTTTTCTAAAATTTTACTAATACGTAGCTGTTCAGCTTGATTTGTACTTTTTATTTCAACTGTTTGAAGAGAATATTGCAATGAATCAATCTCCTTTTTTAAGGTTTTTGATTCTTTTATTAACTCTTCCGGTATACCGGCCATTTTTTTTGCGAGATCATCAGAAATGTATGATTTTAAAATATGTGCCCGGCTTTTTTCTGCAATATCAAACAATTCAACTACTATTGAATCACTATTTATAACTTCATATAAATTGTACCCTACGTTTATTAAATCGTTATAAGTGCTTCGAATGTCTCTTAATGATACTTCCTTTGATTTTTCAACAGACAATTCATTGAACATTTTCATTTTAAGATTGAGCAGATCTTTCAAGTCTGAATAAGAATGTTTCATCGATATAAAATCACTATTCTCAGATGCTGAATGAAAATAGAATGCGTATCCCCTTTTCTTTAGTATATCTAAATATGGTGAAGTTACCAGGTAAGGATATCTTGTTTTGAAGTAATCCGAATCAAGAAGTAATTTATCCAGATCGTCAAGTATCTGATTAAAAATAATAATGGAAAGATCGTAATCCTGATTTCGGTAATAATACATTCCCAATTCATACACAACATATGGCTCAAGGTATGAACCAGGGTATTTTTTCAGAATATCTTCTGCCTGATGCAAATAGTTCAATTGGAGTTGTTCCGAATCGCCTGTATTTTTATAGAAGGTTGCCAAATACCAATACAATTTGGCTAGTCTTTCATCCTTTATTCCATTCAGATGCAAGATCTCTTCTGCTCTTTTATAGAAGGAATATGCTTTCTGATTTTGCCCTAATTTTTCTCTTATCCTGCCTAAAAGAAGATGATTATCATGAAAGCTGGGATGAGTTTTCATCTCAATAAGAGAGAAATATTTTTGTGAGTATTCATTTGCCAGATTGTATCTTTTTGCTCTTAAATGAAAGTTACTCAGCATATTATAAACATAATAATTGTAACATCGATATTCAGGATTCTTATTTATCTTATTTTCCAACTCTTCCAAAAATTTCTTTGCTAAATTTTCTTGTCTAGTGAAATAGTAAGCCTCAGCAAGGTAATAGTCAACATAAAATTGCCAGGGTGTTGCCTTGGTATATGACTTAGCAATAAGATTATCCATCTGATTCAATTCATTCAACTGTTCAAAATAATTACCATCTTCTTCGAGAAGAATAGTATGAAGCAATTTGTATTTTATTCTTCTCCGGTCATCCACTATGCCCTTATCATCAAAATCCTTTGCGTTATACCTATTACTATACTTTAATTTATCCGTTTCCGATAAAAATAGCAATGCCTCCAATACTGCCAGAGTATCCTTGATGGTATTGTATTTCTGTAACTCTATTATTGTATATAAATAATATTCTTCAGATTTAATCTTATTAAGCATCCAACGATTTGTAAAACCCAGCCGGTTATAGAAAAGTATTTTATGCCAGGGTAAATTCAATTCACACGATAAACTGAGGCCTTTATTATAAAAATCACATGCGAGTGCCAATTTCCCCAGGGAGAACAACGAATCTCCCAGATACATGGACATCAAAATATCGTAATTATCCACCGAAGACAATGGCTCAATCGCTTTATAATCTGTTAAAATATACTCAGGTGTAAGCAGTTTTTTCTGATAATCTTCCGGAATTTGTTTGTACTGTGAAAACAATTCTGTTATCACAATCAAACCAATGAAAACCAGTGAAAATTTAATATAGTTGCTGGTAATTTTCATTAATAATTAGCTTGTACGAGCTTCTATAAATTAAGCACATTACTGGTAATTAACCTAAAAATAACATAAATTGCATTAAGCGGAAGCCGAAAAGCTAACAGAGTAGGCATAAATTTAATTCATGCCGTTATGAAATCAGAATTATTATATCTAAAAATGCACCTGGGTCCGGAACCCGGAGACGATGATGATGATATTGACGATCCTCCACCAAACGGATAGGATAAAGATGAGGTCGGAATACTTTTCATCAAAATTCGTAATGTAAATTGTTCATCTGATTATTAGCTAAAGACTTAAGAAAAAAGCTCCAAAACAGGAGCTTTTTTTATGTCTGTAATGGAACTTACTGTCCGCACTGAAATTGTGAGAGAGCCTGCCTGCAGACAGGTGAGAGTTTGTGATAAGAAACAGAGTGAGATGATTCGCTCAACATTGATCTGCAACAAAACCAAAAGCTGATAATTTGAAATCCTCTGAATAAAATGTAACTTGTAAAGGGTTTAGAGGAAAGACAGCTTACACCATTGAGGTTATAGGAATAAGCGTGTACAAACGAATACTAAGGGGTATAGCATTAGGAATCCATGAAATAAAAGGAGTTCATGCATTATAGTATAAAAATAGAGCACAGAAAAACTTGGTTTATTTGCAAGTAAGTTGGCAAACATTAACTCCCAAGAAGCTTAATTAACTTAATTGTATATTTTTTAAATAAAAATATTTATTATTTAATTTATTTTCTATTTTCTTAAATAAAGATTAACTTTGTTTAAGAAAAAAATGAATTATGAAAAATTATACGGCTGGTCAGTATGTAAATCAAGGGACATATAAAAGTTTCCAACCAGAGTTCATTAACAGACAGTGGATACTTGAAAATATGGAACTGATTAACCTTTTAAGTCAGGCTGATAGACAAATGGGAAGACTAGA
>Ga0307422_1001425_pt1 | contig 12473 bp, 7 predicted proteins | sample SalMarWE160290MG_FD_202153 | JGI IMG/M metagenome (GOLD analysis project Ga0307422, IMG submission 202153) | Salt marsh sediment microbial communities from the Plum Island Ecosystem LTER, Massachusetts, United States - WE1602-90 | ecosystem: Environmental > Aquatic > Marine > Intertidal zone >...
GTAAATCCTACCCCACAGGCTTGAAATCCTCGTCCCATTCATTCCTACTGTCCTCCAGCCCCCTAATATTACTTTTTTGATTCGGTTTTCGCAAAAACACACAGCTATTATTGAGCATGCGCTCAGATTTGTTTTACTGCGCGTTTTTTGCCCTCCTTAAAAAGTCTCTCTATTTTTCCGCTTTTTTGCATTATTAAGCCTCGCTGCTCTTACGGCTATTCAGGTGAAGTGCTAAAAAACCGCATTTTAGCTATCTTCCTCCCGGATAGCCGGAAAACACATAAAAAACAGACTAACAGATTTTTGCTATAAGTCAAGAAAAAAGTCTGATTTAGACCAGCTTTTTAAAATGCTCTTTAGCGTTCCGGACATATTTAATAAGCTGTGGTGCTTGAGCGGTGGTTTGGCCTTTCCAGAGCCAGTTGATGATTTTTTCTATGCTGTCATCATCTAATTTATGCCAATCGCCAAAACATAAATCAGCGGGCAGATTATACTCTTTCGCATTTGCCAGCAGCACAGCGACACCGGCCATCGCCCCTATTGCCATATTCTTCGGCTCGATACCATATTCCAATGCCAGACTCATCGTGCCGAATATGCGGCCGTTTATTGAGAGTTTGCGGACCGCATCGCGGCCGGCCCGTGCAACAGTATCGGCCAGGTACGGATTGGTTATGCGTTCAAGCAGGTCCTCAGCATAGTCTTTAAGCCCTGTATCGGTAAAAAGCACATCTGCTATATGGGCGTGCTTTTTTACAAGTGCGGCACCGCACTCATCCGAAAAAGCCGAGCCGGCAATTTGCATAACGGCCTCGTCGCCCTTTAGCTCACTCATTGAAATTGCCCCCTTAACGGCGCCGATAAAGCCAAGCAAAGTGTGTATCGCATTATGGCCGAAAAGTTTCGCTTCCTCGAAGGGTAATAAATCATCCTTTTCGATAAAGACTTCAATACCGGGCTTGAAATCGCCAACTGCCGTTCGGCTGACTAAAATTCGATTGAACTCCTCTACCAAAAAAGCACGCTCAATAACCGGCGCTATCGCGGCAAGTTTGCTCCTTTTAATTTCCGCCGGGTCGGTGACTACCCTGCTCATTTTACCGATGACGGTGTTAAGAAACTGCACCCGCTTGTGTGTGAGACCTACGATTTTTTCAGTAACGTTCTGCTCAAGTATCTGGGCTGCATGATTGTTATTTTCCGCTGTATATATTATGGTTGCATTCGCCCTGCTGTTCTTTAATCCCTTCGCTATCAACGAAGCGGGACTGTTCTCTGCGCCCGCTTCATAGAAATCCACGGAGGGAAGGCACGTAGCTATTTCTGTGGCCTCGGCCAGGACTTCAAGAAGTGTCTGCCTGTCCCCTACGACATTGGGATTGAGCAGCTCAACATTGTCAATCTTTACGGTGTCAATGCCATCGGCCCTCGCCACATTGACAGTATAACTTCCGTTGTTGGCTTTGACAGCATCGACCAACTCGGCGTCAATCTCAGCCACAACGATGCGCGAAAAGTTACCGCTCTGGAAAGCCTCTTTGGCGAACAATCCGCTCTGGATGGGTCCAAATCCGAATCCGACAAATGCGTGTTCAGCCATAATTAGTGACCCGCAGCCTTTAGAAAGCGTTTGATTTGCTCTTTGTCGGTCAGGACCGTCATTTCGAGGTCATACGTCCTGCTCTTTCCCGGCGCGAGCTGAATCAGCTTCTTCTGTTCTCTGGCCTTGTTCCGGCCGATGGGTGGGTTCGTACCCGGCTCCAGCGCCGTAACATACTCCCCCGGCCCCCAGTGCTGCCAGTTGGCAAGGCAGGGTAATTGCCTCTTCTTATATTTCATAGCCAGCGCAAAGCCAAGCCTTCGATTGTAAAGACCTACGGTACAGACGCCCTTCTTGTCGGCCCGAACATCGATAAAGCCGCACGCTTCGCCGCCCCCTCTGTGACTGTCACGCGGCTTTTGGCATTTTCGGAAATTGTGTTTGCTGTTGAATATATCATTATCCATATCCAGACCGCGAGAGACGCATTTCCCTTTCCACACAATGTCGGTGCCTTCATCGACCAGCGACCAGCCGAAGTTACAGTGATACAGAATCATATGAGGCGTGGCAGTATTTCCCATATTTGTCACCACATCGTGAATTATAATAGTCGGTTCACCAAGTGTGCCCGATATAGTGCGTTTCAATTCAAGGGTCGGCCCGAACACGCGAGACTCTTTCACAACTGCCGTTATACTCATTTCCGGCCTTGCTGCCTTGAGGTTGGGCTGCACGATGGATTCGACCTCCGCGGAAATATTGCTGACTCGGCCGTGCAAACCCCGTTCGTCGAGGCCCTCACCTTCAGGCCCGCCGACATGCGTCAGTCCGCAGGTCGTCAATAAGCCGCCGCCGAATGAATAGAGCCACTCCAGCCCGCGGTTGGCGTCAGGCCGCGCTGCCGTGACACCCGCATGGCTTAGCCACGCAAGGCTGTGTTGATTATAGAAGGCATCAGCGATATCCAGTCCCCTGTCGATAACCACTTTGTACCGAAGACCGGAGCCGGTATTGACCCATGCGATTCGTGTCCCTTTGCCAAGCCCATTGTCCAGAACTGCGGTTTCAATACCTCCAATCTGGGCGGGATTGGTAACTTTGTTTTGCCAGGTGGATTTGCGATTGTTTGCAGCCATTTGTATTTCCTCGTCTTTCTCAAATTGATTAACGCAAAGCGTTCTGCAGCGCTTCAAAACTTTCGTATTTTATATTGCTGCGAACAACTTCTAACATTTTCTCATAAGGCTTGATGCCGCCGTATCTGTCATCGAGCGGCGCTTTTATGTAAAGTGACGCAAACAGGTTCCCCATCTGGACCGTTTCTTCAAAATTTATAGAGCCTTTCTCGAATTCATCCAGATGGGAGGCAGCGTATGAAATAAATCCCGCCCTGAACGAGTCTCCCGCCCCGACAAGGTCGACCACCTCGCCGGCCATAAACCGCGACTCGATTCTGTTCGGCCCGTTGACGGACCCATCCGGGCAGATATGCTTTTCGTAGGCGCCGTTACTTACCGTCACGCCGAAAAGCTTCGTCCTGTTGTCTTTGCGCCAGAATCGCTCTGTCAAAAACTCAAGAAAGTGCACGTTATTTTCATGTTCCTCAAAGTCACTCCACGCCCGCCCCGGTGCAAGCGTATTTTCAATCAGCTTGGCCTCATCGCAGGATGTAAAAAACAAATCAACCTCAGGCAGAAGCGGCTCTAAGAGATGGTATCGCTCTATCGACTTACCCGTCCTTATCAGCTCATGGGGATTAGCGGTCAGAGTGTGGCAGTCGACAATCGTAACAGCCCCCTTGCCCCGGCACCATTTGACAAATTCAGCCAAATCCCGCCCCCTGTTGGCGTCGCCCCTGTCGGAAAGGCCCGAATACATATAGTAAACTATGTTCGGCTTTAACCGCTCAGCGGCCCCTTTGAATATCTCAAAATCAAAGTCATCATTGGCACTGGGAAAGTACGCTATTCCCCCCCTATCATCACCCGTGGTACTGTGAATAAAGGTTGTCCCTGTGGGTAAAGTCGGGTGTATGTGTGTCTGCGACATATCGATACCATTCGCAGTCATCAAGTCATAGAAGAACCTTCCCTGGGCGTCTAAGCCATCGTAATCACCCTTGCCGAGGTTGACCCCAATGGCAACTTTCAGGCCGGTTCGTGCTATCAGTGGTGCAGAGTTGCCGGGCCCGCCAGCCGTTGCGAAACCATCCTCAATCCATTCTCTCACCTTTTCCTGGGAGTAGTCGGGAATATCTTCGATTTGACACTTGGCCAGTCCGCCTTTGCCCACCAAATCATCGGCAAATTCAAAATCCGCACTTCGCAAATCCGCTACCGCCGTATTCAAAACCAATACATCTACTGCCATTTTCCCCTCAAACTGAAATATCCGATTTCCTGAGTTTTTACTTGCCCATCAGATGGTCGATTATCAGCATGTCCAGCTCTTCGTAATCCCGCTGTTGGACCAGCTCCTCGACCTTGCTTTTATCAAGACTTCGAACAAGCTCAACCATCCGCAGAAAGATTGTCCTGCTGTTGGACAGATGTTTCGTGGCGACCTCCTGCTTTTGGGTTCGCATCGCTTTCACATCAAGCCCCACAAACTGCCCGTCCTTGCCGTAGTCGTGTTCATCGAGTATCCGTACCTGGTTAAACGCCCTACGCAAATTAACAGTCCCGAAGGCCTTGTCCTCATCGAATTTCAATCCGTTCTGGTCGTTGAGGTGAACCGTAAACAGCTTATTATAAGCAAGGGCAAAGCCCATATCATCCGAAGGGTCCAAGCCCGCTAAAATAGCATGAGCAGTTTCTATGTTAACTCCAACACGTTCCGGGTAGTCCGTAAGATAGCCTATAGCAACGGCGTGGCCGGTCGTTGGGATATAGGCTTGGTCCATCGGCTCGTTGGGCTTGGGCTCAATGGCAATCTTGACCTCCATATTGTAGTGGAGCATGTCGTTGAGCGCATCTGCGATTTGCTCCACCGCCACCTTGCTGTCCTTCGCCTCGCGAATATATGTCCCTTCACGTGCGTACCACACAACGACCAGCTTCGTGCCGAGTGCATCGACAATATCGAGCATCCGCCGGCTGCGGTCCTTCGCATACTGCCTGCAGGACGGGTCGTTCGACGTATAGGCCCCGTCTATGGTCCGCTCATCTTCCCACAGCCGCGGTGCAACGAACTCTGCGACCAGATCTTCACCATCGAGCATACTCTTTACCTCTTTTGCCTTTTTGACTATCTGGTCGGGACTGAGGCTGTCCATATCCGGCACGGCATCATCATCGTGAAACTGTACCCCGTCGAAGCCAAGCTTTTTATACAATTTGAGTTTTTTGCCGAATTCGACACTGTCCCGCACCGTCGGCCCAAACGGGTCCGCCCCTTCATGAATATTCCACGGCCCAAACGAAAATCTGTATTCTCCTGCCATCTCTATTTCTCCTTAAATTTGTGTTAATCCGTTTCTACTTTTTATTGAGTACATCCTGTGCGTGACGGGCGTAGTGGCCGCGAAGGTCACGCGCATATTCGGTCAAAATCTTTTCACCAAGACCCTCATAATCGCCGCATCGGTATAAGGCCCGCGCCAGAATCAGCTCACGCAGCGAATGGTTCCTTGTCTGCGTATCCGTAGGACTGGCCGGCGTCCGCAACTTCGCCTCCTCGATTTCAGTAAAAGCATGTCCCATCATGCCCGGCTTTTGCAGCAAATTCGCAAGGGCCTGCGCAGCGGCAATATTACCCAGCGTCTCAAGTGCCATCGCCACCGCCCGGCAATGTGAGAACTCGCTTTTCTCATCGAGCTGTCCGACCTTTTCAAGAATTGTAGTTAGCCCCCGCTTATCACGTGTTCGTCCTAAAGCGATGATGGCACTATCCAGCGCGCTCAGGCTCGCCCCGTATTGTCCCATACCCGTGAAGTTCCAGCCCTTGTCCCACTCTGTGGTCTTCACTGCATCAATCAAAATCTCCGACCCTGTCGCATCGCCTAACATACCAAGGATACGTGCATAAGCAAGCTGGGCCTTTGTTGTCTCGGCAGTTTTGTAAGCCTGCCGCAAAAGCGGCATCGCATTCATCGGCTGAGTCAGCAGCACCTCCAGACCATCGTAATCATTGGCAACACGCTCAACAGCCTTCTCAATCTCTTCTTGGGGCAGCGGAAAAGATTCCTTATTGGTCAGCACCCTCTCCGGCAGATTGCCTTTCTCGATAAGGTGTTTCTGAAGTTCTCTGATATCAACATCACGCAATCCGCAGCCGTCCTTCGCCGCCATCGCCCCTGCGACACCCACAGCATAGCCCTGGTTCTGGATGTCCGCCTGCATCCGTATAACAGGCATCGCATCGCGATGTGCGCTGACGCCCAGCCCCGTTACAAGAATACCATCCAGTCCCGCCGGCAGCAGGCATCGATACGGGACATTAACAAAAATATCTTTTCTGCCCGGAGGTTTGAGTAAAAACGCCGGGTGCACCGTAAAGCCGTGCGAATCGAAATCGCTTTTCGATATTACCACAGTATCGGGATAGGTCCGGTCGTTTAAGATATCAAGCGGTGACATAATAAAGTCACCGACAATCCGCCGCCTCTCACGTGTATCTATCAACTGCCCCAAATCGTATGCACTCTTGTACTTTTTCTTGGCGACCACGTATGCCCGCCACGTATCGATGACATCCCCATCGTCGATGAATGTCCAGTCGGTATTGGTGTATCCTGTCCCCATATTGCGCGGAGGCAGCCCGGCCCCCTGGACCGCAACACTGGAGCCGTTCGTATAGGCACACTCGGCGCCGGCTGCTGCCGCGATGTCCGCATTACCCGTCGAGTCGATGACCGCCTTCGCAAGCACCACGCCCCGACCTTCCGGCGTCGCAACGATAACCCCCTTGACTCGTCCGTTTTCCACAAACGCGCCGCAGCCAAGCGCCCCGAACCAGATATCAACGCCGGCCTTGCGCATCTGGCGTCTATACCACTCTTTCTTCCATTCGGGATTCCACCTTGCGCTCAGGTTCTTCACATCGCCCGTGAAGCTTGCGATACCTTCATCCATCTCTGTAGTAAAGCCCACGCGATGACCGTGATAATAACTGCTGATAAGCCCGAGCGTACCCACTCCGCCAAGCCCGTGAAGGTATTCGACAACGAGGGTCTTGCCCCCCTGCCGCCCCGCCGCAATCCCCGCCGGCGCCCCGCCTGTCCCCCCGCCAATAACCACAATATCGTACTCCCCGAATACAGGCACAGCCCTCTTGCTCGCAGGAATAGTCGCGACTTTCTTTTGCCCCCGGCCAACCCAGCTCAAATTTTCGCGCGTATCTCCTGATGTCACGGTTACACCTGCTTCACCGGGTAATACGACGTTCTTTAGTCTGCCGGTGCGCTTTGCCTGCGCAGCCGCCACGGCGCCAATCCGGCTGCCTGCTTCCATCAGCTCCAGAGGCCGCATCAGCTTCTCCGCCGCATCACGGGACACATCCGCACACCCGCCAAGGACATACAGACGCTCAATACCCTTTGGCCGGAACACATCCAGACTGACCTTTTTCGCGCCGGGCCAGATGCCCGACAGATTTTTCTTTCCCTTCATCGGGTCGGGCGGCACCTGGAAGAGTGTCTCTGTAGCATCCGTCTGTCCGGGATGCCAGGTCCTGTCGAGTGCGACCTGCTCAGCCTCAGCAAAGGACGCAAACGAGCCGTCCTTCATTGGAATCTCAAGTGTGTATTCGACAACCTGACGTCCTGTGATTGGCATGGGCCTCTTTCGTGCCCGGATACCCTCGCCGGTTTGGATCTCGCCGCCCACGGCTATGTGCCTGAAGCTCTGCATCCCGGCAGGATATGGCCGAAAGCCCGCACCGGCCAGCCTCGCAACCGTTGCACGCATTGTGGCATCGATAATGACCTTTGCCTTAACGGCCTGCCGCCCGGAACGATTGACCATAACAATACCCGCTGGATTGCCCGCCCCGTCACGAAGCACATCCGTCACATAGCAGCCGTACAAAAACTGCACTCCCGCTTCGATAAGTGCCTCATCCAGCGTGCGCTTGACCTGCATTGGCGTCGGAGGAATGCGAGGCCTCTCGCTCGATTCGACGGTTGCCCCCTCCTGCTCCAACACAATTTCGCCTAACAGAATTCTCTCGACGTTTTCACTTTTCTTAACGAACAGCTTCACATAACGGGCCTTCTCTTTCACAGGCGCCGAAAGGTCAATCGCCGACTCTTCAAACGAACCTGTGCCGAGCTTCTCATTCTTGATGGCCGCAACTTCTTTCCACTCCTGCAGGTCGTCACTGACGGAAACTGTCACGCTTTCCACTTCGAAGTCATTGTTTCGCTGATAGACAAGAACATGGACCTTTTGAAATCTATGTTCCCGCCCCAGCTCAGCGGTAATGGTTACATCGTCATCGTACTGAACACTTTGGGCGGGAGCGCTGCTCCACTTCCCGTCGGTAAGTAACGATGGTGTCGGGGTATCTTTATGAACACCGGCGGATGGTTTGTCGGCTTTGTAGGTAAAAGCAATTCCCTTCCCCACCGAAGGTACAATAGCCGGCTCCGCAAAAATCTTCTTCGCAAGCGGTGACACTGGCACTTCGCTCGGTTCGAGCCATAACCGGTACGTACCACAAACATCTTCCCCAAGGTAAGGCCGCGATGTCGCAAGAAAAACCGTCGCGCCTTTCTGCGCCGCTTCCACGGCGGCAACAACGCCGCCCGTCGAGCCGCCGACAACCACAACATCCACATCATAAGCTGCGGGAATGTCCCGTGCTGATTCTGTTACAGATTTTTCATAAACTGCCGATGGAGAGCAAGGCTTAAAACTGCCGTCATCTGCCCTCTCGATGCTGACAGCACCACTTTTCGATGGCTCCAAACACCCCACCTGCATAAAGGGCAAACAAAAGAACGCCGTGGCGAGTGCGAGTCGAACGAATATCTTCATTGTCAGTCCTTTTTACGGGTATCCTTTGTCAGTTTTAAGATTCCAGGCTCTAAACTATAAGCCTCTGACAAGGTAAACATTATCTTAACTATTCACTCTTTTGCAATAAGAATCCTCGTGCATATACGGATACGAAAAAAGGGCCGCAAGCATAACGCTCACGACCCTTATTACTCTTCTTTTTGGCGATCCGTCTAATAGAGCTACAACTCACAGGTTTCCATCCAGTGATTAGCCAGCTCGGCCAAGTCCTTAAAATCAACCGTACCGCTGCTGTCGATGTCGGCTCGCATGCATGTGGTTAAACCAAAGTCCAGATAATAGTGGTCGCTGAATATATCATAATAAATGTAGTAGTCGCCATTGGTTGTGCGGGCCCAGCAGCGCAGCCGGAATTGATACGCGCAGCGGTCCCAGGGGTCCTGCGAGCCATCGCTGGATTGAAATTCTTCATGATGCACACCATCCCAGTAGGGAGGCGTTGTGCTGGTATAGCTGTCGCTGGTAATTACACCGCGATAGTTGTTCTTGCCCGAGATTGCGTCCAGAACATAGTGCCTCAAATATCCCATCGGATGCGAGGCGGTAATCGTAAACCGCAGGTTCTCATCGGGGCTGGTAAGACCGATGATGGCACATTCCTCAATAAGTCCGTCGGTACACGGGTCGTAGTTGGGATTACCGGCGTTCGGATCATACCTGACATCGTGGATAATAGCTTCAACCGGGTTGTTATCGATGAGCAGCGTAAGATGGTCCCAGCCGTCAGTCGGCGGAAGGCTCACCTCAACCAAAGTGGTCTCGCAGGGGTCGGCCCAGCGATAGGCCTTATAAGTCAGGGTGTATAAACCGTTTTCGCACACTCTCGTGTTCCACCTGATTCGCAAATCAGGATTCGACCAGATGCTCTCGTCGAGCGGCCGATTGAACTGGTACAGGTATTCCCTGCCATCGATAGTTTTCGGCCCCATTCTTACATACTCAGTTCTCCAGATGCCGTTGGCGTCAACAAACCATCTTACCTTGCCGAGTGATAGTCCGCCCTCCTCTTCGCCGAGAACAGTGTAATCTTCCTGCGCAGGCTCGTTGCCATCATCCCATTTAGCCAACATTATCTGGTAGAAATCCACATCATCATAAGGTCCGAACTGCCCGCGGACTCGCAGAGTGCTGCCGAACGGTGAGTCTTTGTACTCCGGAACGCCGAATAGCACTGCTATATCATGCTCAACATTTGCCAATCCCACATTCGGCTCGTTGCCATCCCGGCCTATCTCGGTGGTGGGAAGCTCGCCGATGTTGTTAAAGATAAAGCCGGTTCCGGTATATGTTGGTTCGTATATTTCTCCAAACTGCCCACCGTAGGCGCCCATATCATTCCGGCTGCCGTCTACATCCTGGTATTCGACTGCGGGATGGCCAGCATCGATGCAGGGCGAATCTTCCAGGAGATGCACGTCGTCATCTTCTGTGCCGACGACATCATCGGCTCCGTCGGCGTCAACAAACCACGGATCGTCACCAATGTTGCCCGTCCCGCCCAAAGCATCGGTCAAGCCTTGTACGCAGGTATAATCAATCGCTGGTGTAATGCTGGACGTGTGAATCTGAGCGGACTCATCCGTGCCTCCGGCATCGCTGTTGTCCCAAAAAATGCAACTGTTTACAGTGGCGTCGTTACCACCCGCGTTATATAGTCCGCCGCCTGAGACAGCAGCGGAATTATCATTGAAGGTGCAGTTGGTCAGCACTGGAGGATTGGGATTGGGGCCGCCCACACCAGCGTTGGATACCCCCCCTCCACTACTCATCGTTGCGTTGCCGCTGAACACGCAGTTGGTCAGCTTCGGGGTATCGTAGTTGTTCAAAGTCCACATCCCCCCCCCACTATCTGCTGTGTTGCCCAGTATCATGCAGGAAATCAGTGTCGGGCTGCTATGTTGAAAGCACAGCGCACCGCCAGCTCCTATCGATGTGTTTGCGATAAAGATACAGTTGATAATGGTCGGGCTGCACTCGTGCCAAACGGCGAGGCCACCTCCAGCACCTGCTGAATTGTTGATAAATAAACAATTCGTTACCGTTGGACTACTATAATCTATGTACATCCCGCCGCCTACATAGTCAGGGTAGGCACCTTCGGCGTTTCCGCCAGTAATAGTGAAGCCATCCAGGATGGCGGTGTGGTCATCGAAGTTGCTGGCAACAACATGGAGGCTGTTGTCGGAGTTGTTCCCCGGCGTCCCAATATCGCCACTTAAAATGGTTTCATATGACTCGATATCACGGATATCGGGGTCCGCCTCACCAAAGCCGCCATAGCCGCCTTTGATAGCAACGCCGCTGATGAGCTGAAACGTGGCCGTGCGGTCGCCGGGTGTTTGGCTGCCTCCCTCATCGGGCTTGTAAGTGCCGTCGGCTACCTTTATCTCATCGCCCGATGCTGCTGCTTCCAGTGCGTCCTGAAGATATCTGAACGCGTTCTCCCAGCTCGTGCCGTCGCCGTTGCCGGAGGCACTATCATCAACGTACCACATGCACGGGCCGTCGCAGATGCGGTCAATCATAACATTATCAAGCAACTGGCTGCCTGTAGTATCGTAATTCGTCACAAAGTACAGCCAGTTAAGGTCTGTAACATCCACGCCTATGGCCTCTTCCTTCAGAAGCGTCGTAAAGTTAACCACCAGATTGAATGTGTCCCCCCCCATGTCGATAATCCAGGTTATGTGGTAGTCGGTATCGAAACTCCAACTATACCCGGTCGGTATGGTAGTGTCTGGCAATCCGGGCCGTGTAATCCTGACATACAATTTATTGTCGTCAGCCCAGTATAGGAAAATGTTCGCGCCCAACGGTGAAAAAGTTAGCTCCTGTGAAAAAGCATTTTGGGCCACCAGAATCGAGCCGGACTCAATCCGCATCAGATAGTCAATCCGTGCCAGTTCAGACACCGCGATGGGCGTGTAGGTAATCACCATGCTTCCGGTCGTCAAGCCGTCGATTGACTGCAATCTCAGGTCGCCACCGGCCAGGCTGATAACTACGTGCTTGCCGGCAGTGCCTGCATAACTTGCGCTGCCGACCTCCGGCCCGTTGGGCAGGTTTCCCGGAGTGTCATCGCTGAACGTATCCAGCAGATACGCGCCCTGCGAAACCGAAACACCCAAACAAAGAACACCTATCGCTAAGAAAACCAAACTTTTTGAAAACATGCCACCGGTCCTTAATATTGTCTCTTTCATTTTCCTTCCCTTTCAATAAATGTCTTTATTGTATAGCGCGCAAACCGCGCAGTTGCCCCCTGATATACTATGAGCAGGAATGGAGATGGCCAACCTGCATCTCTTCATGATACACCACTCTCATAAACCGATAGCATTATAAGTCCTGCCATCACTCTGTCAATAAAAATTAATAGAAATTCCCGGAAAATCGCCCATCCTGTGCTCTATATTTAATATTCATACTCCTTCTTTCAACTACACACTTTCTCAAGTATGTGTCACAGATTCTTAAGCTTGACAACGCTTTTTCTAAGCTTAAAATCGTTGTATATGACTGAATCCGCCCCGCGAAAGAAGAAAAAGAAGAAACACAATCCCTTTATAGATTGGCTCAGCTTTATTGCGCTGCGGATTCTTGTGATGTTTCTTTACCTCTTCGACGTCGAGACCAACCTGAACACCGCCTGTTTTCTCGGCCGGCTGTTATGGAAATACTATCATCGAGGCCGAAAACGTGCTCTCGATAATCTTCGCGCAAGCTTCCCTGAAAAAAGCGAACAATGGCTCCGGCGGACGGGGCAGCGGAGTTTCGAACATATCGCAATGCTCGCGATTGATGTGCTCTTTACTCCACGACTTGTGAAAAAAAATAACTGGCGGCATTACTCACGCTTCAAAACCGCTGAAAGGGCCAAGTGGATGATGAAAGAAGGCAAAGGAATG
>Ga0307422_1001427_pt1 | contig 12458 bp, 10 predicted proteins | sample SalMarWE160290MG_FD_202153 | JGI IMG/M metagenome (GOLD analysis project Ga0307422, IMG submission 202153) | Salt marsh sediment microbial communities from the Plum Island Ecosystem LTER, Massachusetts, United States - WE1602-90 | ecosystem: Environmental > Aquatic > Marine > Intertidal zone >...
CCATAAGCTGTCATACTTCGGTTTATGTCGGAGCAAGGAGTCAGACGCAAACCGGACTGGCTGAAGGTGAGGATCCCGAGCGGGAAGGAATATATCCGCCTCAAAGCATTAACTCGCGAACTGAAACTGAATACCGTGTGCCAAAGCGCGCGCTGTCCGAATATCGGGGAATGCTGGGGAGCGGGGACCGCGACTTTCATGATATTGGGGGAAATCTGCACGCGGGGTTGCAGGTTCTGCGCCGTGAAAAAAGGGAAGCCCTGCGAATACGACCTGGACGAACCGAGGCGCGTGGCGGCCGCGATTCGGAAACTTGCCTTGAAATATGCCGTGATAACGTCGGTAAGCCGCGATGACCTTCAAGACGGCGGAGCATTCATCTTTGCGGAAACCATCCGCAAAACCAGGGAAGCATGTCCCGGCATCCGGGTGGAGGTGCTTATCCCGGATTTTCAGGGGATGCGGGAAGCTTTGCTGACGGTGCTTGAAGCGCAGCCGAATGTGCTTGGTCATAATGTGGAGACGGTCCCCCGGCTGTATCTTCGGGCGCGCCCGGCGTCTCGCTACGAAAGGTCTCTGGAACTTTTGCAGAATGCAAAGCGCTCCCACGCCTCGGCAAAGCCGGTCTTAACAAAATCGGGCCTCATGCTGGGCTTGGGGGAGATTACAGAGGAAATCCGCGAGGTCTTGCGCGACCTGAGAGAAGCGCAGGTGGATATTCTGACGCTCGGGCAATACCTGCAGGCGACGAAGGAGCACTTGGAGGTGGAGAAGTTTTACACTCCGGATGAATTTATGGAATTCCAGCATTACGCCTATTCCCTAGGATTCCGTCACGTCGAGTCCGGGCCCCTGGTTCGTTCTTCCTATCATGCGGAACAGCAGGAAGAGAAAAGCCGCCGGCATCAGCAGAATTCGGATTAAGAGTTTGCAGCCGGCGGGGATCTTTCCTGTGATATGATTACAAAAACCATGAGAAGCAAGTGCATTGCAATAGGGATTCTGATCGCTTTTGCCGCAGTCCCGGCGCGCGCAAAAATCGCCCGCATCGACCTCAATGGAGCCATCGATCCCGTAACCGCAGGGTTCGTGGTTCGCAGTATCGACCTGGCCGAGGAGAACGGGGCCCAATTTCTTCTGATTCGCCTTCAGACTCCCGGAGGATTCGGCGCGTCGATGGAAGAAATCATCACCCGGATGTTGGGCAGCAAGGTTCCGATCGTCGTGTACGTGTCCCCCAGCGGGGCCAAGGCGGCTTCGGCGGGATTTTTTATTCTTCTCGCGTCCGATATCGCCGTCATGGCGCCCGGTACAAATACAGGAGCGGCGCATCCTCTGATGGCGATCGGCGGATTCCCGGTCGACAGCGGAGAGGCGGGCAAAACGCTGACGGAAAAAATCACGAGCAATGCAACCGCTTTTTTGCGCAGCATTGCGGCCAAGCGCAACAGAAATGTGGAAGAGGCGGAAAAGGGAGTTGTGGAAAGCAAATCCTTTACGGATTCCGAGGCGCTGGAGGCGCATCTTATTGATTTCGTGGCCAAAAACGAGGATGAGCTTTTTGAAAAGATTCACGGCTACAGGGTGCAGTTGTTTTCAGGAAACGACCGGATCCTGGATACAAAGGACCGGAATATTGTCGAATACAAAATGACGGGGCGGGAAAAGCTGCTTGCCGCAATTACTCAACCGAATCTTGCGCTTCTTCTTGGAATTGCGGGCTTGATATTGCTCTATTTTGAATTTACAAACCCGGGATTCGTAGCTCCGGGCGTGATCGGCGGCATTTGCATCCTGCTGTCCGTGCTGGGCTTCTCATTTCTTCCCATCAATTATGTGGGAGTGCTCTTGATTCTGCTTGCGATAGGGCTCTTCGTCGCAGAGGTCATGGTCGGAGGTTTCGGAGTCCTAGGAATTGGAGGATTGGTGGCTATGGTTTTTGGTATGCTGATTCTTATAGACTCGCCGGATCCTGCGGTTCGGATAGGGTTGTATACGGCGCTGGCGCTGGCGCTGCCGTTTGCCGCCATACTGATCATTTTGCTGGTAGCGTTATTGCGATCGTACAAGCAGAAGGTAGCTACGGGGGATCAAGGCATGGTGGGGCTAACAGGAATCGCCGATACCGATATATACAAAACCGGCCGCAGCAAAGTTCGCGGGGAATACTGGGCGGCGCGTTCGTCTTCTCCCATATCTGCTGGAAAGCCAATACGAGTTTTGGCGGTCGAGGATCTTTTGTTGACGGTCGAAGAAATGAAACCGGATGATTCATGAGGCTCGCCCAGCCGCGAATCCTCATGAAAAATCCGGATTAAGCGGTAAAACCTATGCATGCGGGAGGAAGTTATGCCACAACTATTGACGATGGGTATCGTGATTGTATTGCTGTACCTCTGGAGTACGATCCGAATTCTTAGGGAATACGAACGAGGAGTGATATTCCGGCTGGGGCGGCTTGTCCCAAAGGCTGTGGGACCGGGCCTGATTTTTGTTTTGTGGCCGATATACAAAATGGTGCGCGTCAGCCTCCGGACCGTCACGCTTGATGTCCCGCCGCAGGATATCATCACGCGCGACAATGTTTCGGTCAAAGTGAACGCCATCGTCTACTTCAGGGTCATGAATGCGCCGCGCGCGATCGTGGAAATTGAGAATTATTTGTACGCAACCTCCCAACTTGCGCAAACGACGCTGCGATCAGTCCTCGGGGAAGTCGAGCTCGATGATCTGCTGAGCCACCGCGACAAACTGAATGTAAAGCTTCAGGAGATACTTGACCAGCACACCGATGCGTGGGGGATCAAGGTAAGCCTTGTCGAGGTCAAGCAGGTGGACCTGCCGCAGGAAATGCAGCGGGCCATGGCGAGACAAGCGGAGGCGGAACGCGAAAAACGCGCGAAAATCATTCACGCCGAAGGCGAATACCAGGCTTCAACCAAGCTGGCAGAAGCAGCGGCCGTCATTGAAAAAGAGCCCGTCGCCCTGCAATTGCGGTATCTGCAGACATTAACCGAAATAGGCATGGAAAAGAATACGACTGTGGTTTTCCCTGTACCTATTGATATTATTAAAGGCTGGATAAAAAATTAAAAACAGGTGTAGGCATACATGATGGATCACAATACGGAGTCCGGTCTTGAGGTGGTGCTCGACAACCGGAAGCTCATCATTGCTTTTGTGGTGCTCATTGCAATATGCGGCAGTTTCTTTCTCGTTGGATTCTTTGAAGGGAAACGGCAGGGCCTCCGGGAAGCGTCGATTGCAGTGAAGGCTGCCGCAAGGACGGAATCGCAAGAAAAATCGTCGAAGCCTGATGCTGCAGTTACAGAATCCGCTCTGCTGGAGGAAGAATCGGGAGCCCAGGCGCTCAACTGGTATAAGGATGTGAACCGGGAGCGGCAGGCGCCGGCGGTTTCGGCTCCGGCGCGCGAATCGGGCTCCGAAAAGGAAAAAATCGAAAGGCCGGCGCCCCCAAAGCCTTCATCCGACGCCAAGGAGTCTCCGGTTCTCGGGGGGCTTTTGACCCCAGCGACCTATACCGTTCAAGTGGGAGCGTTCATCCATAAGAAGGAAGCGGAAGTAAAGGCGAAGATGCTTCGGGATAAGGGATTTGAATGCCGCATCGAGGCGCCTGTCCCGCCGGCAGAATTTCATTTTGTCAAAGTGGGAAAATTCGACACGCGGGCGGATGCGGTGGCCATGCAACTTCGCTTGAAGAAAAGCGGATTCCCCTGTTTCGTAAAGGCGGAATAACAAATCGCTGTCATGCTTCTTCCGGCGTTAACAGGATTGCTTCTAGTCGCCTCTTTCCCGAACATCGGCCAGGGCTACCTGGCATGGGTATCCTTCGTCCCTTTGCTGATTTTCGTTTTCAGGAGCGAAACCGTAGGCCGGGCTGCCTTGGGCGGTTTTGTCGCCGGATTCATAGAGCTTTTCGGACTGCTGCTATGGATCCCGACAGTGATGCATCAATACGGCGGATTAAACAGCGGCCTGGCGTGGGGGGCCTATGCCTTCATGGTTTCGCTGCTGGCGTGCTATCCCGCAGCTACTTGTGCGGCCGCAAAATACCTGATGGTGCGCGGCGGAAAATACTGCCTTCTGCTTTTTCCTGCTGCTTGGGTGCTCTCTGAATACGCTCAAACGCTGTTTCCGTTCGGGGGCCTGCCATGGCTGCTGGCCGGGTATTCCCAAACCGATTGGCTTTCGCTCATACAAATTGCGGATATTGCGGGGATATACGGCATTTCCTTTGTTGTTCTCTTGGCCAATGCGGCGATTGCCTGGGTGGTGCTGCCCGAATTCCGCGGCCCGGCCAGGTTTGTCCCTTTGGCGGCCGCGTTAACCCTGGTCTCGGGCTGCGTCCTTTACGGAAGGATTTCGCTGCATCGCTATGAAAAGCTGCCGCCCGACAGGAGGGTCGCCATGCTGCAGGGGAATCTTTCGCCGGACGATTCGGAAAGCGTTCTTGTTGAAAAGTACCAGCAGGGATACCGGCGGATGGCGGACAGCATTAAAGACAAAAAAGTGGATCTGCTTATACTTCCGGAATCTCCGTCTCCGGTTTTGTTTCAATACAACCCCGCCTTCGAAAACGAGCTCAAGGAGCTTTCCACTCGATATCCCTTGGGCCTTATTTTCAACAATATCCAATACCGGGAAAAAGAAGGGGTGGGTCGGTATTTCAACAGCGCTTATTACCTCGACGGAAACGGGCGGCTGGCGGGAGTCTACGATAAGATGCATCTCGTCCCTTTCGGCGAATATATCCCGTTTAAAAAGCTTTTTCCTTTTATTGAAACGATTACCAGGGATGTCGGGGAGTTTTCTCCGGGGAGGGACTATCGAATACTCAAGATCGGAAACCATCCGTCGAACGCAGTGATATGTTTCGAAGCGGTCTTCCCGGCGCTGGTGCGCCGGTTTGTATTCATGGGAAGTCGACTGACGGTCAATTTGACCAACGACGGCTGGTATGGGCGGAGCGCCGCTCCTTACCAGCACCTTGCTATAGCGCGTTTAAGAGCCGTCGAAAATCGGAGATATCTGCTCCGTGCCGCCAACTCCGGCATTTCAGCTGTCATCGAACCCAGCGGCAACATCCAGGCGTCCACCGGACTTTTTCAGGAACAGATCTGCATGGGCCGCTTCGCGTTTTTATCGGGGAAAACGCTTTATACGCGTTATGGCGACGTTTTGGTTTTTCTCTGTGCTATCATTTTATTCGGATTTATCGTTTTTAGCGAATTTAGAAAAATCGCCGCCGTGAGGGGGCGGAATCGCGGAGGGACAAATGCTCGAAGAACTCAATGAGAAAGTGAACGCCGTTGAAGAAAAGATTCGGCAGATTCGAGGTTATCTTTGATGCGGAACGCAAACGCGGACAGGTTCTCGAGCTTGAAAAACAAATAGCAAAACCGGAGTTTTGGAATAATAAGGACGAAGCACAAGCGGTTCTGCAGAAACGCAGCCTCCTGGGACAGGATGTCCATCTGGATTCCAAACTGGCAAAGGACATAGAAGATCTGAAAGCGCTCACCGAACTTGCGGAAGAAGGGGAAGATGTCCTGGGCGAGCTTTCCCGCGAAATCGAGAAGCTGGAACAGGAGACGCAGCATACGGAAATTCGCATGCTCCTGTCCGGGGAAAACGATATCGCGAACGCCATTGTGACCATTCATCCGGGCGCCGGCGGCGTTGATTCTCAAGATTGGGCCGAAATGCTTTTACGGATGTATCTTCGCTGGAGCGAGCGCTCCGGTTACGCAACAAAGATTCTGGACTATCAACCCGGCGACGAAGCGGGCGTCAAAGCGGTGACCTTTCTGGTGGAAGGGGATTATGCCTATGGCTATCTTTCGACTGAATCGGGCGTCCACCGGCTGGTTCGAATTTCCCCGTTTGGAGCCATGGGAAAGAGGCAGACCAGTTTTGCATCCGTTTACGTTTACCCTCAGCTGGACGACAAAATAGAAATTCAGATCGATGAGAAGGAACTCCGCATCGACACTTACAGGTCCTCGGGCGCCGGGGGACAGCATGTCAATGTCACCGATTCCGCTGTACGAATTACGCATTTGCCGACCGGAATCGTTGTTTCCTGCCAGAATGAGCGATCACAGATCCGCAATCGGGAAATGGCGCGGACAATCCTTCGCTCAAGACTCTATGATCTGGAATTAAGCAAGAAACGCGAGCAGATTCAGGCCCTCGAGGATGCAAAACCGGATATAGGGTGGGGAAGCCAGATCCGGTCCTATGTGCTGCATCCCTATCGGATGGTAAAAGATCACAGGACGAAGCATGAAACCTCGAATGCGGACCGTGTTCTGGATGGAGACATAGAAGACTTTATCTATAAATATATGGCGCATCGCGGCGCGAAAAACCGCGGGTAAGGCAGCCAGATCGCGAAAATACTGCGCGTGGCCCGCTTGGCTTTTGCCGCCGGCGGCCGGGGGTGAGGATCATTGAGGGACTGGAATAAAGGGAAAACAGCGCCGGCTTCGAAAAGTCTCTATGAGAAGAAAAGGAAGCTTTACATTGTGCTGCTTCTTTTCGTGGCGGCGGTCGGCATGCCCATAGTGTGGGGGCCCCCGCTTCGCGAGAGGTTTGCGGAACGGATCCTGATTTTAAAAAGTGCTATGACCGGAGGGCATAGGCCTGCAATCGCACAAGTGGGCGCGGATCGGGGGGCCTTTCCGGCGGAATACGATAATCCGGAGTCTCCGATTCCACGGGTTCCCGAGCCGCTCCCCGCGGGAAGCGGGGCCCGGATTGCGGTCGAGCCGTCCGTTCGGTCTTCATCCGTCGGGTCCTCAGGCGCTGTCGTCACGATAATAGAACGCGAGGGGGATGAGCCGCTGGTGGTTATGAGCGCCGCGGAGAACCCCGCTGCCGAGAGCGGGATCGGCGGATCTAAGGAAGCGATTCTGAAATATCAAAAGGGAGAAGCGGAAGAAAGAGCCTACAACCTGCTGATAGAATCGAATTCGAAACTTGCGGAAATGGTCGGGGGAAAAGATCCTTTGCTTCGGTTTATAGCATGGGACGCGGCGCACAGGGATGAGGACAACTTCTGGGTGCGGCTGACGTTCCAATCCGAAGGCAAGCGGGCCATGGAATATATCTGGGAAGTCAATCTTGCTTCCAAGAAAATTACGCCGCTCAGCTATTACGCCCGCAGTCTTCTATAAATCGCATTATAAATAGCCGCCTTCGCTCTTTTCACATATACTCATCAAATGCGTCCGTCAGTGGTCAAAAATCTGCGCCTGTTGATGATCGGTGTCGTTTTTCTTGTAATTCTTTCGGTGGCCGCGAACTATTGGCTCACCCGGCGCCGCCAAAAAAGCTCGGTTCGGGAAACAGCGGCGGTCCTCAGCTCCGACATGATGCGTTCCGCCGAGGGATTCAAGTATACCGATTATAGGGATGGGGTGCGTCAATTCGAAATCGACGCACGGAAGCTGCTGGAAACGCGCGAGGGGAAAAGCTACCTTCAAGGAATTTCAGCCAATGATTTCAGCTCCGATAAAAGCATTCGGAACCAGATCCGCAGTTCCACCGCCGTATATGATCAGAAAAACAAGCTTGTGGATTTTGTAGGGGATGTTCGTTTGTTTCTGGGCAGAGATTTCGAATTGCGGACCGATTCCCTTCACTACGATCTGAAATCGAAAATAGCGGCTACGGCCGACTCCGTGGAATTTTACTTAGGGGAGGGCAGCGGCAAGGCGCGCGGCATCCGATTCGACGAGAAAAAAAACACGCTGCGGCTCGGCGGCGGTGTTGATTTCGCGCTGATGCCGGAAAACTCGATTCCGGGCGCGTCGGAAGATGCGGGCCAAATCCGCGCCTCCTCGGAAAGCGCCTCCTGCGTGGACGGGATGCGCCGGATCGTATTTGAAGGAAAGGCGCGGATCGAATCCGGCGGCGGGACTCTTTCCGGAAAGCGGATCGAATTGTTTTTGAGCGAGGACCAAAAAAAGATCACAAAGCTGACCGCAGCGGGATCCTGCGCCTATCGATCCGAAAATCCAAACGATTCCTGGCTGCTGACAGGGGATCGCATGGCTTTCGAAATCGGCGAAATGGAAGCGCTGGAAAACATTCGTGTGAATGAACAGGCATTGTTTTCTTCACGCTCTTCCATTAGGGACTTGGAACTGCGCGCGGGCGAGATTGTTTTAGGATTTGACGAAGCCGGGCAATGGCCGGCGGGCATTCAAAGCCGCACCGATGTGAAGTTTGAAATCAAAAGCGCGGAATCGCGAACCAGGATATCGGGGGATCAGTTGGAAGCCGGACTGCAGGGGGAAACAAAGAGCGTCGAGGACCTTTGCGTTCGCGGCCGTGCGGTATTCTCCGCCGGAGATCCCCGGGATGCTCCGGGCAATGAGCTTCGGGCCGATGAAATACGGCTGAATTTCCTGCGGAAGGATGGACGCAGCATTATGGAAAAACTGCTCGCTGCAGGTTCGGCGCGATGGAGTTCCGTATCAAGGAATCAGGGCCCGGAAACCCCGCCCGCGTCGGTTCGCGTTTTAAGCGCGTCCAGGCTGCAGATGATTTATTCCAGCGATGGAGATTATGTGGAATCGGGCAGCGCAGGCGGCAATGTGACGATCACGGAGGAGCGCGAAGACGAATCCGGACGCAGTCCGAGGCGGAGCCTGCAAGCGGATTCGGCCTTGTTTCATTTCTACCCGCACCGCAATCAGATCAAAGATATTTACGCGGAGGGGCGTGTGAAGGTGGAGCAAAAGCAGCAAATAGCCTCCAAAGGGAATCCAAAAGCGGAGCCATTCCGGGCGACGGGCGAAAAAATGCGGGCGCTTTTTTCAATCCGCGATAACGAAAGCGCTATTCGATCCGCGGCGCTATGGGGTGATTTTCGTTTTGAGAGCGCTTCATGGAATGGGACCGCGGGAAGGAGCGAATACAGTGCGGAAAAGGGTATCATGATGCTCCAGGAGTCCCCCGAAATTTCCGATGCAACGGGCGTCACGACGGGAGAGGAAATCAGATACGATCAAGAAAGAAAAGTGCTTTCGGTCCATAAAGCGGTCCGTTCGCGGTTAAATTCAGGCAGGGATGGAAACACCCTTTTCGGGGTCGCGCCGTCGTCTTCCTCCGCAATCATTGCGTCGGATGAAATGTTGTATTGGACGGACGATGAAAGAATGCACTATACGGGCGGAGTGCAGTTGCTTTCCGAAAGCCAACAGCTGCAAGCGCAAGAACTGGAGATCTTCGGCGGAGGGGAACAAATCAAGGCTCGGGGAGATGTCCTGCATCGCATCGAGCGGGTCTCCGAAAAAGAAGGCTCCCGAAAGTCTTTCAATTCCGGGAAAGAGAAAAACGCTGCGGATTCTCTCAATTCTCCCATCGTCGTACGAAGCGAGAATGTTCGATTCTCTAAAAAAGATAATTCAATAAAATATACGGGCGATGTCCGCATAACCTCCGATGATTTGGATCTCTCTTCAGAGAGCTTCAGCGCTTTTTTAAACAGCGAGACAAACGATATCGAACGTGCGTCGGCGAAGGGAAATGTGATAGCGCGTCGCGGGGGAAATGAGTGCCATGGCGATACTGCCGAATGGCGCCTGAATTCGGGAAAACTTGTGGTTCATGGAAACCCGGCCGAGTTTTATGATCCGAGCCGTGGGCGTTCCAAAGCCGGTCGATTGACATTCAATACCACGGATGATACGATTCAACTTTCTGGCCCCAAAGGCAGATAAATTATTGTAAATAAATAAGATGCATATTCTAGACGGCGCACTTCGGGCTTTTGGCTTAAACAAGTCCTATCGGGGCAGGAAGGTTGTCAAGGATGTCAGCCTCGAGTTGGAGCGCGGTGAAGTTGTGGGGCTTCTCGGCCCCAACGGAGCAGGCAAGACAACGACCTTTTATATCATTGTCGGCTTAATTGGCGCCGAGAGCGGTCGAGTGAACCTTTGCGGGCAGGACATCACGGATCTGCCGATGTATAAAAGGTCGCGTTCGGGAATAAGCTACCTTCCCCAGGAGCCGTCGGTATTTAGGAAATTAACAGTGCTGGAGAATTTGCAGAGTATTGCCGAAACGCTAAATATGTCTCCCGCAATGCGTGAAGATTTGACGATATCGCTTTTAAAGGAGTTCGGCATCGAGCATTTGAGCCATCAGGGCGCTTATACCCTGTCGGGAGGAGAGCGCAGGCGTCTGGAGATTGCGAGGGCTCTTGTGCTGACGCCTCGGTTTATCCTGCTCGATGAACCGTTTGCGGGCATCGATCCCTTGGCGGTGCTGGACATTCAGAAGATTGTTAGAAAACTGAAGGAGCGGGGAATCGGAGTGCTGATTACCGATCACAATGTCCGCGAGACTTTGAATATCACGGATCGTGCCTATATAATAAGCGATGGAAAGATTTTACGTGAGGGATCTCCGGAAGAGTTGGCAAACGACGATGAAGTCAGAAAAGTATATCTCGGCGAGAATTTCAGGTTGCGATAAGCGATTATGAATCGGAGACAATATCTGCGACAGACATTGGATTTACGTCTCAGCCAGAGATTGGCCCTCACTCCCTCGCTGCTTCAGAAAATAGAGCTACTCCAACTGAACAAATTGGAACTGCAGGAAATGCTTAACCAGGAATTGGTTGAAAATCCAATCCTGGAGGAGATTCAAGAGCCCGATCCGCCTTCGGAAATGAACACGGAATCCGAGGAGGAAACGGACATTGAGGAGAGTCGTTCGCCGGACGGTGAAAGGGATTCTTTTGATGAAATAGATTTCCAATATTTTTTTGATGAGTATCTTGATACCGGCTATAAGAACCGGGAAGTGGAAGATTTTGAGAAGCCTTCATTTGAAACCTTTTTGACGCGGCCCCCATCGCTCGAAGAGCATCTGAACTGGCAGCTAGGGCTGACGGATGCCAAACCCCAGATTGAGTTAATCGCCAGGCAAATTATCGGGAATCTCAACGAGGACGGGTATTTAACCGTCAGCCTGGACGAGCTTTGCCAAACGGGCAATTTCGCCATGGAAGACGCGGAGGAAGCCCTGAAACTTGTTCAATCGATGGACCCTGTTGGCGTGGGGGCGCAGGATTTGCGTGAATGTCTGTCTTTGCAGCTGCAAAATCTTGAATTAATGGACAGCCTTGCGTACAGAATAATACAGGATCATCTTTCGCTGCTCGAACTTCATCGATACAAGGAAATCGCGGGGCGTACCGGTTCGTCTTTCGAAGAAGTGCTGCAAGCGGTGGAATTAATCAGAAAGTTGATTCCGAAGCCCGGACAAAAATACAACAACCAGAAGATTGCCTACGTACAGCCGGAGGTGACGATTTCGAAAGTGGACGACGAGTTCGTCATTCTGCTCAACGACGAAGGAATGCCGCAGTTGCGCCTCAATGCAGGTTACAGGGATTTATTGAAGAGCAACGGGGTGAACAGTGAAACGAAGGCTTTCCTGCGGGAAAAATTCCGGTCGGCGGTCGATCTGCTTCGAAGCGTCAATCAGCGGAAACAGACCATCTATAAAGTCTGCGTCTGTATTGTAAACAGACAAAAGGATTTTTTGGAAAACGGACCTTCCAACTTGAGGCCGATGCTGATTAAGGATGTCGCCAATGAACTTGGAGTCCACAGTTCCACAATCAGCCGGGTGGTCACAAACAAATATGCGGATACGCCGCAGGGAGTTATGGAGTTAAGGAAGTTTTTCACGATGGGAGTGGAGAGTCCCGACGGTGAGGAGCTTTCCATTGTTCAGGTCAAATTAAAGATAAAAAAAATGATCGATGGCGAGAACAAAAAGAAGCCTTATTCGGACAATCAAATCGGCCAAATGCTGCGTCAGGACAATGTTTTTATCACCAGACGCACGGTTGCCAAATACCGTGAACAGATGCAGATCCCAGGATCCCGCGAACGAAAAATAGGGTACCTGTTCTAATTCCGAGAAACGGGAGAACAAACGCTTTATCTTTTAGGAGGTGTCCTCCGGAGCCAAATTGCGGGAAGTCACTGAACCATCTATCTGGAAGGAAAATTCATAATGAATGTGGAAATCACCGGTAGGCATATCGTTATCACGCCTGCAATACGCGCATACATCCTTAAAAGGCTGAGAAAATTCTCCAGGATATTCGGCGACGGCATCAGCTTCCATGTAATTATCGATGTGGAAAAGGAACGCCAAACAGCCGAAATTCTTCTCAAATCCAAGCTGCTGAATTTGACGGGAAAGGGGCAAACCGATGACATGTACTCTTCCATCGTACGCGCCATTGAAAAACTTGAACGGCAGGCCTTGAAACACAAAAGCAAAATTATTGAGGGGAAACGCCAGCGCGCCAAGACAAAACCGCTCCCTGGAAGCAAGAAGAAAGAAAAAGCGGCAGGCCGGGTTTCCGGCAAAAGGAGCGGCGGAATTAAGGAAGAGGAAGC
>Ga0307422_1001429_pt1 | contig 12444 bp, 4 predicted proteins | sample SalMarWE160290MG_FD_202153 | JGI IMG/M metagenome (GOLD analysis project Ga0307422, IMG submission 202153) | Salt marsh sediment microbial communities from the Plum Island Ecosystem LTER, Massachusetts, United States - WE1602-90 | ecosystem: Environmental > Aquatic > Marine > Intertidal zone >...
TTCGAGCACGGCCGCTCCGCGATGCTCGACCTGCCCGTGCCGCGACAGAGCGGGCACGTGCGCGTCTCCCTCGTCGTGAAGTAGCCCTTGCCCCGGCACTGTGGGCAGTACACGAGGCCGTCGCCGCCGCAGGCGGCGCATCGGCCGGTGCCCTTGCACTCCTGGCACAGGCAGTGCGGGCATATCGACGCGTAATAGCCGCGGCCCTTACAGCGCGTGCACCGCCCGTAGCCGTTACAGACCAGGCAGACCTTCGATCCCTTGCAGACCTCGCAGTCGCCGGTGCCGCCGCAGTTGGGGCAGGTCCGGTAGACGCGCCGGGTGACGATCCTGAACTTCTCCTTGTACGCCTCGATCTGTTTGAGCGCTTCCTCGTTGCCGGGCTCGAGATCGAGTATCTTCGACCACGCCGCGTACGCCTCCTTGTGATCGCCCGCGTGCTCGGCGCCCAGCGCCTTGAGACGCAGCTCGTCGATCGTGGCCAACGCTTCCTGGGCCGTCCGGCGCAGCTCCTGAACGGTCACGTCGTGCGCGGCGACCTTCTCGAGGTTGTCCAGCAGGTTGAGGGCCGCGCCGTACTCCTTGTTCTGGATCAGGCGATTCGCCTCGGCCAGGTTGGTCCGGATCGACTCGATGCGCCCGCGCACCTCCTCGAGCTTCGCCAGCAGTGTCGCGCTCTCGGGGTACGATTTGGCGGCAAGCTCAGCCATCGACACCGCACGGTTGTAGTCCTGAAGCTCGAAGTACGTCTCGATCACGGCCGACCAGCCGTTCTCGCCGCCGCCGACGCGCTCCGCCTTGAGCGCCGACTTGAGCACTTGGATACGCGACTGGTTCGGCGTAGCGACGAGCTCAATCGCCTCGTCCGGGGGTGGGCCGTTCCCCTCGCGCATCTTCCTAATCAACGATAGGTAGGCGTCCTCGATCGTGTGTGCCAGCGCAAACGATGCGTACCGAGCCTCCGGACGAGACCCGAACGACTCGTCCAGCCGCTTCAAGCGGTACCGGAGCGACTGCAGGCTCCTGATGTAGCTGTCGGCGCGGAACGCGACCTCGATCGAGGCCTGGATCTGCTCGAACTGGTCAACAATGGTCTCGATCTCCGACATGTACGAGACCGAGTGCTGCCCCGACGACGTGGGCACACACAGGACAAAAAGCGCGAGCGCAAGAATGAATCCGACTGACCTTATTAATACAATCATGGGTTGCCTCGGCGTATTGTCTTCGTCTCGTCACCCCAGGAGCATTGGGTGGCCCGCTTAGTGCATATACCGTGCCGATCTGGGGTCGTCAAGAGCGGGAGGCGTCGCGGCTGGTCAGAGCCAGCCGATGGCCCGGTATCCGGCGACGGTCAGCTCGAGGGCGCGGCGGAAGCCAACGACCGGCTCGTAGCCGAGATCGCGCTTCGCCTTGGCGACGTCCATCGCCCACGACTGCTGGAGGAACTCGCGCGCCTTGCCGCGGTCGAGCATCGCGGGCCGGCCCGTGAGCGCCGCGTGCAGCGTGCCGAGCTCGCCGAGCAGCCACGTAAGAAACGGCGGGAGCTGGATGCGGACGCCGCGCACGCCGAGCACGTCGGCCAACGAATCCACGATCTCGTCCCAGCGCCGGGCCACGCCCTCGCCGACGAGGTAGGTCTCGCCCGACCGCGCCGGCGCCTCGGCCGCCAGCACGGCCGCATGCACGACGTTGCCGACGTACGCGAAATCGGTCGTGCTCCGGCTCGACAGGCCCATCTGGAGCCGGATCCCGCGCCGAACGAGCCGAAAGAACAGCAGCAGGTTCGGGTCACGCGGCCCGAAAATCACGGGGGGGCGCAGGATCGTGATCGGCAGCTCGTCGGCAAGCTCGCGCAGCGCCCGCTCGCCCCGCAGCTTGCTGCGGCCGTAGGCCGAGACCGGCCGTTCGGGCATCGACTCGCGCAGCGGCCGGCCGTCGCGTGACGGGCCGCATGCGGCCACGCTGCTCACGTAGACGAATCGCCGAATCGGCGCGTGCGACTCAAGGCATGCCTCGGCGAGCGCGCGCGTGCCGTGGCAGTTGATCGCGTCGAAGCCCGCGTCGGTCGTCGCCGCGAGTGCGGCCGCGACGTGGTAGACGACCTCGACCCCGTCGACCGCGCGCCGCAGCGACGCTGGATCCCTGAGCTCGCCCACGGCGTAGTCGACCGGCAGCGCTCGCAGCCAACGCAGGTTGCTGGTGGGGCGAACCAGGCAGCGCACCTCGTCGCCGCGGCCCGCGAGGGCCTCGACGACGTGGCTGCCGAGGAAACCGGTGCTGCCTGTCACGAGCGCTTTCGCCACAGAAAACCCTTTACACCGCGTCGTCCGGCGCCTACGATTTCAGCCCGAAAGGTGTGCCGGACTCAGTTCCGCCCTCGTCGAGCTTGCGAGCGCGTCCCCCCGGAACGGCTTTGTGGGGCCGGGCCATGATAGGAGAGCGCTAGAGGAGCAGCAAGTCAAAATGGGTGAAGCAACCAAAGTCGATATCTTCGAGAAGTGCCGCAACTACACCGATGCCGATGACGCCAAAGCCAGGGGCATCTATCCGTACTTCCTCGAGGTGCAGTCAGCCACCGACACGCGCTCGATCGTCAGCGGCCACAATGTCATCATGGTCGGCTCGAACAACTACCTCGGCCTGACCGTGCACCCGAAAGTGCGCGAGGCGGCCATTCACGCCATCGAGAAATACGGCTCGGGCTGCACGGGCTCACGCTTCCTCAACGGCAACCTCGACATCCACAGCGAGCTCGAAGAGCGCCTCGCCGCCTTCACCGGCCAGGAAGCCGCGCTCGTGTTCTCGACCGGGTTCCAGACCAACCTCGGCGCGATCTCGACGCTGATCGGCAAAAACGACGCCGTGTTCGTCGATCGTGAGGACCACGCCTCGATCATGGAAGCGACCCGGATGGTCTGGGGCAAGGTGGTCAAGTTCAAGCACAACGACATGGCCGACTTCGAACGGGTGGTCGGCAACAACCATGAGACGGCCGGCAAGCTCGTCGTCGTCGACGGCGTCTACTCCGTCACCGGCGAGCTCTGCCCCATCCCCGAGCTGTGCGACATCGCCGAGCGCTACGGCGTGAAGGTCATGGTCGACGACGCGCACGGCATCGGCGTGCTTGGCCGGTGCGGCGCCGGCGTGTGCGACCACTTCGGCGTCGGCGACCGCGTCGACATCATCATGGGCACGTTCTCGAAGAGCTTCGCCTCGCTCGGCGGCTTCCTCGCCGGCGAGCGCGTCGTGATGGACTACGTGCGCCACAACGCACGCGCGCTGATCTTCTCGGCTGCGATGCCGCCGCCGGCGGTCGCCGCCTGCCTCGCCGCGCTCGATATCATGCAGGCCGAGCCCGAGCGGATGGAGCGCGTGATGCGGATCACGGCCCGGATGAAAGACGGTTTCGCGAGCCTCGGCTTCACCTTGCGGCCCACGGGGGCGGCCATCATCGCGGTGCTCATCGGCGACATGTGGAAAACGATCTTGTTCTGGAAAGAGCTGTTCGAGAACGGCGTCTACGCCAACGTCTTCATCCCGCCCGGCGTGCCGCCGGGCCAGTCGCTCATCCGCACAAGCTACATGGCAACGCACTCGGACGAGGAGCTCGACGAGGTCCTCGACGTCTTCGAGAAGGCCGGCAAGAAGCACGGCCTTATCGAGTGAGGCGTCCAGGAATAGCTGACACAAGTGTGGGTCCTTACTGTCCCCGTTCGAGCATGAGATATCACGCTTGGTTCCCTGACGGCGTACTCTCTACCTTTGATGAAGAACCTGCGGGACACGACACTGGCCGCAGTTCTACATGAGGCTTCGGCTCAACCTGGGCGCATGAGAATAGGGTGTGTTCGAAACAGCAACCTGCCAAGCTCGGGGCACTGCCGGCTTCAGTCGGCATCGTGCTCTCCAGCGCTCTTGCGATGGAGAGCTTCTTGCCACCGGCTTCAGTCGGTGGTGGCGAGGTGGGTGTCCATTTTTCTCCACCCCCTCCCCTTGCCCTGCCCGGACCGGGCAGGGCAAGGGGAGGGGGTGGATTCGCTTTGCCCCTGCGCAGACCACCGGCTGAAGGACCTGTTGAAAAAGGCGTTCTATGAAAGCCTTTCAGGCTATCGCTCTTTTTCATGGTCCCGAAACCCAGGGTGTTTGTGCGCCTCTTTGGAGGCGCGGGAACCCTGGGCTGTGTTATGAAGCCCCTTTGGGGCAAGCACCGTGCCAGCGGTGCCTGGGGTTTTTCAACAGGCCCTGAAGCCGGTGGCAACCCGCCTTCGCTGACGCTTCGGCGGGCATGGCGGCTGAAGCCGCCAGGTCGGCTGCAGGCACCGAGCTGCTGCAGAGCCCAGTATCGACAAGCTCAGCAGCGAAAAGGGGCTGTCGCCAGAAGCCTGTTGTTTACCTTGGGCGACGGCAAAGGGGCGTTGTCGGAACAGCTTTCACTGCTGCCACAAAGGCCGTTGACCTAGGTGATGACGCCTGCGCGATCGACCCATGAAGTGCGGCCCGTCAGGACCCGTCGCGGGCGGCGCGCCTTCATCCGGCTCCCGTGGCGCCTGTACACAGGCTCGCCGTGTTGGGTCCCGCCGCTGCTCGTGAGCGAAAAGGCCCGCTTCAATCGCGCAAAGAACCCGTACTTCGACCACGCCGACGTCGAGCTCTTCGTCGCCTGGCGCGGCACCGAACCCGTCGGCCGCATCGCCGCCCACGTCAACCACGCCCACAACGAGTACTGGAACGACGCGGTCGGCTTCTTCGGGTTCTTCGAGTGCATCGACGACGCCTCGGTCGCCGACGCGCTTTTCTCGACGGCGGCCGACTGGCTCCGCGCACGTCAGCGCACCGCGATGCGCGGGCCGATGAACTTCTCGACGAACGAGGAGCTCGGCTTCCTCGTCGAGGGGCACGACACGCTCCCGGCGATCATGATGCCGTATACGCACGCCTACTACCTCGACTTCGCCGAACGGTTCGGCCTGCGCAAGGCGATGGACCTGTTCGCCTGGGACATCGACACCGAGATCGTCGACCTGAGCCGCTATGAAGCGCTCGCCGCGAAGATCCAGCAGCGCGTCGGCTTTACGCTCCGCGACCTCGACATGACGGATTTCTGGGCGGACGTTGAGCGGATCAAGCGGGTCTACAACGACGCGTGGAGCCGCAACTGGGGCTTCGTGCCGATGACGGATCGCGAGTTCGACCGCTTCGCGCGCGAGGTCAAGCCGATCGTCCGGCCCGCGTGCGTGCAGATCGCCGAGAAGGACGGCGACCCGATCGCCTTCTGCCTCTCGCTGCCCGACATCAACAAGATCCTTGCCCGCATGAACGGGCGCCTCTTCCCGACCGGCCTGCTCAAGCTGGTCTTCGGCCTCAGGAAGCTCACGGCGCTGCGCACCATCACGCTCGGCACCCGCAAGGCGTATCAGAAACGCGGGATCGAGAGCGTCTTCCTTGTCGAGATCGTGCGCCGCACCGTTGCCGCCGGGTTCCGCAGCTCCGAGATGAGCTGGATGCTCGAGGACAACCGCCTCATCAACAAGCCGCTCGAGCAGATGGGCGCCCGCCTCAGCAAGCGCTACCGCATCGTCGAAGCGCCGCTCTAGCGGATATGCGTGGCTGGCTGTCGCCCCTTCGGGGCTTTGGGGGTGGGAGGGGCGTTTCTTCCCCGGGGCTTTCGCCCCGGGCTATGATCGGCGGCCGCTTCGCGGCTCCCCTGGAAGCGCCGAAGGCGCGACGGACCCTAGCAGGGTGCTGAAAAAGGCGTTTGACCCGACTTGTGCAGGTCAAGGGCCGGAGGCCCGGCAGAGGGTAGCCTGGGGCGTAAGCCCCAGGTTCTCGACGAGAAAAGAGACCCTTGAGCCCCGGAGGGGCGACAGAAGCATTCCGCAACAGATGGAGATTCTCTGGCGCCGGCAGGGTTTTTCAGCAGCCTGCTAGAGATGGACGGGGGATTCCCGGGCTCGGAGCGGCCCTGGACCACGTGCGCGCCCTTCTGCCTGGCCAACGTGAGCAGGAAGTCGTCGAAGCTCTTCCACTCCGATCCCTGGGTTCCGCGCGGCCCGGCGCCTCGGTGCGCAGCCGCGATCCGCATCTCCTGGAGCGGCGTGTCGAAGCGGACCGTGCCGACGTCCATGTGCAGCACGTACGAGTCGATGGCGCGCCGCACCACCGTCGGCGGCAGGTTGATCCCCTCGGCGGCCAGGTTCTTGACGAGCGACTCCGAGACGATCCCGCCGCACATGTTGCAGCGGCCCGGCCCGGCGCGCGAGAAATCGCGCCACTTGTGGATCGTCACCTCGAGGTCGAGGCCGACACGCTGCGCGACGTTGAGCAGGAAGTAGCCCGACAACGACCCCGCCGGCCCGCCGCCCACAATCTCCACGCGCGAGCCGTCCCCGAGCACACACGTCCTGTCCGGGCTCTCACCCACGTTCCTTCGTCCTCAGGCCCCAATCGCTCCGGGACCCGGCACTATACGGGGCAGCGGCCGCTTCTGGCAACCGCCCTCATGCCCCTTGCGCTCAGCCTCGTAGACGTGCAAGATAGGGGTTGGGTGCGCCAAGAAACCTCAGCGCCTTCCGCGCGCCCGCCGGGCCGGTAGCTCAGGTGGTAGAGCAACGGACTTTTAATCCGTTGGCCGTGGGTTCGAGTCCCACCCGGCTCACTTCCCACCGAAACCATCACGGGCCAGGCGGCCTGAACACCATGAACACACCCAACCACAACGACAGCTATGGACAGCACCCCTCCGTCGTGCCGCATTGACAGGTGGCAGGTGCATGTGGGATAATAGATGTGGAGGTAAGGTCAGCCGGTTGCCCGACCGGGGATTCCTGCCGATACAGGTACCTGGAACGGCGACGGCTCCTGCCGGCGAGCATTGTGGTAACCATCTCGGAGTCAACGTTTGCAGCACGGGATGAGGTTCAGAGTTCAGGCGGTCGCACTGGTGTCGGCCCTTCTGGTTGCCGGGGTGTGTCTGGCTTCGGAACCTGCGCCGCGCGTGCGACTTAAGGCGGCGACGATCGACACCGCCAAGCCAACACCCCCCGAAGCCGTTCCCCAGCAAGCACTTCCTACCGGCACACGCTACCTCATCATCCAGGCCAGGCAGGAAAGGGCCCAGGAGCTCCTGGCGGAGGTAAAGGCGAGTGGCGCGAAGGTCATCTCGTACGTGCCGGACAACGCCTTCCTCGTTGAGGCCGCACCGGAGCAAGTTGAGGCCCTTCAGCGCCTCAAGGCCGCTCGTTGGACGGGTCGGTACCGGCCCGAGTACAAGGTTTCGCCGAGGCTCACAGCGGACCTGAGAGACGGCCGCCCGCCCGATGGGGTCACGATCCTGGTTTTCGCCGGCGCGGATGTGAGGGGCGTCCTGGCCGCACTGGCCAGTGAGGGGATCAGGCCCGAGGGGTTGTCGTCCGGGCGCAGGTTCCACTATCTGACCGTGCCTTGGCAGCCGCGCCTCCGGCTCGACCGCATCGCGGCCATCGAGCCGGTCGCCTGGATCGAGGCGCGCCGGCCGCTCGAGCTTGTGCAGGCGCCCGTGCCCAGCATCACGGGTGACGTGCCGGCCGACATCATGAACCTCGAGGAGGTGTGGGACGAGGGGATCGACGGCACGGGCCAGGTCGTCGGCGTGTGCGATACCGGCCTCGACATCGGGATCAACGGCCCGCCGCTGCACGACGATTTCGAGGGGCGGCTTGCCGCCGCGTTCCCGCTCGGCCGGCCCGGCGACTGGAGCGACGACCACGGCCACGGCACGCACGTGGCCGGCACGGCGGTCGGCGACGGGACGATGTCGGCGGGCCTGTTGCGGGGCGCGGCGTACGCGGCCGAGCTCGTGATGCAGTCGGCGTACGTCGACGAGAACGATCCCATCGGCGGCGTGCCCTTGAACCTGTACACGCTCTTCGACCAGGCCTACCTCGCCGGTGCGCGCATCCACAGCAATAGCTGGGGCGCGCCCGACCACGGACTCTATTCGTCCTATTCCGAGCAGCTCGACCAGTTCATGTGGGACCACCCGGACATGCTCATCGTCTTCGCCGCCGGCAACGACGGCGTGGACACCGATAATGACGGCGTCATCGACGACGATTCGCTCTACTCGCCCGCGTCCGCGAAGAACTGCCTGGCCGTCGGCGCGTCCGAGAACGTCAGGAGCTCGGGCGGGCTGTCGGACTACACGTGGGGGCTGTTCGGCTTTCTCGATGGCAAGTGGCAGGCCGAGCCGCTCTACAGCGACTACATCTCCGACAACGAGAACGGCCTGGCCGCCTTCAGCAGCCACGGGCCGTGCGACGACGGCCGCATCAAGCCCGACGTGGTTGCGCCGGGCACCGACATCATCTCGTGCCGGACGCAGGACCCGATCGGCTACGGGCTCGCCGACTACAACGCGTGGGCCGTGTACGACAATTACTACGTCTACATGGGCGGCACGAGCATGGCGGCGCCTGCCGCAGCCGGCACCGCGGCGCTCGTGCGCCAGTATCTCGTCGAGGAAGCCAGCATCGCCAACCCGAGCGCGGCGCTGCTCAAGGCCGTGCTCATCAACGGCGCGTTCGACATGGTGCCCGGCCAGTACGGCACGGGCCCGGCGCAGGAAATCGGCACTCGCCCGAACAACGCCGAGGGGTGGGGGAGGATCGACGCGTACGCGTCGTTTTTTGCGCCGCCGGGCACGGATATCGCCTTCACCGACGCGCAGCCGGGCCTAAGCACGGGCGAAGACGTTGAGTACGAGTTCATCGTCGGCGATCCCGGCGTCTCGTTCCGAGCGACGCTCACCTACACTGACTACCCCGGCAACCCGGCCGCCGAGGTGCAGCTCGTCAACGACCTCGACATGGTGGTGATCGACGGCGCGGGCGTCACGCACTATCCCAACCGCCTCGCCGGGCCCGACCGGACCAACAACGTCGAAATGATCGAGCTCAGCGCGCCCGACGTCGGCGTCTACCGGGTGCGCGTGAGCGCGCACAATACGCCGTTCGGGCCCCAGCCGTATGCGCTCGTCGTCTCGCACGGGAAGCCGAGCGGCGTCGGCCACGTCGTCCTGGGCAAAGAAGCGTATGGCGACGCCGACACGACGGCGACGGTCACCGTCATGGACGAGGACCTCGCGGGCGCAGGCACGCAAGACGTGACGATCTCGTCGACGAGCGATCCCACCGGCGAGGTCGTCACCCTCGGCGAGACAATGCCCGGTTCGGCCGTCTTCGTCGGCCAGGTCGGGCTGACGCAATCGAGCCCCGGCAGCGGCGAGATCCAGATCGCGCACGGCAACGTGATCACCGCCCTCTACCACGACGCTGACCACGGCGGCTCGGCCGAGGACGTGAGCGACACGGCGAGCGTGGACCTGGTCTATCCGACGATCAGCAACGTGGCCGTCGCCCTTGTCGAGGCCGACCGCGCCGTCATCGGCTGGAGCACGTCCGAGGCCTGCAGCGGCATTGTCTATTACGGCACGTCGCCATCGCTGGGCAACGAGGCGTCAGACGCTGCATTTGTGACATCGCGCACGATCGAGCTTGCCGGCCTCGAGCCGAACACGCGCTACTACTTCGCCGTCGAGTCCGCCGATCCGGCCGGCAACACGGTGATCGACACCAACGGCGGATCCTACTACCCGTTCGCCACCGGCTACCTGCTCGTGACCTTCTCCGACGACATGGAACTTGGCCCGGGCGGCTGGACGCACACCGGCGACTTCGATCAGTGGGAGCATGGGACGCCGACGTACGCCGATGGGCCGGCCGGTGCGCATACGCCGCTGAACTGCTGGGGCACCGACCTCGACAGCTACTTCGTCCACGACGATTACATCTACGGGTACTGGGTCGTGGAATCGCTCTACAGCCCGCCGATCGACATCGGCGAGAACGCGACGCTCACGTTCTGGCACTGGTACGACCTCGTCGAGGTCAACGACGAGATGTCCGTCGAGGTCTCGGCCGACGGTGGCCCGTGGGAGAACGTCACGCCCGGTGTCTACTACGAGGGCGCCAGCTACGGCTGGACAAAGGAAACGATCGATCTCTCGGCGTTCGGCAATGCCTCCGTCCAGCTCCGGTTCCAGATCTGGGCCGACATGTGGTTCGACTTCCTCGATCCGCACGCCGGCTGGTACATCGACGACGTCGAGGTCGCCACGTACTACGAGTTCGGCGTCGGGTCCGTCTCGATGGACCGGCGCACCTACGCGCTCGCGACGCCCGTGGTCGTCACCGTGATCGACGGCCACGAGAACACGAACCGCGACACCGTGCAGGCCGTCACGGTGACCGTCGCGAGCGACACCGAGCCGGCCGGCGAAACGCTCGTCCTCACCGAGACCGGCCCGAACACAGGCATCTTCGCAGGTGCGATCTCGCTCACCGATGCAGGTGTCCCGGGCGACGGCTCAGTCGCTGTGGCGGACGGCGACGAGATCATGGCCACCTACGTCGATCTCGATGACGGGAAGGGCGGCACCAATCTCGATCGCACGGCAACGGCCCAGGCCGACCTCGTCGGCCGCGCGCTGAGCGGCCTGACCGTGAGCGGCGTCACGTGCGGCTCCGTCCTGATCGAGTTCTCCTCGGATCCGAACGTGGTCGCAACCGTCTCGTACGGCACCGGCGGCGTGTACGACCACGAAGTGAGCGCCACGAGCCCCGACGGGCAGTTCTCGTTCCTCTTGACCGGCCTCGACGACAACGTGCTTTACAGCTTCATCATCACGATCGAGGACGAGGCGGGCAACGCGATTCCGTACAACTCACCGCCCGACGATTACGAGTTCGGCACGCGGGCCGCGTACACGTACGCTGCGAACGCGTGTGACGGCGAGACGAGCCCGTTGAGGTTCTCGTCGGACAACGCGGTCTGGGAGCTCGGCGAGCCGGAGTTCGGGCCGTCCGCCGCGCGCTCCGCGCCGGACTGCTGGGCGACCGATCTCGACGGGCCGTACCCGATCACGTGCGACGTCTCGATCACGAGCGACTGGATCGGCCTGCTGCCCGACAGCGAGTTCGCCTTCTGGCAGTGGTTCAGCATTAACGAGTATATGTTCGAGGACGCATACGGCCGAATCGAGATAACGACGAACGGCGCCGATTGGGAGAACGTGGCCCCCGTCTATCCGGGTTACGTAGGGAATAGCGACGGGTGGACTCACGAGAGGATTGACCTCTCATCCTATGCAGGCATCCCCGTTCGCCTGCGTTTCCGCCTGTACTCGCAGGAGTCGGACATCATCCTCTACTACTACGCCGGCTGGTACGTCGACGACGTGTCGCTGGTGCAGACGTCACTGTACGGTCGCGGCAGCCTCTTCTTTGATCGCGCAGCGTACAGCCTGAGCACGCCCGTCGAGATCCTGTTGATCGACGCGCACCTCAACACGAATCCCGCAGTCGCCGAGAGCGTGCTGTTGACCGTGTCGAGCTCGCAGGAAAGCCTCGACGTGTTGTTTGAGGAGACCGCGCCGAACTCCGGCAAGTTCGCGGCAGTCGTCACGCTCGACGACGGGGCGCCAGCCGCCGACGAGCTGCTGCAGGTCGCGGCGACGGACACGATCACCGCGCAGTACAACGATGCCGAGGACGGGACGGGCTCACCGGCGCTCGTAGTAGGGGAAGCCGACGTTGACCTCGTCCCGCCCCAGATCTCCGGACTCGGGTTCTCCGACCCGATCGACACGAGCTTCGAGGTGAGCTGGACGACCGACGAGCCGTGTATCGGCTCCCTCTATTACGGCAAAACGACGGGCACGGCCGTTGTGCTGTGGGCGGCGGGGTACGTGACGGCCCATTCGTTCACGGTCACCGGCCTCGATGAGAACATGGGCTACTTCGCCGCAGTCGCCGCAACCGACGAGGCGGGGAACGAGACGGTCGATGACAACGGCGGAAGCTGGTATCGCGTCTACACCGACGTGCGCAAGGAGCTGTTCCTCGACGGCTTCGATTGTGACGACAAGGGCTGGACCCACTCGGGTGTTGGCGACGAATGGGAGCGAGGCGCGCCGAGCTACGGCGTCACGTCAGCCGCGTCGCCGCCCAACTGCTGGGCGACCGATCTCAGCGGTACGTATCCCGGCACGGTTGACGCGTCGCTCGTGAGCCCGGCGATCACGCTCGAGCCGGATGCGTGGGTCGCGTTCAAGCACTGGTACAACATCGAGGAGTACGGCCTCGACGACGGGATTGGGCGCGTCGAGGTGAGCACGAACGGCGTCGACTGGGACAACATCTCGCGCGACGGCGGCTACACAGGAAAGGCCAAGACCGGCTGGCACGACGAGGCGCTGTCGCTCGCGTCGGCCGGCGCCTCGACGGTCAACGTCCGATTCCGGCTGAGCGCCAACCAGACGATCGAGTTCTACTACCCCGGCTGGTACGTGGACGCTTTCCGCGTGTACGTGTTGAAGCCATACGGGCATGGCGTCCTGCTCCTCGA
>Ga0307422_1001430_pt1 | contig 12443 bp, 11 predicted proteins | sample SalMarWE160290MG_FD_202153 | JGI IMG/M metagenome (GOLD analysis project Ga0307422, IMG submission 202153) | Salt marsh sediment microbial communities from the Plum Island Ecosystem LTER, Massachusetts, United States - WE1602-90 | ecosystem: Environmental > Aquatic > Marine > Intertidal zone >...
ATGTTGGTATAGAGGATTTAAGGCTGATAGACCCGTAAGATATGAAAAAAAGAAGGAAATGGAGCTTACACATATTGAAGACAGAAACTATTTCTTGAAGGAATGGAGAGAGCCTGACCAGATGAACTATGGAGAGCTTAAACGCTATATTGATGAAATTGAGGAAAAAGACTTTGAAACTGTGAGGTTTAAGGTAGATTTGAATTATAAAACATCTTTTCCACTTGCCGCTTTAATAATGACTATAATTGGAATTCCGTTTGCTTTTTCTATGGGAAAGAGGGGAACTCTATTTGGCATAGGTCTGAGTATAGTCATTGCTATTGTTTATTGGGGAAGCATAGGAATTTTCAAAAGCCTAGGTTATATCAGTTATTTGAATGCCTTTCTAGCTGCTTGGGGACCGAATCTCATATTTGGACTTGCAGGACTTTATTTGCTTTTTACGTTGAGAACATAAGACAGCGTTACATCTTATATTTTCCGAAATCTTCTGGTCCTAAATTATCAAGCCATTTCTTGAGCTTATCTGAATCTTCAAGATTATCATTAAAATTAAGGCTGTTGGCTTTTGAAACAACTTCTTCTTTTACAAATATATGGGTATTCATACGAAGCGCAAGAGCAATTGCATCTGAAGGGCGAGAGTCTATTCCGATGAGTTGACCCTTATAGCGACAGTAAATTACAGCATAGAAAGTATTGTCTCTGACGTCGTTAACAACGATTTTTTCAATGGGAATGTTGAATTTACTTAGAATGTTTTTTAAAAGGTCGTGTGTCATCGGGCGTGGTGTCACAATATTTTCTACTTTGAGAGAAATTGCATTTGCTTCGAAGACTCCAATCCATATCGGAAGGATTTGTTTGCTATTGAGGTCTTCAAGGACTACTATGGGCATCTTGGATATAGGGTCAAGTATGAGGCCTTTTATTCTCATCTCAATTTCCATTATTTCCTCCGCCTCAAAAACTAAATATATATTCGGATGTATGTATTGTCAAGAAAACCTCTGTACAGCGGTTCTATGATTCAGGTTAGTTATTATAAACCTTTATGGATAATCTTTGTGAGATTATCTGAAAGGCCTGCCACTACAAGGCGATCTCCTTCCTTAATGATTTCATCAGCAGAAGGAATGGGAATACTTTGGGGAGGGTACTTTCTTTTTATAAAGAGAATGTCGATGCGGTAAAGAGCCTTAAGATTAAGCTCTTTTAGGCTTTTACCACAGAAAGTAGAAGGGGCATCGATTTCCATTATTTTATATCCAGCAATAATATCAAAGGATTTGGTTGATTGGGTAAATTTCAGTTTCTGCACCAACCCCTCTGCAGCTTCCCTTTTTAGAATCTCGTGGTTATAGGCTTCTATAACATCTTTTCTTTTTACAACTCCTATTAATTTCTTATCTTTCAAAATAGCAATTTCAGCTATATCTTCGTGGCCAAAGATTTTCATGGCTTGCTCAAGATTATCTTTATACTCGAGATTGATGGCCTGGACACCCAGGTCCTGGGCAATAACAAAGGATGCGAGAAGGTTCTTTTCGAGCATGAGTTTCTTCAGTTGATTGAGGGGAAAACAGCCAACGTAGTTATTTTCAGAATCGACTATTTGGAAAGAGTGATATTTGCCTCTGATGGCGAGGTTGATAATATTCCCTACATGCTCTGTATTGAGAAAAACTTGATAATCTTGACTTATAAAATCCTTTACAGAAAGTGCCCTAAGAATATTCACTTCTCTTCCTTCTTTGAAAAGTATCCCTCTTCGTTTTAGTTTCATTGTGTAAATAGATTCTTTCTGGAGGCCTGCTGCCATGAAGGAGGAGATGATGCAGGAGAGCATGAGCGGTAGTATGATTTTATAGTCATTTGTAAGTTCAAAGATAATAATAATTGCAGTGATGGGAGCATGTATTGCAGCAGCAGCCACAGCTCCCATCCCTACAAGAGAAAAAGCCCCTGGGGAGGAAATAGAATTTGGGAATAAAGAATGAAAAATAGATCCGACGAAGTTCCCGCTCATGGCACCTATAAATAGAGAAGGTGCGAATATCCCGCCGGACCCTCCGGATCCCAATGTTAAAGAAGTGCTTATAATCTTTGCGAATACAAGAAGCAGGGCAAGCAAAATACCAGTCTGGGTTTTGAGACAAGTATCGATTGAATCATAGCCCAGGCCGAGTATTTGGGGAAGTCCGAGCCCAAGCAGCCCAACCATGAGGCCACCCAAAACCGGTTTTATAAGAGGATGAATCCGCAGACTGTCAAATTTTTCCTCAAAGAAATAGAGACTTTTAATAAAGATAATGGCGATTAATCCACTCACTATTCCCAGCAGCATGTAAGGTCCGATTTCCCATATACTGATGAGTGTGTAAGCAGGGACGTTGAATGCTGAAAAATCACCTATGATAGAGCGGGAAGTAAAAGTTGCAATGACAGAGGCAATGATAACTGGGCTGAAGGAAAATATCCCGAATTCTCCAAGCAGGATTTCTACGGCAAAGAGAGAACCTGCAATAGGAGCATTAAAAGTTGCTCCTATCCCTGCACCTGCTCCTGCAGCGACAAGAGTGCGCAATCCCCTTTCATTAGTACGGAATAATCGGCCAAGAGAGGATGCAATAGTGGAGCTGATTTGTACTATCGGGCCTTCGCGTCCGACAGACCCTCCTGAGCCAATACAGATTGAGGATGCCAGCGCCTTTACGGCTGCAACTTTTGTGTATATACGTCCTCCGCGGAAGACTAGTGCTTCCATGATTTCAGGCACACCATGGCCTTTTGCTTCTCTTGCTCCAAAGTAGATAAAAGGACTGATAATCACAGCCCCGAGTGCTGGAATAAGGACTGTCATATACCAGGGATGGGACGAAACTGTTGAAATGATACTTGTGCCTTTCCAGAATTGGCTCTGGAAGAAATGGATCATGATTTTAAAAACAATAGATGCAAGACCTGCCACAAAGCCGACGAGAACGGCAAGAAGCGTTAGGCGAATATACTCATTGAATTCGTTGTCTTTGAAATTAAGTTTCATTTTCAGTATTTTTCTTTAAGAATGATTAGAAAAGTTTGAGCTGGTTTTGTGCTTCTTCTTCAGAGCTTTCATCGTTGAAGAGACTTATTTTCCCATATGAGCCATCATAGCCAGGGAGAATATTTACCTGGTCTTTTCGCATCCTCTCAATACCAAGACTTACCCTCTCCGGGTAGACTCGGTTTAAATTGGAGGCGGGAACTTCTGTTAGTATATGGAGTTCACTACCAAATTCGTGAATAAAGTGAAAATAAGTTTTCCAAACACTCTTGCACTGAGCTGTTTTTTTGAGGGCCTGGGCGATGATTTCATTTAAAGGGATCAGGTTTTTATATGGAAGTCTTAAAGGTAATAAGCTGCCGGGTTCCCTGTCAGCAAGTTCCTCGATTCTATGCATTACACCTATTGTGACTCTTCTTCCACATTTTGGGCAGATATATTTGTTCTGGATTGTTTCCTGAGGAGAGAAAAGAACATCACATTTCCGGTGGCCGTCGTAGTGGTATTTACCTTCTTGGGGGAAAAACTCAATAGTATGGAGAAATTTGTCAGGGTCCTTGCTTTTTATGGCTTCGAATAATCCTTTATAGCTTAAATCTGTATTGAAAACATTGGCTTCTCTCCCGATCTTTGATGGTGAATGCGCATCTGAGTTTGAAACAAGTGTATATTTGTCAAGTTTGGATAAACGCCAGTTCATAGGTGGATCTGAGGAAAGGCCTGTTTCCAGTGCAAAGATAAAAGGCGTCATTTCTTCGAAACATTCCTCGATAGTGTCAAAACCCGAATTTGCCCCGAAGAGCGAAAACCAGGGGGTCCAGATATGGGCGGGGATAACCTTACAGCTTGGACAGTCATTGGCTACCATTTTAACGAATTCTTTTGCATCCATACCCAGGATAGGGCGGCCATCCGAACGAAGATTACCTATCCCTGAGAGTTTACTGTTGATTTTTTCTACAGACTCAAAATCGGGTGCAAATATGAGAAGGTGTATTTTCCGGACTTTACCATTTTTTGAGTAGATAAAACTTATTTCTGAAGAGAGAATAAATGAGATGTCTTTGCAAGAAATGTTGAAAGTATTCAGGTATTCATTTTCTTGAGGAATGATATTTTTCAACTGGAATAAGCCATTCCCTTTCGGCTCTAGTTTTTCTTTAGCCAGGAAAAGCCATTCAGGATGCGTGAAATCCCCTGTGGCGAGGAGTGATATCCCTTTTATTTTTGCCCAGTAAGCCAGGGTATCGAGAGTCATATCACGGGAAGTTGCCCGCGAAAACTTGGAATGGATATGAAGATCAGCAATATATCTCATAATAAATAGATTCAAGTTTAAGGAATATACGGTTGCATTTCAAGGAAAATCATTATCTGTTTGATCTCGTTGCCGTTGACAAATAATGAGACGTTTAACTATCATGAAATTATTGACCTGGATTATTCACGAGCCAAGCTTGCTGCAGATGCGAGGCACAGCGCATGAAGTTGTGGTCCTTCACCACGAATGGGCTGTAACGAAGCAGATGCAGGAAAGGGCTGAAGATATTTTTCTGGCTTTCAAAGAAATGGCTAAGGCGACAGGGGGACTGACAGAAAACACTGCAAATCCTGCATTTGGGTTTAAAAAAGCCGTTAAAGCTTCAGAACAATACTATCTTCTGTATTACATGCCAAAAAATTACAGAAAAGAAGGAAAATTTAAAAAGATTAAGATGAAAGTTAGAAATAAAATATTTTCAGTTTTGCACCGGCTGGATATTTCGCGAATTAGAGATACTATTTAAATTCGAAATCCACAGTCTTTTTTAGAGTTTTTCCAGAAATAGTATCTTTAATATCAATGTTAAGGATGTAAGCCCCTGGCTCTAAGTCCTTTGTTTCTTTTCTTTCTTCTGTTTTTCCTTCTTTTGTGGTTTTTATAAGCACTGTTCTTTTTAACGGGAGGGGTTGACTAACCAGGAGTGCATCGTATTTTTGGGATGCATAGCGGATGACTGCTTCTTCCCCTTTTAAAACCGAATAAGTGATTTCGATACTTACTTTTTGAGGGTCATCGGGATTGGGCTGAGCTCCATAAATAAAGAAGAAAACATCAAGGTTTTCTCCTTTGGAAAAGATGCAGTCAAGGTTAGGTTCGATTTGAAGAATAGAATATGTAAAGAATCCTTTATGAATATTTGTCGTTGACTCGGGTGCGGACATTTGGTTTATCTTCTTTGAAAAAAAGACAGGAGTGGTTTCGAGTCCTTCTGTGAAAGAAGCAGCATTGGGAAGAGTAAATTCAAAGTATTGTGTTCCGATCTTTTCCAAATTTTGGGAAGCTATAGCCATGGAAAGGAGATAATTTCCAGGAGGGAGAGGATAGCCAGTTGAGTAAATTTCTTCTTTTTCGGGTTCATAGGAATCACTATCCACTTCAAGCCCAAATGGGATATAGATTTCCTTGGTAAAATCCCCGTCTAGCTGCTTAAACTGAAGAAAAACATGATTTTTAGCTTGAAGTTTGGGCGGAATTAATTCAGTAGAAGACTCGAATATTTTTTCTTCTTTCTCTTTTTTGTCTTTGGGTTCTACAGCTGCAGCGGCAGAGGAAAAGCCAAGATCAGTATTTTTTATCTTAAAAAAGAATATGTTGTGAACATTTTCTCTAGCTGGGAGGTAAAGGTGTTTGGTGATTGCAAAAGGAATATCCAGCCGTGCCTCACGAGTTTTCATTCCTTCCTGGAAAACAGCTTTGACTTTATCAGGAATAAAGACTCTTTGGGGTACTTTCTTTTCCTGAGCTGTTAAACTAGGTAGAGAAGTCAGACTAAGTGTAAAGCCAAAGATAATAAATGTACTTATGAGAGCTTTGATTTTCATTTTTCCTCCTCAAATTAATATAATGCGAATAACATATTAATATTATGCGAAATACATGCCATATAAGCTGCTATCTTAAAATATATGTTCTTTCTCACTAAAGGAGTAAAGAGATTTTACAGAAAATAAAAAAGTAATATAACAGAACTGGACTATTTTTTCTACAAATAAATTTCTGTCCGTGCGGATTTATTTCCTCTGAAATTTATTGACTGCTCTTTGGTGTTCTTTAAATGAACTGCTGAAATAATGGCTGCCGTCGTTTTTCGAGACAAAATAAAGGTAGTTATTATCATCAGGATAAAGAGCGGCACGGAGTGAATCCTTTCCGGGATTAGCGATAGGGCCTGGAGGGAGCCCTGAAAAGAGGTATGTGTTATAAGGATTGTCAATCTTGAGGTCTTTTTTTCGAAGTTTCCCTTTAAACTTATTTTCCTGTTTAAGCACATAGATGATAGTGGGGTCACAGTCAAGTTTCATGCCAATTTTTAGACGGTTATGGAAAACAGCCGAGATTGAGCTTTTTTCCTCTGGTAGAGAGGTCTCTTTTTCTATTAGCGAGGCTAGAATCACTATTTCCCGTACTGTCATTCCAATTTCACTGGCTCTTGCCTTCCATTCTTCGGAGAACACCCTCTTGAATTGTTCGGTCAAGGTGGAAACGGTTTCTTTTGCTGTGATATTTCTAGGAAAATAATAAGTTTCGGGATAAAAATATCCTTCTAGATTCTGTGCTTTTTTATCAAAGGAAAATATTGATTCTGTAGAAGCAGATGCTTTGAGGAAATCTTCGGCATTAAAGAGAAAAAGTGATTCAAGAAGATCTGCTATTTCCTTTCTCGTCAGTCCTTCAGGAACCGTGAAGGAGTGAAGTGCCATCTTTCCGTCTGTAAGAGTGAGCAGGACATCTTTTACAGAAACTGGAAGACTAAAGGAGTATTCTCCAGCCTTTAAACTTTTATTGTAGAAAAAGAGCTCATATGCAAGGAGAAACGGCCACTCTTTTTTGATGATCCTTTCTTCCCTGAGATTATGGGCAATGATTCTTGCGCTTTTTCCTTTTTCGACATAAAAAAATATTTTTTTTGCAGTATTTTTTGGAGGAGAATTTATCTCAAAGTAAAACCAGGACGAGAAGAAAAGAATAAAGATTATTGATATTAAAAGAACGTTTCTAATGATTTTGTATATCATAAGAATTTGTCCTTCTGGCTTCAAGGTAGCTTGAAAGAATAATGACAGCGGAGATTTGATCTTTGATTTGTTTTTTCTTTTTTTGTTTGAATTTTTGCTCATTGAGAATTCTTAGGGTCTGTTTTGTTGTAAGCCGTTCGTCCCAGAAAACAATAGGAAGATTCAGAACTTTTTCCAGCCACCGGGCAAATTTTTTTGTCTTTTCGACCCTGGATCCCTGAGTTCCGTCCATTTTAAGAGGGAGGCCTATAACGATTTTGCTTATTTCGTATTGTTCAGCAAGATTTTTAAAATATTTTTTGTCCTCATCTGGATTTTTTACCTTGTATTGACCCAGTCCCTGCGCTGTGAGAAATAGCTTGTCAGTCACAGCCAAGCCTATATTCTTATCTCCGAAGTCAATCCCTAGGATTCTCATTTGATAAACTCAGTTATGTTTTTCTTTTTTTATTATGCCTCTCCAACCCTAGTTCGATCAACTTTTCAAGAAGCTTGGGAAAAGGAATCCCGCTTACTTCCCATAATTTTGGATACATGCTGATTTTTGTAAAGCCGGGAATTGTATTGATCTCGTTAAGGAAAAGATCTTTTGTTTTTTCTTGATAGAAGAAATCTACTCTGGCCATTCCGGAACAGTCGATGATCTTATATGCCTGGATGGAGATTTTTTGTATTTCTTCAGTAATGCAAGATGGGAGGGTAGCTGGGATGGCGAACCTTGTTTTTCCTTCGACATATTTGTCTCTATAATCATAAAATTCTCTATACGGAATTATTTCGCCGGGGAGAGATGCTCTGGGATTGTCGTTTCCTAATACGCTGCATTCTAGATCTCGCCCTGTAATTCCTTCTTCGATTAATATTTTTTTGTCATGTCGGAATGCTGTTTCCAGTGCGGATTCAATTTCACTATAGTCTTTAACTTTTGTAATTCCTATACTTGAACCCAAATTGGCCGGCTTTACAAAAAAAGGGAGGGGAAGCTCTTTTCTGATTTTGTTGAAAACAACTTTTTGCTTTCTTCGCCAGTCCTGTTCGAAAACAATCATATACTTGACTACAGGTATATTTTTTGCTTTTAAGATTTTCTTTGTAACTACTTTGTCCATCGCGATTGCAGAGGCCGTGACTGTGGCGCCGACATAGGGTACATCTGCTAGTTCGAAAAGACCCTGGATTGTTCCATCTTCACCGTAAGGACCGTGAAGAATGGGAAAGTATATATCCCCATCTATAGTTTGGGTTAAGGAGCTTTTTCCCCATGGGAGAAAAGAGAAAAACTTGCCATGTTTCAGCTCAGAAGAAGAAAGGAGGGGAGATTCGACAGCCCTCCATTTTCCTTCCTTATTGATGTAAATCGAGCTAACAGCGAATTTCCTTTTATCGAGATTCTTGTAGACTGAAGCTGCGGATGTGAGCGAAACCTCATGTTCAGGAGAGCGCCCCCCGAAGAGCAGAACGAGTTTTATTTTTTGTTCTGTCATTTTTTTATCATAAAAATTTATTTTATAAGAATAGGCTTCTGTTGTCCAATGTTTCAGCCTGTTCTAATTGGCTGATCCCGTTTTAACTTTAACAACACTTTTTGTTATGGAGTGTTTTACTTATTGACAGACTAAATTCGACTAAATATAATAAGAAAAGATTAAATTCAGGCAAGAGGTGCTAAAATGAGTAAACTTACTCTTCATTTAAGCAAAAGGATTATTTTTTATTTAGCTGCAATATTAGTTTTTTCTCTTTGTAATAATGTGGTGCAGCCAGCTTTTTCTCAGAATTCACAGGAGCAGGAATATAAAACAGAAGAAGCTTTGATCAATGAGGATCTCTATCCTCTTATTTCTGAATCTGACTTATATTGTTCTATTTTTGTGTTGGATAAGGAATATCCGGATTTGAAGATCATTGGCTCAGAGAGGGAGTATGAAAGAAATCTGATGAGTGATGGAGATATTATTTATATCAATAAAGGAAGACAAGATGGACTTGAGTCTGGGCAGCTTTTTTTAATATTTGAGGTTGGGCCTAATGTAGAAAGTTATGGACATCTTGCCATAAAAAGGGGAAGAGCCCGTGTAATTGACCTGGAAGAAGAACGAGCATCTGCTATGATCGAAAAATCTTGTGGTGGTGTTATGAAAGGAAATTACTTAGTTCCCTTTGAAGAAAAAGAAAGTTTCATAGGGAAAGATTTAGGCTATGATGTTCCTGCTCATAAAGGGGAAGGACTAAAAGGGCAGGTAATCTACTTGCAGACGGATTTTGCCCAGATAGCAAGTAATCATTGGGCTATCATTAATATTGGAGAGGAAGATGATATTCATCTGGGACAGCAGTTAGTACTTTATAGGGAGATTCAGAAAGGCGCTCCGCTCCAAATTTTCGGCAGTCTTATCGTTATTGATGTCCAGAAAAAGACTTCGACAATAAAGGTTCTCACTTGTAAAGATGCTGTAAGAATTGGCGATGAAGTACTGGCAAGAACAAAATAGCTCATTTTCCTTAACATATCCTGAATCCCCGGTAAATTATTAATTATGTAAATCTATGAATGGCAATTTTTACCTTTTTAAGTGCTATTGACAGAAATTTTTGTTTTTGGTAGCTTAAGCCAATAGTATTGATTTGTAGATAACAATTAAGAGCGGGCGTAGTTCAGTGGTAGAACGTCTGCTTGCCAAGCAGAAGGTCGTGGGTTCAAATCCCATCGTCCGCTCCAGGCTTACCCCTTATTTTTCAATAGTTTTCCTCTGAGTACATTTTAGCCAGATTTAGTTATTTTAGGTTATTTTGAGCCAAAAATGGCAAATGAGTGGCAAATCTCTACCCCATATAATCGGTTATCACAATTAAGACTCATTAACGCCATTCTGTTTCTCAATATGAGTGCCAGGGCAAGAGGCGCAGTCCACTTCTACAATGGACGTGGCACTGCCGAGCAGTAGATAAAGGAAAGCAAGTTTGTCATGTTTCAAATGGGAAAGGTTGCTATAAGCAAGGAGATATTTTCTAAGGTATTGTTTCGGGTAAATCGATTAAAACATTGTTCGTTATATGCAGCAATCTCTAAGAGAAATAGATGGACAAGTATCCCTAATTCTCGGATTTGTAAAAGAAAATTGCAAAGGTTTAAGAAAATAGTAATATTTTAATTTCAATTTACTGATAAAATGTTGTATTATATAAAAAACGTGATTAAGAAGGATTTTAAATCAAAATGATGCCCAATATTCTCTCTTAGCCCATAGAAGATTCATTTTCCCTCGTATTTGTAAAGTTGATATATGTAATATTAGTTTAACTCATCTTTAACAGTTGCAAAATATAAGTTATTTAAATAAAACAAGATACAAGCAGCAAAAAAGTTCTTGGCACTACCAATTTCTTTTTTTCTTTGATGTAGGCTCATAATTCCCTAATCGTAGGAGGAAGAGCAACACCCACAGCCTGGAATATCTTGCCGCATGTTCCAAGACACTGGCTGCGGACTGCTAGGCGTTTTGAGTTCTCTTCTATAACTGTTTCTTGAAGAGCCTTTAAATCCTGTTTAATGTCAGACCATTCAAAGCTTAATCCTGCCTCCTGCAGACGACGATTCAACTCTTTTCTCAGCACAAGAGCCAAAAAGCTACAGAACACATGTCCCCGGATTGTTTCATCTCGTTGATGAAAGACGGGTCGAGTTTCCAATATGGACTTTATATCTCTGAAAACCTGCTCCACCTGCCAGAGCTCTTTATACTTGAGGGCGACCTGCTCTGCAGCAAGATTGGTATTGGTCCTCAGCACCCATTTGCCATCGAATCTTGAGGCAGTTGCTATCTTGGTTTGATCAATGCTAACAGCATTACGACCGAATTTGAGATACTTGCGGTATCCCTTGTTGCCAATCAATTGTTTTGGATTTTTTGCGACTCTATCTTTTAAAGATTCTACAATAGCCTGGCGATCCGAAGCATCTTTTCTGGCCTGCTTGTTGTTAAGACACACAATGTAGCGATTCTGTGAAACCCAGACTTCCTTTACCTTAAGTGGGGCTGGGTCCTTGGAGCTCTGACCCTCGGGTGAAACTTCCTTATAACGCCCTCTCCGAGATAAAACATCTCGTTTAATCTCGTTGACCTTTCGCATCCTGGCCCCCAGAATGTAGGAAATCTCGCTTTCAGGACGTTCCAGCTCTTTTATAGTTTTTGCCCTGATCATACCCTGGTCTGCAACAATACAAAACCGGCTGATGCGAAAACGCTTCCGAATACTATCTATAACAGGAATCAATGTATTGACATCAGCTGTATTGCCAGGCCACATCTGGCAACATATCGGATGTCCGTTCTCATCTATCACAGCACCCACCACCATTTGTCGTAAATCCGGCCGATTATCTTTGCTGTGCCCCCTTTTGCCAAGTGTCTCTCCCCCTTGCCCCTCAAAATAGATGGATGTGGTATCGAAAAAAACAAGATCAAGCCCTGTAAATAAATCCCGACGAGAGAAAAACATCTCTTCTTCAATAATGTCCTTCACACATCTCGGGGAAAAAGGAGTTGCGTCCTTTTGCTCTCCCGCCTCCTCGCCTAAAAAAGCCATTGCCCGATACAGGTGATGGAGTGAAAGATCATCCACTCCCTCTATCTCATAATCCCTACGCCACTTCTCACAGGCCCTGTCAGATCCCGAAGCAAACAATCTATGTAAAACAGTAAGGAAAATGGCCCGCTCCACATCAAACTCAAATTTCCTTCTCTCTAAAAGAGCTTTGATTGTTTTATCAATACCCAACTGCAACCAAAGCCGTTCAAAGATAAGAGATGGTCCGATCTTCTTGGAAGAGGATGTCACATCTGCTCTGCCTGAGAGAATAAGCATTACTCTCTCCGAATATCGTGAAAGAGAGCGTATTAAGGTTTCAACTCTGTCTTTAGCATGAAGTCTGTCCATCCGCCCAACTGTAGCAATCACCCGCTGTTTGACCTTTGATTTTACTTTGCGATTCTCAACGATTTGAAGGTATTGATATTTACCAGACTTTTTTATGCGAGCAAACATTGGAGCCTCCTAATTAGGACACTCTAATAGATATACCCTATCTCCTCAGTTATGTCAAGTAATTAATTCCATAACTGTGACACCACCTTTTTGAGGAATCCCAGAAAATTATCTTGCAAATAAAGGAGTTACGTGGTATCAACCACCCGCAACTGTTAAAGATGAGTTAAGTATACCAGCTATATGCCTGCGCATCTTTCTGGCGAAACGGGCCAGCTGTATTATCCCTGAGCTGAGAGCTTTATGGATCCAGTCATTGAGGAACCTCTCAGCCTGGCTTCTGGTAGGT
>Ga0307422_1001431_pt1 | contig 12436 bp, 11 predicted proteins | sample SalMarWE160290MG_FD_202153 | JGI IMG/M metagenome (GOLD analysis project Ga0307422, IMG submission 202153) | Salt marsh sediment microbial communities from the Plum Island Ecosystem LTER, Massachusetts, United States - WE1602-90 | ecosystem: Environmental > Aquatic > Marine > Intertidal zone >...
ATATGTTTGTTTGAATGTAAGCAGGTAAAATTAATATATTAAAAAATGCAAAAAAATGACATAAATAAGCATTTCTTTCTGAAAAGCGGATAACTGAAACTTGTGCCCGACAAGTCATAAATCTACAGTGATTAAACAATTAAAATTTTTCTTATTCTTTAATTACCGGCATATCAACATATTTCCCGGGGTTTATTCGAAGCTTAAACTCTGGTTTCCGGACTCCTGTCCCAGGTCTTCGGACTTTTGTTACTATCTTTGCCCAAAACACTATATATTATGAGTGAAGAAGTTCGTGCGCGTTTTGCGCCCAGTCCCACAGGCCCCCTTCATATCGGCGGCGTTCGTACGGCATTATTCAATTATCTCTTTGCCCGCAATAACAATGGCAAATTTATATTGCGCGTTGAAGATACCGATCAGGCACGACTTATCCCCGGTGCTGAAAAATACATAATTGAATCATTAAGATGGTGCGGTATTCAGCCCGATGAAGGAGGAAATGCCGGCGGTCCTTATGCCCCTTACAGGCAATCGGAAAGAAAAAACCTGTATGACGGATATGCACATAAACTGCTAAATAAAGGAAACGCCTATATAGCCTTTGATACTCCTGAAGAACTTGATAATATCCGTAAGCAATATGAATCTGAACAACAGACTTTTGCTTATAACAGTTACACCCGCGATAAATTACGAAACTCACTTACCCTTTCACCCGAAGAAGTCAGTGAGTTAATAGATAAACAAGTCCCTTATGTAGTCCGTTTTAAAATGCCCGGTGGTGATACGGTATCTGTTGTCGATATAATACGCGGCGAAGTTACCTTTACCACTTCCATGCTGGATGACAAGGTGCTGTTCAAATCGGACGGGCTTCCAACCTATCACCTGGCCAATGTTGTTGATGACCATACAATGAAGATCAGTCATGTGATAAGAGGCGAAGAATGGCTGCCTTCACTTCCCCTGCATGTTCTGCTCTATAAAGCCCTGGGATGGGAAGATGAGATGCCCCGCTTTGCCCATTTGCCGTTAATCCTAAAGCCCGGTGGGAAAGGCAAGCTGAGCAAACGTGACGGCGAACGGGAGGGATTTCCTGTATTCCCCCTTGAATGGCGGAATTCCAGAGGCGAAATTACAACAGGTTACAGGGAATGGGGCTATTTTCCGGAAGCCTTTGTCAATATGCTGGCCCTCCTGGGGTGGAACCCGGGAACCGAACAGGAGATATTTTCCATGGAAGAGCTGATCAGTCATTTCAAACTTGAACGGGTTGGAAAGGCAGGCTCCCGCTTTGATCCTGAAAAGACCCGCTGGTTTAACCAGCAGTACCTCCAAATGAAGTCCGATGCCGAACTGGCAGATATGTTCCAGGTATGGCTTCAGGAAAACCATAAGGTTATTAAAGCAGATAAGGGCTATATCATAAAAATTGTTGGTATTGTTAAAGAACGGGCTGCTTTTATCCATGACTTATGGGACCAGTCATATTTTTTCTTCCGGCCGCCGGCAGAGTATGATCAGAAGGTTGTTAAAAAATTCTGGAAAGATCATACACCGGGGGTTGTTTCGGATATAAAAAAGATCATTGAAGAAACAGATCCTTATACCGCTGATAAGCTCGAGAACCGCATAAAAATGTATATTACGGATAATGAACTGGGATTCGGCAAGGTGATGAATCCACTTCGTCTATTGCTGGTCGGCGGGAACTTCGGTCCACATCTGTTTGATATTATGGCACTTATCGGCAGGGAAGAAACGCTGAAACGAATCGGCAGGGGCCTTGAGAAATTGCAGTAATATTATTAATAACATGTATATCGATATCCACAGGCACAGTCCGTCACCCGGGGATGAAGTAATCACCCTGCAAAACCTCTTTCCGGGTCAGGAAGGCCAGATAGGGAAGTCTGCCTTTTACTCTGCCGGCCTGCATCCCTGGCATATTGATAACGATGAAAAAAAAACCGAAAAAAGTTTTGAAAATATCCGTAAACTTCTTGGATATGATAAGGTGATCGCTATAGGGGAAACAGGACTGGACAAATCCATAAAAACTGATTTCGGCCTTCAACAAACCATCTTCGATCGTCATTTAAGGCTGGCCGGTGACTACCAAAAACCGGTGATCATCCATTGTGTTAAAGCTTATGCCGATATGCTGGGCTTCAAAAAACAATTCGGACAACAGCTTCCCTGGATAATGCACTGGTTCAATGCCGATGAACAAATGGCCGGGCAGTTGATCAGGAAAAACTGCTATCTTTCTTTCGGCCACATGCTTTTTAAAGAAAACAGCAAAGCATTCAAAACATTTCCTGCTGTGCCTTCCGGCAGAATATTCCTCGAAACAGACGATTCTTCTTATGCTATTCAGGAAGTATACCGGCGTGCAGCGCAACTCAGAGGGATATCCTTATCAAAAATGCAGGGCATTATTAAAAGCAATTTTAAAAACTGTTTCAACATCAATTTATGAACACGTGCAACTGGAAAGAACGCACAGAACTACTGACAGGTAGCAAGGCTCTTGATAAATTAGGTGAAAGCCATGTGCTGGTAGCCGGACTGGGAGGTGTGGGTGGATATGCCGCGGAGCTGCTTTGCCGGGCAGGTGTGGGGAAGCTTACCCTGATCGATGACGACAGGGTACATGCCACTAACCGGAACCGGCAGATCATTGCCATGAAGAGTACCGAAGAAAAATACAAGACAGAATTAATGTGCAGCCGGCTGAAGGATATCAATCCGGACATTGACCTGGTAATTAAAACAATGTTCATCACGGAAGAAAATGCTAAAGATGTTACCGGTTGTGGTGAGCATTACATTGTTGATGCTATCGATACGCTCACGCCAAAAGTATCATTACTCGAATCTGCCGTTAAAAATCATATCCCTGTTGTAAGCTCCATGGGCAGTGGTGGCCGCACAGACCCCACACAAATTACCATAAGTGATATTGAAAAATCCCATCATTGCAAATTTGCTTATATAGTAAGAAAATACCTTCACCGCAGGGGAATATATTCAGGAATACAAGTAATATTTTCGCCCGAACCCGTGCCCGAATCAGCTATCAGGGTGACCGATGGATCCAACCATAAAAAATCGGTAACCGGAACTATATCCTATATGCCGGCCTTATTCGGATGCTATTGTGCTTCGGTAGTTATCAGGGATCTGTTCGGCAAATAATGGCTTGTTATAGCAATTTGATCGCTCTTTCCAGCTTTTCATAAACGCTCCCGGCAATGCCTTCCAACTCATTATTTTTGACACCCTGCATAGAAACAACAGGATTTACAGCAGCAACCTCTGTTTTTCCATCCGCCAGCTCCTGAACAATAATGTTGCATGGAAGCAACGTGCCAATCTTATCCTCAAGTAGCAGCGCCTTATGGGCTAGAGTCGGATTACAGGCCCCCAGAATCATGTATCTCCTGAAATCCACATTCAGCTTTTCTTTCAGCTTACTCTGCATATCGATCTCGGATATTATCCCAAATCCCTCTGTTTTCAATGTTTTTGTAATCCTTTCTATGGCCTCATCAAAATCTGAAACTATTGTTTTTGCTATATAATATTTCATAATTATTAATATTATTTTAAATACATGTTTAATGATTTAGTTAAACAATTTGCCAACTTTGTTAACGGACACTAAATGCATGTACGTAACAATCTTTAATATTAAATGATTAATCCAAACAATACCTTACTGTATAAATAAGACCTAATCCATCGCTGATTAACCTGCTCTTGTTTAACAGATAAGACATAATACCAAATAAAAAAATTAAATACAACAATCAGCGTAACATAATTCCGGAATAAACGTAAGTAATACAGTTATTAATACAACCTTCTAAACATAAAATTTATTTCCATCCCTGCATTTTTGTACGTTTTTTATAATAAAAATCATTATTACCAAAGAATTAGCGAAGATGAAAAAATTGATTATTGCATTATTGATTTTTACGGGAATTTCTCAGGTTGCAAGTTCCCAGGTTGAAAAAATGCAGGCCATGTTTATCTATAACTTTTCACGACTAGTGAAATGGCCACCTGAAACATCAAAGGGAGACTTTATCATCGGCATATTGGGTAATAGTCCGATGGTCAATACCCTGAAAGAATATACAGCATCCAAAAGAGTGGGCCAACAATTAATTACCGTTAAACAATTTAATTCACCAAAAGATATCAGTTCGTGCCATATCCTGTTTGTAACCGAAAACAAAAGTTCAAGCATGCAGGATATCATTAACTCAATAAATGACATGAACAGCCTTGTTGTAAGTGAAAAAGCAGGATTGATAAATGCCGGGGCGGCTATTGACTTCCTTATAGTGGACAACAAGCTGAAATTTCAGATAAACATTGATAATGCTCAAAAACGGGATCTTGTCATTTCAAAAGCTTTACAGGATATGGCATATATGAACTAATGGTCCTGCCACATCTTTAATTAGTGTCTGTCCATAAAGTCCCATTTGCCGCGTTACGCTTGTCCGAAAATTGCTCATTTTCGACTGGTAAACTCCGCGTTTTCGGACCGCGCGAGCCTTGCAAATGGAACCTTCTGAACAGACACATGTCCGGTAAGCATTTTGACTACTTTATAGACAGACTCTAATTAAGGGTCAGGAAATTATTTTATTAGTACGGCACGAAGGCCGGCTGTCTTTTCTGTTTCGCTTAACTGTGTTAACCCACAACGTCTTGCGATCCGTAAAGAATTATGAAATTCCTCATGCGATACGTGATTGATTGGTTCAATAAACAGTATTTTTGCACCCGGCTTCATAGCACTATATATCTGTCTGAAGAATTCCTCCTGATCAACTGATTCATGCACCACAGCCATGAGCAGCACAAAATCCACAGAATTGGCAAGATCGCCTATACCGAGATGATCAGAAGTGGCAAGCCTTGCTATTATCCGGTCGTCAAGATTTGCAAGTTCGGCCCTTTCAATTAGCCCCATGATCATTTTTTCCTGTATATCCACACAAATTACCTTTCCTTCTTTACCAACAAGACGGGCCAGTGGCAGCGAAAAAAAACCCATGCCACAACCGGCTTCCAGTACCCTCATGCCTTTTTGCACAAAAGGTCTTAATAATTTTTTCGGCGGTTGCCATAATTTGCGCAGTGGACTTACCATAAACCGGCCTACCCACAAGGGACAGACATGTCCTTCTGATTTTTTCATCAGTCTATTCCTTAAAATAAAAAAACTCAGTTGCTAAGCTGTATTATTCGTAAAGGTCAATTAATTTCTGTACCAATACTCTCACTAAGAATTCCCAAAAATATCACTTATCATGTCTTAAAACAACCCGATTTTTACAGCTATCCATCATTTAAGGATCAATGAAAATATTACTTTGATAAAGTATGATTTTAGACTGATATGTTTTTAAAAAAACAACATCAATAGATAACAATACTTTTAGCCCGGAAGATAAAACAACGCCAGTATGAATAATAAGGTGTCCACAATAAAGATAGTAGTACCCGGCAGATATCAAACCCAATTTCCATATATCGGATCAACTGCGGATTTTACACACCGTTACCTTATCCTCACACTGATGTTTTCGGCAATTTGAAGTGCAGTTGTGATAGTGCTCAGGTCGGAGTATAATTCACCGTTCTTTCCGGAATAGTGGCTGTGACCAATTACTTTTAGCTCATATTCGTCCCTGTCATCCTGCATATCAATGCAGGCATGGTACACTAGCGCAGGCTGACATGATGATTTATACTCTTTATCATCCGGGTATTTATTATTGGTCCAGAATTCATTCCAGTCCCAGCTCTGGTTGATCTCAAAATACAGGTCAAAAATCAGCAGCCCGTGGTTATCTGTTGTTGCATTAAGCACGAAATTATTCACCGGTGTAGCGCCGCTGTAGGCATCGGCAATCGCTGTCTTTTGCATGGGAACATACAGACCGTCTTCTTCTCTCACCCCCCTGCTGTGAGACCAGTAAGGCAATGCAGCAGGACGGCGTATAGGGCCGGGCATCCATTTACCCTCTCCTGTTTGTCCGTGCTGAAAAACCCCTTTAGCGATCGATTCTGCCACGTACAGGGTTTGTAAATAATTACCAGCGGTATCTTCGATCCAAACCGCCATAAGCGGATAATTATGTTCAGGCCCCTTTTTGAAACTTATCTCCAGTTCATAACCATTTGCCTTTTTGTTGACAAACAATGTGTCAGTTAAATTATCGGCTGAGGTTTGTTTTGACGGTCCACAGGCAGATAAAAAAACTAATGCCAGTGTTGCAAAAAATATTTCATTAATCCATTTGTTAAATGATCTCATGTGTCTCGTAATTTAAAATTCAACAATGATCCCGACTGTCGGCAGAATGGTCCCGGTACCACCGGTTTCGATCAGTTCCAGCTTATAGCGTTCAGTATCATCACCGTCAATATAAATGTCATCAACTTCCGGATCAAGGAATGACCTTCTCACCAGCCTGTCAGCCTCATCAGCTTTGTAATTATATACATTCTGCACATCAACATAAAGCATCAGTGACCATGTATCAAAAAAATATTGCTTATCCACCCGGATATCCAACTGATGAAATCCTGTCAGCCGCGACTGATTATATCGAGAATAATCCAGGTAAGGCCCACCCTGTGCATCCCACACATCACGCCTGCTGGATCCTTCAAGGTCAAAAGGCGTATATGGTGCACCTCCGACAAACCGCCATTTGAATCCGGCATCCCAGTTATTTTTAAACACCCGGGTTGCCGTGATATTTAAAATATGCCGGTTATCCCAGGCTGTAGGAATAAAACCGCTACCGGCAGCAGTAACAGATGATCGCAAATCATCAAACTCACTACGCACAAAAGTGTATGAAAAGATACCGTTAAATCCGAAAAGATCCTGTGAGCGGCCGAACAGTTCAAAACCATAAGCCCTGCCGGATGCCACGGGGATAACCTCTTCATCACCCACCACTCCGTAATCCGCCCCCTTGCCGGCAAGGGGAACGGAATCCTTCACTGAAAAAGGATAATCCCGGTAATATTTTAGAAAACCTTCAATCGTAATCTGTGATCTCTCATCAGGGCGGAACTCAACACCCCCTACCACATGATCGGCAGATATATATTTCAGTCCGTTCTCCCGGTTCAGAAACACTCCGTTATTGTCTTTATATCCCATGGTGGTATATGGGGGCCTCTGGTAATACCTGCCCGTGTTGAAATTCAGGAAATATCTGTCGGATAAAGCATAAGAGGCCGAGAAACGTGGTGAAAGCTGTTCAAAGGGATTTTCCATAGCTTCCGAATATGATGAGCCGTCTATTCTCAATCCCACGGAAAGGGACAGGCGGTTTTTAAGAAATCCCCTGTTGATCTGTCCGAAAGCCCCGTAATGAAACATATCAAGGTAGGCATTATAAACCTGATCAATTAGTGAATCTCTTAAAAATAACTGACGTTCGGTTTCATTCAGGTATTTTGCGAATTCGAAGCTTGCCCCCCCATTCAACTCGAATCCGTTATTTAGTGAAGTATTTCGCTCATACCTGAACTTATTCTCAATCTCGGCTGAAGAATAATCAAATGTTTTTCCCAATTCTTCGTCATTATTCAAATACTTGTAAGCAACATTATTCAGGTAGTTCCTGCTCAACACCCAGGTATCGAATCCGTTATCCCTGAAATGCTTATAAACCGCACCAATCGTATAATTCCATTGCTCATTTACCGGAAGGAAGCTAAGGATATATCGCTGATCTGCTGTTTCATTGGCATCCAGGTTCAGTGCAAACCGGTCAATAGCCCCCAGGCCGATTATTGTCAGTTCACTTTTATCATCAAGTTTTGTCTTTGATTTAAACTGAAAATCAGTATATGTGGGGAGGAAGGGAAGCTCAAGTGCCGCGAACAAAAATTGCAGATATGATCTGCGTGCTGAAAACAAAAAGCTTGTATTGTTATTTACCGGCCCGTCAAGAGTAAGTGCCAGATCAGAAGCACCAACCGTAGCCCGGAATTTAAGCTTTTCCTTATTGCCGTCCGCTTGTTTGAAATCCAGCACCGAACTAAGAGCATTGCCCCTGTTGGCAGGAAAGGCACCAGAATAAAAATTTACCTCACGTATGAAATCCACATTAATAATCCCCGTGGGTCCACCCGAAGCTCCCTGGGTGGCAAAATGATTCAGGTTGGGGATTTCCACCCCGTCAAGATAAAAACGATTTTCGGCCGGACCGCCACCACGTACTATAACATCATTGCGAAATGCAGGAGTGGATGCTACACCCGGAAAGGTCTGCAATACCCTGGATATATCCCTGTTCCCCCCCGGATTTCTTTCGATCTCCGCTATACCGATCCTTCGCAGGGAGAGAGGGCTTTCTTCCCGGCGCCTGTAGGGTGAAGCCTTGACCACCACCTCCTCCAGTTCAACTGAAGTCTCTTTCATGGCAATATCAACAAACACCTTTTTTGCATTGGTCACCATGAACTCCTCTGAAATGGTAGTTTCAAATCCTACTGATGAAGCAGCTAGCTGAACAAAACCAGGAGCAATGCCGGTAAATAAAAAATTTCCGTCCAGATCACTCACCGACCCGATATTACTACCCCATACTATAATATTTGCAAAGGGAACCGGTTCATTATTACTTGCATTGTATATCCTTCCTTCAATGGTCCCCTTACCGATTTCCTGTGCAAACCCGGCGGTATGGAATGCCAGCAGAAATGCAAACAACAAAATGATACACGTTAATCGATTTTTCATAAATCAGTATATTAAGACCATATAAACAAATGAAAAATCTTTTTGTTAAACAATCACTTTTTTTAAATAGGGTCTGCTGAAAAAGTCTGTAGTGCATCAGATACAAGGCGGCAAAGCGAAGCTGTATAAGAATACCGCGAGCTGCAGCCAACAAGGTAGATGATGTGCTACAGACTAACGAAATATTAACCTTAAATAAATGCAAAGGATTTTATTAGCATGAGTTAAAAACCTTGCACTTAACAAACAATTAGTTGCTATATTATGCTGACTATTAATCTATTTCGTGTTTTTCAGCAGGCCCTAAGTAAACAAAATTACCAGGTAAGCCTTCCATGGAGGATTCCAATTTCTTTTGAGAAATCGGTGAAATTATATTGCTTTTCGAGGTTCCGGCATTTTTCAATGCTTACTGTTAACAATTGCTGATATTCATCAGATCCGGAATAAAAGGGACGGTGTTCGATAATTTTCCTGATCCTTTCAATTTCCTTCATTAACCCCTGTACCGAATTATCAATGAATATCTCTTCAAACCTTTGCCATGTATATGCTATACCACTGGCCGAAGGATGCAGCATATCTTCACTATAAAAACGATAATCACGCAATTCATCCATAAAAATCTCGTATGCCGGGAAATAATAAACATTCTCATGCTTGTTTACAAGCTGATGTGCTGCAAGCAATAATGTAGCTTTACTGATCTGGTTACCAACGGCCCCATCTTTCAGGTGCCTGACAGGACTTACCGTTAAAATGATATGAATACGCGGGTTTCTGTTTCTTATTTGTTCAATAAGGGTATTATAGCTTGTTACAACCTGATCTGCACCAAGCAGGTACCTGTTGAATTCTTTTGCAGGAATTTTATGACAGTTAGCTACTATCTGACCGGTCTTTTTATATTCAAACACCCATGCCGTACCCAGTGTTATAAAAAGGAATTCAGCATGATACAAATGTTCGGAAGCAGATTTTATTCCCCGGTTTATCTCATCCAGACATTGCTGCCGGCCGGAACGTGAAAAAGCCGTACTATGCGAAAAGCTGAACCATAAGCCCTTATAAAACCCAAGATCCTCAGTGGTAAAAAGCCTGCCACTAATAAGTCTGTCAATAGCTGATCTTACGGATGCCGGATTATACAAAACACCAAAAGGATTATGAACAACCGGAAATTTATAACTACTAAGCCAGTCACCTATATAATCTGTAAAACATGATCCCAAAAGCATGACAGGAGTTTTATATGTAATTTTCTTACTATGCTGTTCGATCCCAACTATCGTACGAAAAGTATCCATATTTTTTGCTAATCGTTAAATAATATATAGTAATAAGAAAAACAGTTTGACATTACTAAGCTGTATTAGTATTTTTATATATAATTAAATAAAAATAACAATATGCAACAAACAATACAAATAGCCACGGATAAACATAACGGACTTTACGACATTACTCAACAGGTAAGTGATATAGTTTCATCATCCGGTATCAAAACCGGCTTTGTAAATGTTTATGTCCAGGGCGCAACGGCAGCAATTATGATACAGGAAAACTGGGATCAAAGTGTTCAGAATGATGTTGTTAATATGTTGCGCGAGCTGATCCCGGCAGGTGTGTGGGAGCATGATGCCCAGGATAATAACGGTGATGCCCACCTAAAAGCCGGCCTTATAGGACCAGGCGAAACCATTCCGGTTATTAACGGAAAAATGGGATTGTCCACCTGGCAGAATATCTTTGTTTGTGAATTCGACGGTCCCCGAAACACACGAAAAATTGTTGTAACGATTGCGAATAGTGAGAAAATCCACTAACATGAAGTTACAGAGCATGGAAGCCTGAAAAATAGTATAGTTCTAATTAGAATCCGTCTATAAAGTAGTCAAATTGTTAACCGTACATGTATCTGTTCAGAAGGTTCCATTTGCAAGGCTCGCGCGGTCCGAAAACGCTGTGTTTACCTGTCGTGAATGAGCAATTTTCGGACAAGCGTAACGCGGCAAATGGGATTATGGACAGACACTAATCATCCTGAATAAACTTTAAGTTCCTCATCAGTCCTGAATATTTGGCTCTTTTTACAGGAGTATTTTTAAAAATTTCCTTGTATTTTTCCTCATCAAGATGAAAAAAGTTTTCTTTCCGCATTTCAGTGATCTTCTTTTCAGGCTTTAATTCTTCCATGGTTGAATAAGGTGCTTTTCTGTTCCATGGACAAACATCCTGGCAGATATCACATCCAAATACCCAATTCCCGAACCTGCCCTTATACTGCAGGGGAATCTTTCCTTTATTTTCAATGGTATGATAAGATATGCATTTGCTCCCGTCCACCACTTTCCCGGCCAAAATAGCCCCCGTGGGACAGGCATCGACACACCTTGTACATCTTCCACACAGATCTGTGCTCAAAGGAGAATCATATTGCAATTCCTGATTGATGATCAGTGTACCAATGAAAACAAACGATCCGTACCCGGGCGAAATGAGATTTGAATTCTTACCTATCCAACCCAGGCCGGCGGCAAATGCCCAGGCCCTTTCAAGGACCGGTGCCGAGTCAACAAAAGGACGGCCCTCTGTTTCAGGAATAAGTTCTTTAATGTAACTGAATAAACTTTTAAGCTTGCGCTTTATAACGAAATGGTAATCTCTGCCAAGTGCATATTTGGAAATCTTCGGGGCTTGATCATCCTGTTGTGTTTCTTCGGACAGATAACTTGCTATAACGACAATAACTGACCGTGCTCCTTCAACAAGCTTTGTAGGATCTACACGTTTCTCCTGATGTTTTTCCATATAATGCATGGAACCATGCATACCTTTCATCAACCACTGTTGTAATCTTACCGCATCATCATGAAGGTAACATGCACGGGCAATACCACATGCATCAAAACCCAGTTCGTGTGCTTTTTCTTTGATCTTCCGCGAAAGGGCACGAATATCCATTTAACCCTCCCTGTATTTCCATTTCAATGAATATATGACTGAAGGGGAAATAATTTATAACTTTTTCTTTACTTCAACTTCTGTAAAACCTTCAATTATATCACCTGCTTTAATATCATTATAATTCTCGATGTTCAATCCACATTCCAATCCGCTCACCACTTCTTTTACCTCATCCTTGAAACGCTTTAATGATCCCAGCTCTCCTGTAAACACTACAATACCATCACGTATCACACGTACTTTGGTATCACGTTTGATCTTGCCTTCTTTCACTACACATCCGGCTATCGTACCAACCCTCGTAATTTTAAACGTTTCCTTAACTTCCAGTGTAGCAACGATCTCTTCCCTGATCTCGGGTGACAACATACCCTCCATAGCTGATTTTAATTCATTTATAGCATCATAAATAATGGAGTATATGCGGATATCTATTTCCTCCTTTTCAGCCAATTTTCTGGCCTGCATCGAAGGCCGCACCTGGAATCCGATCACAACAGCATTGGAAGCTGCTGCCAGAAGTACATCGCCCTCCGATATCTGTCCCACTGCCTTATGAATAATATTCACCTGGATCTCTTCATTGGACAGTTTGACAAGTGAATCACCGAGGGCTTCAACTGAGCCGTCAACATCGCCCTTGATAATAATATTTAATTCCTGGAAATT
>Ga0307422_1001432_pt1 | contig 12423 bp, 12 predicted proteins | sample SalMarWE160290MG_FD_202153 | JGI IMG/M metagenome (GOLD analysis project Ga0307422, IMG submission 202153) | Salt marsh sediment microbial communities from the Plum Island Ecosystem LTER, Massachusetts, United States - WE1602-90 | ecosystem: Environmental > Aquatic > Marine > Intertidal zone >...
CGTGGGACCCCGGGAAATCGAGCAGCATAACATCCTCCAGGCCACCCTCAGGGCCATGAAGGCGGCGGTCTTGTGCCTCGATCCTGCGCCCGACTTTATCCTTATTGACGGCATAAACCGTATCCCCGTCGATCTCCCCCAACGGGCCGTCAAGAGGGGTGATGCCCGGTACCCCTGCATCGCTGCGGCCTCCATCGTGGCCAAGGTCACCCGGGATCGGCTGATGCTGGAATATCATCGTTCCTATCCCCTGTACAATTTCGCCCGCCACAAGGGGTATCCTACCAGGGAGCATCGTGAGGCCATTCGCCAATACGGCTGTTGTGAAATCCACCGAAGGACCTTTAGAGGGGTCAAAGAACATCTGGAGGCCGATGATGGAGGATACCAGGAAGGTCCTCGGCGCTAGGGGGGAAGACCTCGCCGTTCGGTATCTCAAAAAGAAGGGCTACAAGGTCATCGAGAGGAACTACCGCTGCCAATGGGGGGAGATCGATCTCGTCGCTCGCGAAGGGGATACGTTGGTCTTCGTTGAGATCAAGTCCCGCAGCTCGTCCGGTTTCGGCCTTCCCCAGGATGCGGTGAATCGCTTTAAACAGAACAAGCTCATCGAGGTGGCCCGGGCCTACGTGGCGGAGCGCCGTCTCACAGAGGATATTACCATGCGCTTCGACGTCGTGGCCGTCCAGCTCACTCCGTCCGGCCCGGACATCGAATTGATCCAGGACGCCTTTCAGGTGGGGTGAGAGGCATCGCATGATATCATCTATTCATTCCCCTCTCCCTCCCCGCCACAAAGACGGCGGGATCTTCGACAAGGGGAGAGAAACATAGAGGAGACTTATTTTCTAAATAATACAAACAGGCTCCTCACGGTGCAAAGAAGCCCTTACTATCCAATTGCGCAAGGATGTGCTGGGCAGCCTCCCCTGCCGAGAGCCTCCCCGTGTCCACATGCACGTCCGGGGCCTGCGGCGGTTCATAGGGCGCATTCATGCCCGGGAGAGAAGTAATCTCTCCCTCCTGGGCCCGCTTCCACAACCCCTTGGTGTCCCTCCCTTGGCATTGCTCCAACGGACAATCTACATACACCTCTGCGAATCTATGGAGGCGTTGTCGCGCCGCTTCACGATAGGCGCGGCGGGAGGCAGTGGCCGCGATCAGGCAATTGACCCCGTTCTCGGTCAACAACTCCGCCAAGAAGGTGATCATTGCGTAGAACCAGTCCCGCTCCTGGGGAGTATAGGTCGGATTCGGCGTCAGCCGTGTGCGCAGCTCATCCGAATCCAGCATCTGTATTGCGATGTCCCGCTCGGTAAGCAGGCCCTTGAGGGCATGGGCTACCGTGGTCTTGCCTGAGGAGGGGAGTCCGGTCAGCCAGATGGCAAAACCGGGAGGGATCGGTTTCGGCATCAGCACTCCTCGAAGTATTGATTCACCTGTTGGTAGTCATACGACTCAGCAGACATGACCCGGCGGGCAAAGATCAGCATCCGCTTTCTCACCTCCTCTGAGATGGTAGGATACCACAGGGGGCTGGCCAGTACCAAGGCGCGCCACGCAAACCACGGCTGGATCACCTGCAGCAGCTCCCTGTCCGGCCGCAGCTGGAGATATCGATCCCAAAACCCCTGGTGCAATTCGCCAAAGGCCCCTTCCAGCCTGCCGGAGCGCTGAAGCGAGAAAAAGAGGTAATTGATCGACATGCAGCTCACATCGTCTGCCGGCTCCCCCCATTCGCCGCGACTGCGATCGAGCAAATGGATGGTGGTGCCCTCTTCAAAAATGACATTGAACGGATGAAAGTCGCCGTGGACTTGGCTCAAACGGTGGCTCATCGGTTTCAGCCGCCACCGCCAGCGATTGGCCTCCTCTTCGATAGCGCGCAGCTCCGATTCACTCGCCAAGGGAACGTCCTTCGGATAGCTGTCCGTAAGCCCCATAATCCCCTCGCCGTGTCCGATCAGGTCCCGCAACCGGCGCCGCCAGAGGATGGGATCGTCGTGCTGCACCGCGTGAATCTCCGCCAGGCAGGCGGCCAATTTTTCGGCACGTTCCATATCAAGGGGGCCTGCGCTGCCCTCCTCCTGAATGCGCATGAGATCATTCGCGTACGTGTGACCGGGGCGAAAGGCCGTCACCAGGAGGAGTTCTTGGGCCGACTCGATCGAGGTTATCTTCCCCTCCCCTGTCTGCATGACCATGTCCAGGGCCGGGACATGGGAGGGGAGGCGATTAAAGGTATTGAAATCGAGCCACACGGCCGCCACGCGGTCGTCCGCCCGCTCGCGTCCGAAGGCGTTGCGCCTGATGTGGTGAAAGACGACCCGCTCTTCGCGGTCGCCGACTCGATAGGAGACGTAAACAGGACGGCCGTACCCGAATTGCTTGAGCGCATCCTCGCCGACCGACTCACCCCCCAATTGGCGCAGGGCCTCGATATGGACCGGCCCACCGGAGCGCTCGCCCAGATATCTGGTCAACTCCGCTAGATCCAATTCCATGATAGACATCCCTTCTCAATCTGTTGTGATAGCCCTTGATCCCCCTGCGATAAGGGCGTTACGTATGGGCCTCCTTGATCCTTTCCAAAAGCGGGGGGAGTATCTCACCGGCCTTCCCCTGGATGGATGCATCTGCCAGTGAGGAAAGGGGGGTGGGGTCCATATTGACCTCCAGCACAAAGGCGCCCCCTCGTTTGGCCATGAGCGGGAAAGAGGCCACCGGTTGGACCACGGCCGATGTCCCCACCACGAGGAGGAAATCGCATTCCTCTATCAGCCGATAGGCGCGGCTCAGGTCTCCCTGATCCAAGGATTCCCCAAACCAGACCACATGAGGGCGCAACAAGGCCCCACACTCGCACCGGGGGGGAATCTCCGGCAACGGCACGCGGGTGTCCTCCCGCACCGTCCCCTCAGCAACGCACCGCAGGTCCCACAGGTTGCCATGGATCTCGATGACCTTGGTGCTGCCCGCCCGGCGGTGCAGGCCATCTACGTTTTGGGTGATGAGGGTAAAATGAGAAAAGATCCCTTCCATCTCCGCGATGGCCCGGTGCCCAGGGTTGGGTTCGGCCTTCCCAATGATCCCCCGGCGCCAATCGTACCATTCCCACACCAGTTTGGGGTCGGCCTCGAAGGCAGCGGGTGTGGCAAGCTCCTCCGCCCGGTATCGCCGCCACAATCCATCCTCCCCCCGAAAGGTGGGCACGCCGCTCTCAGCCGAGATCCCCGCGCCCGTGAGGACCACGATCTTTTTCGAGGGATCAAAGGCCGCTATGACACGGGTGGAAAACTCCATATAAATTCTATAACACCCGCCCCTCCCCCTGTCAATGTGAGGGGGATCCTATACTCATGACACGGGAAAGGGCCCGCAGGCTTGACTTTTAAGGGGAGAAAAAGTATGGTTACTGACTATAAAGGAAACGATATCTTCTGCAATCCCTGACCATATATGCAATGCATGCGAGAGACGACAGAGGCTCACCAGTCCAAGGGCCCGTAAGAAGAGCGAGCGCATTGTTCCGATCTTATACATTACTACAAAGAAATCACGGCTTAGACGGAGGAAGGGAGAGTTCGCATGAAAAAGTATGATGTGGAAAAGATCAGGAACGTCGGTATCTTCGGTCACGCCGGCGACGGAAAGACCGCACTGGCGGACGCCATCCTCTTCGATACCGGGATGAACAACCGCATGGGGAGGGTGGATGACGGTTCGTCCCTCCTGGACTACGAGCCCGAGGAGATCAATCGTCAGATTTCCATCAGCGCAGCGCTCGTCTACTATGAATGGGATAAGCATCGCGCGATCCTCATAGACACCCCGGGGGACGCCAATTTCAGCTTCGATGCCAAGGCATCTATGCAGGTGGTAGAAGGGGGGATCATCGTCATCGGGGCCAACTCCGGGGTCAAGGTCCAGACCGAGGCGATGTGGGGGGAGGCCAACGCCCTGCAGCTTCCCCGTATCATCTTTATCAATAAGATGGATGCGGAGCGGGCCCGGTTCGCCGAGACCGTGGATGATATCAGGGAGCACTTGAACACGATCCAACCGCTCCCCCTGCAGATCCCCATCGGGCAGGAGAAGGATTTTAAGGGGGTCGTCGACCTGTTGCATAACAAGGCCTACCTCTATGAAGGGGATGGGAGCGGAAAATACCGGGAGGAGGCGATTCCCGCCGACCTCACCTCGGAGGCGGAACAGCAACGAGTAGCAACCATCGAGACCCTGGTAGAGATGGACGACGCGCTCATGGAGCGGTATTTGGAAGGGGGGGAGATAACCGTGGCAGACCTCCACCAGTGCCTGAAAAAGGGTACCGTAGGGTGCAAATTCGCCCCCCTGGTCTGCGGCTCCAGCGCCAAGAATATAGGGATACACCCCCTCATGAACCTGATCAACATCTGTTTGCCCTCCCCTGCGGAAAGGGGCCCCAGGCTCGGCAAGAACCCCCGCACGGGTGAGGAAGAGCACAGAGAGGCCACAGAGGACGCCCCCTTTGCCGCCTCTGTCTTTAAGACCATCGCCGACCCCTTTGCCGGCCGCCTGACCCTCTTCAGGGTCTACTCGGGGGGGATCAGCGCGGACACCACCCTCTACAACTCCACCAAGGAAGCCAAGGAGCGCGTTGCACAGATCTTTATGCTCCAGGGGAAAAAACAGGAACCCGTCGGGTTCGCCGGCCCCGGGGACATCGTGGCGGTGGCCAAACTCAAGGAGACCGCCACCGGGGATACCCTGTGCAACGAAAAAAATCCCATTGTTATTGAAGGACCTCCCCCATCCTCGGCGGTTATGTCGTATGCCATCAGGCCCAAGGCCAAGGGGGACGAGGAGAAGATCGCCACCTCCCTGCAGAAACTCATGGAGGAGGACCCCACCATAACCATCTCGCGAGATCCGCAGACCAAAGAGATCATCCTCTCCGGTATGGGGCAGATCCACGTGGACGTGGTGCTGGAAAAACTCAAGCGCAAGTTCGGTGTAGAGGTCGCTTTGGAGGCCCCCAAGGTTCCCTACAAGGAGACCATCAAAAAATCGGCCAAGGGGGTCATCTATCGACATAAAAAGCAGACCGGGGGGCGAGGGCAGTTTGCCGAGGTCCACTTTGATATCTCTCCGTTGGAGCGGGGGAAGGGCTTTGAATTCGAAAATGCGCTCACCGGCATGAATGTACCGCGCAACTTCGTCCCGGCCGTGGAAAAGGGGATTGCCGAAGCCACGACCTCCGGCGTTCTGGGAGGGTATCCCGTGGTCGATGTGAAGGTCCGCTTTTATGACGGCAAGTCCCATGAGGTGGACTCCTCGGAGATGGCCTTTAAGATCGCCTCCATCATGGGCTTCAAGAAGGGTGCCCGGGAGGCAAGCCCTGTGCTCCTGGAGCCGATTATGAGCATTGAGGTCGCCGTCCCCGAGGAAAACGTCGGAGATGTCATCGGGGATCTCAACGGCAGGCGGGGGAAGATACTCGGGGTAGAGGCCAAGGGGCACAATCAGGTCGTCAAGGCCAATGCCCCCATGGCGGAGGTCCTGCGCTACGCCCCTGACCTCATCTCAATGACCGGGGGGAAGGGGAGCTTCGCGATGGAATTTTCCCACTACGAAGAGGTCCCCGCCCACGTTAGTGAGCGGATCGTCGCCGAGACCCAAAAGGAAGAAGAAGGGTAATAGGCATATCCCATTGCAGGGATGCGCGTTGTCGTCCAAAGGGTAAAGAGGGCTCAGGTCTGCGTCGAGGGAAAGGTCGTCGGCGAGATCGGGCAAGGCCTCGTCTGTTTGGTGGGTGTGGGGAAAGGAGACCAGGAGGCGGATGCGGACTACCTGGCCGCCAAGATCCCCCACGTGAGGGTCTTTGAGGATGACGAGGGGCGATTCAATTGTTCCCTCCTCGATATCGGGGGCGGAATACTGGTGGTCTCACAGTTCACCCTCTACGGCGACTGTCGGAGAGGTCGCAGGCCGTCCTTCACCGATGCCGCCGAACCCCGGCGGGCAGAAGAACTCTATCACTACTTCATCACCAAACTCAAAGAAAACGCGATCTCCGTGGCCACGGGCGAATTTCAGGCCCGCATGGCAGTAGAACTGGTCAACGATGGGCCGGTTACCCTCCTGCTCGACAGCAAGTCCTAGCAAAAATATAAAAGCTGTTACCTTAACGGACTTTTAGGCTTCTTGATGATATGGGGTGATGTGCTATAATTACAGAGAAAATAAACTTCCGTAGGTATCACAGGTATGAAGAGATGGATCGTGATTCCAGCGTTAATGTTATCCCTTATCCCCTCCGCTCTCTGGGGGGGATCAAGGGAAGAGGGGAAGACCATGGCTGGAAAAAATGTGAGGGAATCGGTTATTGCGGGTTCGTGGTATCCTGGTAATCCCTCCAGGTTGACCCAGGATATCCAGGGGTATCTGGCGCAGGTACCGGAACACAAGTTAGAGGGGGAACTCATCGCCCTCATTGCGCCCCATGCGGGCTACGTCTATTCCGGGCAGGTGGCCGCCCATGCGTATAAGCTCCTACAAGGTAAGCACTACGATATCGTGGTCATCGTCGCCCCCAGCCACCGGGCCTATTTTAAAGGCGCCTCGGTCTACCCCCACGGCGGATATCGCACCCCCTTGGGGATCGTCCCCGTCGCAGAGGAGATTACCGAGGCCCTGATGCAACAGAGCCCCCTCATCAGTTCTATCCCCCAAGCCCACGCCCAAGAGCACTCCCTGGAGATCCAGCTTCCCTTCCTCCAGGTGGTCCTCGGCGAGTTTCGCCTGGTCCCCATCGTCATGGGAGAACAGGATTTCCGTACCTGCGAGGAGGTGAGCAAGGCCGTCGCGGCGGTGATCAAGGGAAAGAACGCCCTCCTGATCGCCAGCACCGATCTCTCGCACTTCCACCCCTACAAAGAGGCGGTGGGATTGGATCAGGCGGTCCTGAAGCGTGTGGACGCCTTTGACCCCGAAGGGCTGAGCAAAGACTTAGGGAAGGGGCGCTGTGAGGCCTGCGGCGGGGGGCCTGTCGTAACGGTGATGCTGGCGGCCCAGGCCCGGGGTGCGGATCAGGGTGAGGTTCTGCACTATGCCAACTCCGGCGATGTGACCGGGGACCGCAGCAGTGTGGTGGGGTATATGGCCGGAGTCCTGTATAAAAGCGCCACGGCCCAAAAGACACATACAAAGAAAAAGGTCGGGGTAGATCTCGGCCTGAACGAGGAGGAGAAAAAGACCCTCCATGAGATCGCCCATACGGTGATCTGGAACAAGGCCTCGGGCAAGGAGGTGCCGAAGTTCCACGTGAAATCAGAGCGGTTGCAGGAGCTTCGGGGGGCCTTCGTAACCATCAACAAAAAGGGGTCCCTGCGGGGGTGCATCGGGCACATCAGGGGGGTCAAGCCCCTGTACAAGTCGGTGGAGGAGATGGCCGCGGCCGCGGCCTTTGGTGACCCCCGGTTTCCCCCCGTCACCAAGAAGGAGCTGAAGGATCTGGCAATAGAGATCTCCGTCCTCACCCCCTTCAAGCAGATCACCGACGTCAAGGAAATCGAGGTGGGGGTACACGGGATCTACATGGAGCGGGGGTACTATTCCGGGTTGCTCCTCCCCCAAGTGGCCACCGAGTATGGCTGGGACAGAGACACGTTCCTGGAACACACCTGCCGCAAGGCCGGCCTCCCGCATGATGCGTGGAGGGACAAAGAAACCAAAATCTATATCTTTTCAGCGGATATTTTTTAAAAGAACTATGTTTCCATCATCCATAGAATAAGTTTAAAATAAATGTCAGTTAGAGAAGCTACACAGGTAAGAGTTCAGTGACTTCACAATTGCAGCATCGGACCGAGCAGAAACTACGCTACGCTGAGATCCATTTGGAGGAGCTTAGTACTTATCCTAATGTTACCTCCAACGACGAATGGGAGAACGCTCATCAAGAAAGTAGCTTTTTTCATCTCGCAGGGGCGATAGAGGCGCTCTTGCACGAGATCAACGACGGATATTCGCTTGGACTAGCTCTATCGGAGGTTACGTGGAAAAAGATTGCCGCCCAGCTTAGACAATCTAATCAATCGTCACCAGCCTTCGAACACCTTATGCAACTTCGGAGTGACACAACTAGTTGGCTAGCTTTGCTCTTTGAGTGGCGCAATCACGGCGCTCACCGCCGAAGGATCGGAAAGATTGTGAATTTGTCTACATCGAGGAGAGTCAATAATCAATTCAAGGACCCGAGGTCTGGACAGCCACCGAATATGTATCCAAGAATGGGCTGTCTCGACATCCTTAAAGCATTGTCCAGCGACGTGAGGCTCCTAATCGATCACTGCCGGGGACTGGATTCTAGGCTGTGAGGTGAATGCCAAGTACTGCTCAACATCGTACCGGAGCCGACCTCCGACAGCGTAGGCTCGTCCCTCGCTCTCGCTTTCTGCGACGGCACGAATCTCACTCAGCTCGGTCATTATATTGCGCGAGGCGATGCCATGAGTGTTAGCGAAACAGATTCATTTCTTGGCAAATATTTTTCCGAGGTAACACTACTAATGACATCTGCTAAAGATCCCCAAAGCGCCGCTTTGTTAGTTGCCAAGAACACATCTAATGAGTACTCTCTTGAAATTTTTGAATCTTTCTTCGCACTTCACAATCTCCACAAGGAAATATCCTCAATTCTGGATAAGTTTTCAGGGAAATCAGCTTTCTTGGTTAAAGTTATTACTATAGACCTATTGGTTTTGTCCATAAAGTTCTATGTTATTGCTTGGTCAACAATGCTTGATCTAGCTGCGTCCCTGGTTAGTAAGGTTTTCAATCTTGGCATTTCTGAAAAGGACATCAACATTGACCTCATTCTGCGGAATAAGCATGTTCAAAAAACAGAGGTCGCTAATATTTTAAAAGCTTATACGAGACAATCAGATTATAATCTTTTTAGGAATCATCGGAATGAAATAGTTCATCGTGGCAAGATAGTTGATGATGAAGTTGTTCAGCTTCAAAACGAACAAAACCATCTCTTTTCTAAAAGGTATTCTTTATTAAATACAAAACAAATTTCAGATGAAGAATTCCAAAAAGAGTATAAGCAGTTGACCGCAAAAATTGAAGTCCTTGCTTCGGCTAAGAAAACTTCTTATAAATCGCATTATGATAGAATGGTCAAAATGATTTTAGATTTAACGGTACCACTGGCTCACAAAACCTTTGAAATCTACATGTTAGGAGCAACGAGGAGCAATGAGGTCACGTCTTGACATAGGACAATTCAGCCTAATTAATAAATACAGAATAAAAAATGTCTATCTGCCTTAAACGTCTCATAATGTGGCTTGTGCTGACAGCGATATCTGTTGTCGTGGGAATAGCCATGGATATAGCCCTGAAAACAGAATCTTTCCCTCTCCTTGTACGCTTCGTAGGTCTCATCGGCATGGTATTGGCCCACTTCCCGCTCAAGAGGACGGGAAGATTGCTTAAACTGTTAGGAGAACAAAAAGAATGGGGTTGTACAAATCGGCTGATCACTACCGACATTTATCAGTGCGTCCGGCATCCCCATCACTTGGGGGTGGGGATCTTTATGCCCTCCCTTGGTCTCCTCATCGGGCATTGGTGGTCATTTCTCATTATCACCGTTACTCAATGGGGATGGGTTGTTGCGTTCTTATTCCTGGTGGAAGAGAAGGAACTGAGAGAAAAATTTGGAGAAGAATATAGAGTATACAGTCAAAAGGTACCTATGTTATTCCCAAAACTGAGTTGCTTCTTCAGTTTTTTCAATAAACCTATTGAGGAGGCAAGGAAGGGATAACGAGGATCGCAGCGGGGACAAATGCGATCGTCTGCAAAAATAACTTGACTTATTAATTTTGATAGGTTATTATAAATAATAATGTGGCATGTTAGGGAACACCGTGATATCGAAAAAGCCTGCAGGAAATTGCCACCGGCGGTTGTCAAGAAATACGAACTGTGGAAAGACCTTATATTTCGGCATGGACCTGATAAATTAAGAGAGTTTCCCGGATTCCATGATGAAAAATTAAAGGGGGAACACAAAGGACAACGCTCATCGCGTTTGAGTTTGCACTATAGAGTTATCTATACTGTGGAAAGAGATATCGTTACCGTTTTTGTTTTGGAAATATCACCACATAGCTATTAGGAGGTTTTATGCGATCAAAAAGGGGCAATGAATTTATTCCGGCAAAACCTCATGCTACGCTTACAACAGGTGAGGTCATCCGGATGCTTCGCGACCTCAAGGGTTGGACCCAGGCCGAGCTTTCCAAACGTTGCGGGATCAGCACAAGCAATATCAGCCTCTTGGAAAACGAAAAAGTAGACATCGGTAAAAAGCGGGCAGAGCAAATAGCAAAGGCTTTTGATATTCATCCCGCCATCATCATGTTTCCTGAATATGAAGGTCAAGAAATCAAAAGGGCTGCCTGACAAACCACTTAACCAGATCATGCAAGCGGAGGTACTAACTGCGCGCAGTTAATTCCTGCATGAGGCGAATGCGAAGGCGGCTCGTGGGCATGAGGCTTGATGACTGAAGCAAAATCGATTTCAGGGGGCATATGGGGAAATCGGAAGAATAGTGACAGATACGACCTCTGTCTTGCGTGGAACTGGGAGTATGACACGGACTTCGTGGGCATACTCGCAGATGCCTGCCACTCACACGATCTTTCGTTATTGCAGATTACCCCTGAGAACGTGGCGGAGATGACAAACGCCCTGGTCAGCGGCAAGATTGCCTGCCGAACCTTTTGGGACCGGGCCTCTGAAGACGATGCACAATTTTTCCCTCTTGTCCAGTGGGCCGCCAATCACTACGCCTATTGCATCAATCCCTATGAGCGCGCCCGCCGCACGTGGGACAAGGGTGTCATGCACCAGGCTATCGTCGGTTTTGGCCTTCATACGCCTTACACCGTTGTTCTCCCTTCATATGAGGAGCACCCTGAGGTTCCCTCCGTTGATTTGCAGGCGTTCGGTGAGGCCTTCACCATCAAACCCGCCCACGGCGGAGGCGGTGAGGGTGTCACCACCAAGGCCGCCTCGTTATCTCAGGTGCAGGATGCGCGACAGGCATATCGGGGTGATAGGTACCTGCTCCAGGCGCAGGTGACGCCGGTGCAACTGGGATCGAGGGAGGCGTGGTTTCGCGTCATCTATTGTAGTGGTACGGTATATCTCTGTTGGTGGGATACCGACACGCACGTCTATGCCCCCCTCACCGAGGCCGAGGAGACAAACTATCGGCTTGATCCTATACGTGATATAGCGGCCACGATTACCCGATGCTGCGGGCTCGATCTGTTCTCCACCGAGATTGCGCTCACACCGGATGATCGCTTCTTTGTTGTGGATTATGTAAATGATCAAATTGATCTGCGCCTGCAATCGAAGACTGCGGACGGTGTCCCGGATGAGATCGTGCAGGATATTGCCGATGGTCTTACAGGTCTTGTGGCCGCCCACTGTAAGAAGTGAACTGAGTTCCTCTGCAGAAAGAACAGCACAAGGACTTCACCTCTCCTTATTAGCCCTATATGATCTCCATATTCGTAGAATAAGTTTAAACTCATACAAGGTGTTCTAAGGTAAAAAAAATGATAGTATAGTTGCATCAAACTACGCAAGACGATATAAGGAGGTACAGTTGTGCATCTCAAACGTATGACCCTTCATCCGGAGAAATACCCAACCCGGGATTGGTATCCCTTCAATCTCCCCATCTTTCATCAATCCCGATCCATCGCCTTTCGCTCCCCCATAACCTTATTTGTCGGTGAAAACGGTACGGGCAAATCAACGTTGCTGGAGGCGCTCGCCCAGCCGTGTGGTATTCATATATGGCGGGATACAGAAAGGAGACGCTTTCAGCACAACCCCTATGAAAGCGAGTTCCACCGTTGCCTCTCAATCGAATGGACGGCGGAACGGGTATACGGATCGTTTTTTGGATCGAGCATATTCCGACACTTTGCCCAGCTTCTCGATGAGTGGGCAGCAGCCAGCCCGAGTCAGCTCGACTACTTTGGCGGCCAATCGTTGATGACACAATCGCACGGCCAATCGCTGCTGTCGTTCTTCCGAAGTCGCTATCAAATTAAAGGCCTCTATCTGCTGGACGAACCGGAAACCGCACTTTCTCCTCGAAGTCAACTGGAGTTACTGGATATCTTGGCCGAAACGACAAAGGGGAGCGTGGCGCAATTCATCATTGCCACCCATTCTCCGATTCTTCTCGCATGTCCCGGCGCCGTCATCTACACCTTTGATGATAAGTACATAAAACAGATTGCATATGAAGAAACAACACACTATCAGCTGTACAAGAGCTTTATGGAGGATCCACGCAGGTATGTACAGCCGCTGGAAGGGAAGACACGTCGTGACCGA
>Ga0307422_1001433_pt1 | contig 12406 bp, 23 predicted proteins | sample SalMarWE160290MG_FD_202153 | JGI IMG/M metagenome (GOLD analysis project Ga0307422, IMG submission 202153) | Salt marsh sediment microbial communities from the Plum Island Ecosystem LTER, Massachusetts, United States - WE1602-90 | ecosystem: Environmental > Aquatic > Marine > Intertidal zone >...
ATCACTGATCCCGCATAATCCAAAATCATCTGCCACGATTGCGTAATAAATGCCCTTTTAGTTTCTTCTTCTAACCGCATTCGTGAAGCTTGAAGGACAGCCGTAATTAAAGTGTCATCCGAACTATCATCCACTCGTAAATGCTTCTTAACTTCTTCAAGATTTAGCGGTTCGCCTTCGGGTGCGTTTATTCTTTTTAGTCGCATTTTTCTGAACTTTTACCTCCATAATTTTTTGTATGATCTTATCCTCTTCCGCAATCCCTTGCCTAATCCATGACTTTGCAATAGAATCAGGGAGGTCAATGACCTCCCCAATTTTATGCTCAATCGCATGGATACCATCAGGTGCTCGTTTCTGATTCCTTAGTATCCGTACTCTCATGCCTCACTCCTCTTATTGTAATTCTGTCACTGCGGGTCTATGAGCAGGAAGTCCCTTGATGACTGTGGCACTAAAAATTCCACCAGCCCCAGGGGTCGCAGGAACAGCCACAAGGTCAACTCTGAGATATCTTTTTGAACCAATATAGCCAAATGTTTTCACTGCATTTTCTTCATGAGTTTCGCCCGTGATAGCCTGGAAACTAGGTTCAGAACCTAGCAAATCATCATCAGCCACTGCATTCCAATTTGAATGATCATCTGACTCCTTCAACTCAAATGTATATAGGGTCGTTCCTCCTGACCCATCTGCAACCGCACCAGCCATAACTGCAATTAAAGCTCCTTCAAACCCTGCAAGATCAATATAAGCATCACCATTAGCAGTTGCAGTTAGAGTTTGTGGATACAATGATAGTTCCGGCACTAAATCATGATATATGTCTCTCATTTTATTACCTCCGTTTATTTATTTCCCATTAACTCTTAGCCGTAAGGATATGCAGAGCTTCAGGCATCACAACCTGTCCGCCAACTCTCTTCCGAGCAAGAAAACCAATCTGACCAGAAGTCGCATACAATTCCACTAACCTTTGAATTTCAATCGCCAACCGATCTACGATCCAATATCCTCTTACGAAATCTCCGAACACGATGACTTTAGCTCCGCCTGTTCCAGTCTCCGGTATATCAGGAGATTCAACATAGGGATAACCATTGATAGTATTAGGAGTCTGTCCAAAACCTCTGACCCAGATATAAGCGCCTGTAGTCGCTTCTTTCATAAGCCGAATATTTCTGACCGTTTTGCTGTTCATTAAATACCGTCCGTTTTTCCGGTACTTTTTCTTCACTTCATAGGGAAGTTTCACAATATCATCAGCTTCAATATCTCCGGTTGTACCTGCTTCTGATGCCAAAGTCCCGATATCTGCATTCATCAAAATACCCTCAGGTTTACCATTGACCCTTTCACTAGTCAAGAAAGCTGTCCCTTCTAATTCATCAAACTTATCAGCAATATCAGTAGTGATTTCATCTTCAATATCAATGACAGGGTCTTCTAAATCCCTTCGTGATACTTTGACAAGAGCTTCCAATTCACCAGGAGTGATATCTTCCATCCCATAGCCGAAGTCTCCTTCTGTTTCCAACCGGTCTCCGATTTCAGACACCCATCCACCAGAAACATTGCCAGACTTCTTAGGAACACCTGTCACTGAACTGGATATTTTTTTCACTCGGCAAATGGGTCTCAGCTCACTAATCTCCGACACTTTCCGCAAGACTTCATTTTGGATTTCTTTTGTTGCTAAATATCCACCCTCAACATTATTACTCAGTGTCAGGACTTTTCTTTCTTCTGCTCCTAACGCTTTATCGCCTTTTCTCAAAAACTTATCAAAAGCCTTTTTCTCTAACTCAGCCTGATCTTCTTCTTTTGTTTCAGTCCCATCCTGCGGGGGAGCCTGCAATTTTGCCTCTAATTCAGCGATTTTCTGTTCAATCTTTTCCTGCTTCTCTTTGAATTCATTAACACGAGCCTCATTCTTTTGATCAATTTTCTCATAACTAGTCCTCAATTCATGAACTAATTTGCCAAGATCGTCTTGAGTCTTTTTCTCTTTTTCATCCATTTTAATTTTTACCTCCGTATAATTTTTTGTTTAGTGAATGATGAAATTCTTTGAGTTCTGATAATAAGTATCCTTTATCGGATGGCTTATCATCTGTCAGCGGCTTCTCTTCCACATGAGTGGCCTCATTGACCGGCTCATTCGCTTCAAGAAGTGCTTTTAGTTCGCTCTGGACATCATTCATTAATTGATATTCTTCAGCCGAGATTAATCGACCTTCTTTTATTTCAATCATTTCTTGGATATCTGTAATTAAAGCCGAAAGGCTCTTTTTGGCTGGCTCGAATTTGATATATTTGATTTCATTTTCTTTGAGCCAAGCTTTAGCTTCTGATTCAGTCCAATTCTTAACTGGAAACCTCAGGCCTTGAGCAGCCCAAGCGTCAGCATCTTTGCCTTTCAGGTGACCCCATAGGACATTAACCGTAGAAGGAACTTTAATTTTATTATAGAGCTTACCATCTGCTTTGCGTTTGAATTCATCGAATTTATTCGGATCCTGAAGCCGTGCTGAATGTTCGTTAGGATAAGGTTTAAATTCCAGCGATCCAGCTTTAACTCTGTCAACAAAGGCAAGTTCATTTGCTGGAAACGTCCCAAGAGAAACTTCTTTAAGGCTAATTTCTAAAAGATATCGGATATCATCTTCAATCTTGTCTTTAATAGTTTTGAACCCGATTGAAAGGCCTTTGAGTGCTTTTTGTTTCAATAAAGCGTATTTCTCTTTTGCTGATTGAACACCTAGATTTAATTGGCCCTTGACTCTTAACCCTTTATTATCTTCTTCAGCTTCAACCATGCCGAGAACATCTTTTGGGTCGTGATACCAGAGTAAAGGAAATGTCTCCTTTTCTTTCAGAGTCTTTTTAAATGCTCCCTTCAAAACGATTTCATCATAAAAATCCACATTACCAAAAACAGATGCATATCCCTCGAATTCTCCATTTTCCTTAACGGTTTTAATATCTAGTTTGAAATCTCTTTTTTCTAATCCCATTTTTAAACTCCCTAATATCTATAAATAAAATATCCAACTGAACACTCACAATTTGGATGCAAAGGATGAGTATCTACCCCTTCACTGAAAGGTTCATTCGCCTTAACTTTTTCTCCGTCCATACCTTCGCACCTTTCACAAGGATTAGGTCCCCCCGCAATCCATTCTTTCCACAACTCACCAGGAAAATAACCTTTTTTCTCTGCATCCAGAGCCGCACCCAACTGGCCGTGACCGTAGCCAAAAGATAACTCTGTCCTTGCGATCCTTCTTGCCCTAACTCCATGAAGGAAATCTGCATATTTTTTCGTTGATGCCAACACCTCAGGGACACTCATGCCCTCTGCCATTAACGCTAATTGATGCCTCGCCACCGCCAAAGCCTCTCGACTCGTTAACCCCACAAAAGATTTGATGAACTTAGATAGGGTATAAGGTGACGTGATCCCCTTTGTTACCTGATCATGTAATAATGCATGAATCGTCTTATATTGATTCGTCGTTAACTCAACAATCAACTCCGCACCATGTATATCCATCCATTCTTTTACATATTGGTTTGTTGTTTGCTTCTCAACTCTCTTCTTGATTCTTTCATCAATCTTCTCACTCGCCGATTGAATCGCTTTCATCCAGATGTCATCATGAATATCAATCTCGACAAAATCCTTTATGATCCCATCCCATGTCTTACGCCAATGAATAGGAACATTCATGCTTTGCATAGCCATCGCAACATTTTTAACCGTGACAACACTCTTCATTTCATCCCAAAATTTACTAAATAAAGATATCCCTTTTCCTTGATTCCGGTTAATAAACTGAACCATCTTGACCCAATCCGACCTATCAGTCAAAGTTATTGTTTCAGTTTTCCTTTCTAATAAATTCATAAATCATCCTTACTCATACCACTCACAGTTGCTAGGGGTACTTTATTCGCTGGAATCATTATCACTTCCCCTTCTATTCCAAGATCTGCCTCCCCCGTCTTCCTGCGTAACTCATTAATACTCAACCACCATGCATTCCCCAATCGGTCATATAATTCCCTTTTCGCTTCCTGGATAGGCCCAATCGTATCCTCTGAAAAATCCAGCCATAAATCTACTCCCTCTGTTTCAAATTTCGGTACTAACCAGAGATTCAAATCATCCCTGATATCACAAAGCAGAGGAATAATCGTCTCTTCATATAAAGCCTTTCTTGCTTCTTTATAATTAGCAAACTTCTTTTGCTCCTGATGCCCTATTAACTCAGGCGCAACTCCAAAAACAGAAGAAACTTTATTAACAATCATCCTATCAACACCTGGCCAATCTAAATCCTTCGGTGATAACGTAAACTCAACCCATTTCAAGCCACCCTCCAACACCAGCGGAGTCGTGAAGCTCTCTGTCCCTGAAAATTCTTCTCTGAACTTTTTTCTCAAATCATCTCTCTGCTCTTCCGTTAATGTCTCTTCCGTTGAGAATGCACCCGGTCTTCTACCTTCCCCTTTCACCAATTTGTAGTTCCATTCCATTGAAAGGTTTAAAACATCAATCCCCATTGCCGATACTTCCAGCGGACTTAAGCCATATAAATCATTCAAAGGATCGAACATTTTCATGTGAAGGATATTGTCTAATCGGTACACTCTTTTTGACCCAGGCTTCCCCTCAATTTGATAATTAAACCAACGAGGTTTTCCCGTATTATGATTTATTTCATATTTAACCCGATCAGGCCGCAAATTCCACATCATGATAGGAGGTTGATTATTGCTTGTCTCAGGAATACTTAAATATGCATTTCCTGATAACAAATAATAAGAAATTAATTCTTGCATAAACTTGGTTTGACCTTGTTTATCATTAGGCTTATGTATTAATGTTAATAATGGGTGACCGTGAGTGATCTCTTCTGACTCTTGATTCCCCTTTGATTCATAAAGTTTCCACGGCACTGCTGAGAACGCTTTCGCTATTGTTTGAATACACGCAAAAACCGTCATGGAAGTCCGATACCCAGCCTGTGCTAAGGCTTTATAGTTTTTCTTTGTCCACTTAGGAATTTCCCCTGAAAGCCAAATAGAAAGCCTTCGCCTATCTTCTGTCTTTTGTTCAACCTTCTTCTTAAAAATATTTAATAAGCTCATTATTATATTCTCCAGACTTTATATCCTTTTCTATCTTTCAGATGTGTATAAATTCCATATCGGGCTGCATCTATCAGATGATTGTTATAATCTACCGGCTTCTTCAACTGATTGCCGTTCGCATCTTCTTCCCAGACATAAGAGTTTTTCTCTTTCACGAGATCATTTGAACCATCAACAATATGGATATGAAGGCTTTTCATAAGATCGATACCGGCTCGAATGGAATCAGGTCCTTTTGACGCCGGTTTCGCCAAGATGTCATTATTCCGGAGTTCTTTAATCGACTTCGGTTCTGATGAATCCCAATAGCTTAAATCTCGGCCAGTGATCCCAGCTTCTTTCATCTTCTTGGCTAATTGATCATTGGTTAATTCTTTTTCATAGATTACCTGCTCTAACCAGATATGATCCGCCTTCTTGTAAATCCTCATTACAGCTGCAGGATCCACTGAAAATCCGAAGTCCCCCCCGTACCAAATCGAATCATAATAATCAGGATCTTTATTCGGTAATTCTTGGACATCCCAGTCGAATATCCGTCCTTCCAGTGACCCCCATAATCCCTTGAAATATACTCGGTATAGATTCTTGTTGTATTCTTTAAGCCTCTTTAATCGGTTAATTTCTTTCTGAACCTTTTTGGATCCTAAATAATCCGGATGATTATCGAACACGGTGAATCTGTAAGCTTCAAACTCACCGATTTTTTTTTCAAAGAAACGCTTGTGGATCCAATGCTCTTCATCAATGGGATTAAAATCCATAATAGCCTGAGCATAATCTCCTTGCCCTCCCCTTAGTCTTCGTAAACATTCTTCGTAATCATTTTCTCTTATCTCTGTAGCCTCATTTATCCAGATATAATCAATATCAGTCATTGATTTGAGCTTTTGATAATCCTCTTTATTATTCAAGGATAAAAATTGGAAAGTCATATTATGGACTTTTGAGGTCCACTCCGATTTATTCAATATGAAAGGAAGCTTTAGAGCGTTAGCTCTCTTCTCTAATATGTCTAAAGCTGAGGCCCTTAATGATGGAAATGTCTTTCGGATCACTACTGCTTTTAATTTCTTATTATCCTGTATAATCGATTGAATCAGTAATTTATCTGCTATCGCGTAACTCTTCCCCGCATTCGCCCCTCCATAGACAATTAACTCCTCTGTTATAGACTGAAACATATCAGTATAATTTGGATTGAGATGTGGGTTCAGATTAAATATCATGGCTAAAATTAAAAAAAATATTTTCATTTTTTCTTTTCATTGCCTTTTTTCGGCATAAATTTCTCTGAAATCTGATAGGTAATATCTACGAATCCGCTGTGTTCCAATTCCTGCCTGTCTCTCCACTCATCCGGATTACGATTTTTAAGCCAGAAGATTTGGGCAGTGACATTCGGCAGCACTTTCTTTTTGGTGGCCTTTACTAATTCTTTTCCGGTTTCAAATCCTTTCATCTTTATGGACCTGTATTCCTTCTCTGTGATGGTGAACCCAACTGCTGATCTAAAAAGAGCATTCTCGACCTGCTTGTCAGCAACTGATTGAACCTTTTTTATAGAGTCATAAAAGTCAGATTTTGTTTTCATCCAATTATAGAAAGCCTCTTTGCTTATCCCCACAGCATCACATGCTGAGGTTATAGTGGAACCCTTCTTCAAGTGTTTAACCAGGGTCTCCACAATCTCTTTTCTATATTTCATTTCACTTTTTCCCATAATTTATCCAGTTTATTAAAAATAAGCTGATGATCTTCTCTGTTTTCTTCTCTTATCCCATCCATAATCTTACAGATCGAGTCTATGGCCTGCTTATTCAATAAGATCCTAGCCTTATTTTCCATGATTATGGGATAATGATTCTTATATGGATTGCCATTATTTTTCCTTTTAGAAATGAGTATAAACGCTTTATCAATCGCAATAAAAGCCACGATTAAACCTATTGAAACATATAGATAAATCTGATTCCCTAAATTAGATGCTTCTTCCATTTCTTCATTCTCCTATACTCCTAAAGGGATCTACATAAACAACTCCATATTGAGATCGCCTTTTTATCTCAGCTTTCAAAGAGTCTTTTTTGATATAAGCATTTTGTTGTTTTGCTTGCATTTTGAATAGAAACTCTCGGATAGCTTTATAAAATAAGTGATTATTGAAACTTTTATTGACTTGATCCGGGGAATCCCAATCATGAAAGTATTTTTTAAGAATATGATCTTTTAGAATCTCTTTGCCTATATCGAATTTAGGAGCTCCTCCCCCTGAGGCATGTATAATGAAATCATTATCTATAGCCATCGCCACATGAGTGGCTATCTGTCTTGTGGGATGGATAAAAAAAACAAGACAACCTGCATGAGGCTTCTCAACTGTATATTGGGAATATTTATGTCTCAGCCCTTCTGCTTTATCATCATCGCCCCTTCTCATGAGTCCATGTGCTTGAAGAATCTCTATCGCTAGGCCAGAACAATCAAAGCCCTGAGCCGGATCATTGCCACCCCAAGAGTAAGGAAGCCCAAGCCAATGTTTAAGATAATCTACTGCCTCAGCTCTTATATACTCTTGTTTAAGCAAATCAGGCATTTATATCCTCTAAATTACTATTATAAAAAATAGATTATAATAAAATTGCTGTCAAGAACTTTTTAAAAATTAGGGGATTATTTCAAATATTTTAAAAATGTCATATCTTTAGTTACTGGTTCTTTTCTCCTTCTTCTTCTAATCAATAAACCATCCATCTTTTCCTCTAGTATCTTATCAAACATGAAAGAGCTAAATCTGTTTTTACTCTGTAACTCTAAATATTTCTCAATGCAATCTTTTTTACCGCAAGTCGGGCCCGTATAATCAGGAAGGGCAGTGAACTCCCTCCCACAAATCGGACAAATTCTTTTCGTTCCGAGTATCATTCTTTAGATTTTAAGACGGCTATCGTTATAACTGTGCCTGAAACTATAACAAAAGCTAAAAAAAGAATTATTTTAATCCAAATCATTTTTTTCCCTCTCTTTAATAATTCAAGCCCCATATTTATTGCCAATAATTTCTAAAGAAGAAGCCTTGTAAAGATACATAACATTGCCTCCTCTTCTATCTTTGATTTTCCAACAACCGCTCGCTTGATATATTTCACCTTCTATCAATGAACCTTTACACCTATAATTTACCAAGTCTGATTCATAAATCTCACATCCATTCATATCCTTTCTTCCTGTATATTGCAAGGGGATAGTTTTTTTATAAAGTCTTCTATTTATTGGTTGCGGAGCACTTAATGGCCCATATTCCCAAAGCTCTCCAGACTGAGATAATAAAAACCAAGATGCTGGACTCTCCATAGATTTATGAAGCTTTCCATTTAATACAAATTCACAATATATCTTAAATTTAATTTCTCTCATCCTATCTCCTTAATATTGCTGGAAGGTAGCCTAGCCAGACAGTCTTACTCACCATCCCCAAGGTCACCTTCCAGCTTACCACCAGTGGGTGTCTTTTAAGATAGGGTCTCTTTCCCGCTTCTATAGCAGTACTGTCGCCCATCCTATTCGTATCCTTCTAATCGAAGCAAAGCATCATAATGTCTACTGTCTGGCTTCGATATTATTTGAATTTCTATAATCGTCTCATAGGGATTATTCTTAATCCAGTCGTTCAGTTCCTTTGCTAAATCTTTAATATCCCCATAATTACGACAATCAGTACCTGTTACTCCTACAAATTTCATTTCTTATTCTCCTTTTAGCCATCACTCTTATATTTTTTAAGGGTCTTTCTAATTCTATTATGTCATTCATTCTTTGCCTCTCTTATGACTTTTCCATAAAAATAAAACAGTCCATAAATACCCAGCTAACAATTTGATTTCATCACTTAACAACTAACACCCCAGCAATAACCCCAATCACAGCGCCTTCAACTAAAGTGGTCATAGTTTTAACCAATTGCTCTCTATTTTTAAGTTTCAATCCAAGTTTCAGGTTTTTTATGATTATGTCTTTCGCCTCAATCTCCTCATAAAGACTCGCTATTTGAGCTTTATAACTGTCTTTCAATTTCTCAATATCTAATTCATACTGCTCGATATCACTTTTATAAAGATCAATTTGTTTCTTATAATTTGGGATAGTTTCATCTTTCCAGACTCTCCAATCGCATAGTTTAATATAAGTGTCTCTAAATGCTTCTAAGCTAAAAACAACCTCATCGGCTCTTCTCTCAATATCTTCAGTACCAATAATTTCCCTTGTATCTTTAACTAAAAAATCTGGTTCAAGGTTTTTAACTTTTTCTTTAAACCTTTCATTCTCCTCTTGGATCTTAGTATTCTCTTTCTCTAATTTAGTGATAGTCTCTTGACTTTCCTTGTGCTTTTTACCGGACTCTTCTAGATATTTCTTTCTCTGCACAGTTAAAGCCCTTATGGCTAATTCTTGTTCCCTGATCTTCTTTGCCTCCTCTTGATTCTGCTGTTCAGTACTCTTGATTAAGGCTCTCATATTTGCTCTTTGGTTACAGTTCCTCATAAACAAAAAAAGAACGATAAAAACTAAGCCAAATAAGATAACTTTTGACTCTAAACTCCAATATTTCATCTCTTATCTCCTTTGAAATTATTGCGAGATTTTATTAATCTTTTTGTGATATATGCAATAAAACCCATTGTAAATTGTGTGGCAAATGCCAAAAACGGGGCATTTGTAAACCATGTTGAGATCAAATAAACTCCTACCATAACCACTGAATAAACTATAAATGCTAAAGAAGATGTAATATACATTTTTATTTGCCTCCCTCTTTATTCAATTTTTTATTGCCATAATCAAGAAGCCAAAGTGCATCTGCCTCGTCTGAAGTTAAATTAGGCTTGTCAAATCTCTTTTCTGCTTCTCTTATCATATCCTCTTTCGATGCTCGCCCACTTCCCATTGCATATTTCTTTAATGTCCTTGAATGAACAGGTTCATATTCTATTTCTCTTTTTAAACATTCTTCAAAAATATAAGCCACCATCCCATTTAGTACTTGTGTAGCATAGCCACCACGGTTGTGTGGCATCTCATATATCACCATATCAGGTTTAAGTTTATCTAATATCTCATTAATCCAAGCGTGAAATCGCACAAACCGCATCCCCTTACTCTCCCTGGGACCGGGTGTAAAATCCTCAACATCACTTTGCTTGACTATCGATGATACAAAAGCCCAGCCAGTCTTGCTGCCCAAATCAAGCGCTAATATTTTCAAAATAGCCTCCCTTGGTTATTAAAATCTGGGATTTAATTAAATTCACTCCTCCCTGCTCGGCCTCATAATATCCATATCCTTTGGTGGGATGTATTCCTCCAATGCCTGCTTGAGCTGAATCAATCTATTTACCATCGCTTCGTTCTGTTTCATCAGCATTTCAACTTGGGCTTCTCTATCTGGTTCAAGGATCGCAGACTGCCAGAATTTCTCGTTTTTATGACCTAGCCACGCCCCCATTGGAAGACCTATAATCCACCCAAGCATCACACCGATTAGGACATAAATCAGTTTACTCTTCCAAAATCCCCAGGCTGTTAATATTTCATGAATAATTTGGTGTTTTTTTAGTTTGAGTTTTTGCCTGAATGTTAATGGTGCTGTGAAAAAATCTTCAACGGCTTTGTATTTATCTTTTTTCATCGGATGCCTCCTCTTTTATCCCTTCCAAATTAACCATCTCTTTTTTTGTACACTTCCCCCAGTACTGCTCATTTCTTTCTCATGTTGATCAATTTCATCCATAATATGTTTACATTGCTCACATGGATTTGTTGTACAATCAGAATGATTACATTTCCACCCATGATTCTCATAAAAAATTAATGTCATTTTTTCCCCCATGCTTTGTGGATTTTGGTCGCCCATTGAATAGGAATTAAATTATGAACATTAAGGTTCCATGTTATTATTTTCTTACTACGTGCTGGGAGTTTAAATTCCTTGAACAACAAAACATTATTTCCAGTTTTCTTGCATACTATTCTTTCTGCCTGGTTAAATTCCCTATTTATCTTCCATTCCTCCAACACAATCTCATTCTTCCTCATCGGATGCCTCCTCATCCCTCACTAATGCATCCATTAGAATGTCCTTCCGAATGTGACCGGCTTAAGCACTTCTTTAATTTGTTCTACATTCAACGCTATGGCTTTTCTTCTAGCTTTAATCGGCAATGTTCCGCAGTTTAAGGTTGTTATAATATCGTCTAAATATTCGAATATCTCTTCAATTTCTTTCTCTGTAATTTTTTTTCCATTGGAGCAGAGTTTACTCCAAGGAATTCTCTCTACTGTAATTGTCTCATCTTTTCTCGCTTTTATAAGAAATGGGGTATTTAGCTTAAAGCCATGACCAAGGTTCTTAAACAGTTGATAAGAATATTTTATACCTTCAATTTCAACGATGGCATGCTTATCATCAGTTTTTATTTTTAGCTTCATCGGATGCCTCCTTTGTTAGAATCTCACGAATATCACAAAGAATTTCCACAATAGCTATAAAGCCTATTTTTAGCATATAATTAACGGCAACATATTTATTCGTACTCCTTAATTCGTCAATCATACTTTCTTTACTTCTTTGTTTTTTCATCGGATGCCTCCTCTTTTCTCCCGTATGATGCCAAGATATTTTCAATAATTTTCCCTGCTTCTTTCTGGCTAATTTTCCGAAGCACCTTAAATTTCTTGACCCTGAACTTCCCATCAGTTGCAAACGGAATCGCTATAATATCCTTGACTTGAAACTCCACCTCTATGTATTCAGCTCCAGAAATACTATCATTAAGACACCATTGAAGCGTTGCTACATTCAGTCCCTTATCACAAGTCATTCTCTCATCGGTAGAATAATCTTTTTCTTCGTACGTTTTCCCCACTTGATACTTAGCCTCTTGATAAGGTGATTTTCCACCATTGAGATATTTCCATGCCCGAAGCTTGGTGTTTTTTGGTTGCATCCTGATGACATATAAATCAGGAATAATGCCCCTAGCTCCCCTAAGGTCGGCTCTCTCAAGGTCAGCTCCTCTAAGGTTGGCTCTTTCAAGGTCAGCTCCCCCAAGGTTGGCTCTCTCAAGGTTGGCTCCCTCAAGGTTGGCTCTCTCAAGGTCAGCTCCTTTAAGGTCAGCTCCTTTAAGGTTGGCTACCCTAAGGTTGGCTCTCCAAAGGTCAGCTCCTTTAAGGTCAGCTCCTTTAAGGT
>Ga0307422_1001435_pt1 | contig 12404 bp, 13 predicted proteins | sample SalMarWE160290MG_FD_202153 | JGI IMG/M metagenome (GOLD analysis project Ga0307422, IMG submission 202153) | Salt marsh sediment microbial communities from the Plum Island Ecosystem LTER, Massachusetts, United States - WE1602-90 | ecosystem: Environmental > Aquatic > Marine > Intertidal zone >...
TCTTAGACGAAATAGCCGGATGGGGAATAAAACTTTTAATTTTCGACGGAGGAGAACCTCTCTGTAGAGATGATTTTTTCGACCTCGCCAAACACGCATCTTCAAAAGGATTGAGAGTAGTAATAGGTAGCAACGGCACGTTAATAAATGAAGAAGTCGCCGAAAGGTTGAAATCTTCCGGTGTTATGGCAGCCCAGATATCTATAGATGGCGCCAACGCGCAGACACACGATTGGTTTCGGGGAGTGAAAGGCTCTTTCGAAAAAGCTCTGAAAGGCGCTAAAGCATGTAAGGCAGCAGAATTACCCTTCCAGTTCGGCATGACCATCAGAAGAGGCGTCTTAGAACAAATACCGGATATGTTAAAACTTGCTTTAGATTACGGAGCGGTCGCGGCAGAATTTTTCGATCTAATCCAGGTTAAAAGAGTTAGGGAGCAAATCCCGGATGAAGTATTATCCCCCGAAGAAAGAAAAGAGGTTATGGAGAAACTAGTGCAAGCTCAAGTAGATTACCCGATAATAATAAGAGTACCAGGCTGTCCCATGTACACTTTAATACTCCAGGAGAAAGACGTCCGACCGAATCATTTTCCGGCAGATTTATTGAAGAGAATTCCTTATTACGGAAGAGGGTGCGCCGCCGGAATGCCGAACGGATATCTTACAGTACTGCCAAATGGCGACATATTACCCTGCATGGTGCTCCAAGTAAAATCGGGAAACGTAAAAGAAGAAAATATCATCCAGATATGGGATAATTCTAAAATACTGTCAAAGCTTAGAAATAGGGAATTACTGGAAGGAGAATGCGGTCGTTGTATCTATAGGGATAGATGTGCAGGATGCCGCGGTAGAGCTTACGAGGAGACAGGAAACATCATGGCATCAGATCCTGGCTGCTGGGTTATTTCTACGGGGAAATTATTATGAGGAATAAGTTTGCATGAAAAAAACTTTTGTATCTTTTAGATTATGACACTTCATAACAAGCAACAGCACTTTTTCAACAATTCGAGAATAATCCCTTGACAAATGAAATTATACGTTTAGATTTAATTGGGATTCATTTGCAATTATGAAAACAGAAAAAGAAATATTCAAGGAATACATAAAAGCCAGAGGTTTAAAATTTACTCCTGAACGGCAAATAATACTGGAAGAAGTGTTTTCTACACACGACCATTTTGACGTAGAAAACCTATATGAAAGAATAAAAGAAAAAGGAGAACAAATTTCCAGAACTACGGTTTACAGAACTTTACCCCTGCTTTTAGATTGTGGGCTCATAGCGGAAGCGCTAAAATGCAGAGATAGAGTTTTTTATGAACACATTTACGGACATAAACATCATTCTCACATGGTATGTGTTAAATGCGGTAAGATTATAGAATTTGAAGATGAGATAATAGAACAGGAAAAAGATAGAATTTGCAAGAAATACGGTTTTAAGCCTACGGAATACAGATTTGGGATCAAGGGATATTGCAGAGACTGTCAATAAAAAATTTTAAATATAATCGCAAATGCAACGCATTTGCGATTATATTCGAAAAGCGGTCCAATATTAAAAAAAATAAAAGCTAGGGAGTGGTTTGAAAAATGAGCGATGGGAATCCATTAGTCAAAGCCGAAACCGGTAAGGGTTATCGGGTAGTTAAGATAATCGGCGGTTACGGAATGATTAGAAAGCTGAATTTATTGGGCATTAGGGAAGGCAGAATCATCAAGAAGATTTCGTCGCAACCCTTGAGGGGTCCTGTGGTTGTAGAAATCGGCGGATCTCAAATCGCCATTGGTTACGGCATGGCAATAAGAATAATCGTGGAGGCGGAATCGTGAAAATTCTTCTTATGGGCAATCCGAATGTGGGGAAAAGCGTGATATTCTCAAGACTTACCGGTGTAAATGTGATAGCTTCCAATTATCACGGGACGACGGTTGAATTCGCCCGGGGCACAATGCGTTTCAATCAGACAAAAGCCGAGATTATAGATGTTCCCGGAACATATTCGTTGCTTCCCACAACTAAAGCTGAAGAAGTGGCATCCGAGATGTTAAAAGAAGGAGATATAGTTATCGATGTTATAGACGCAACGAACCTCGAAAGAAGTTTAAATTTTACTCTCGATTTGATTGAAAGCGGCGCGACTATTATTGTGGCTCTCAACATCTGGGACGAAGCGTGCCATAAGGGAATCAAAATAGACGCGAATAAACTTGAAAAAATGTTAGGAGTTCCCGTTGTGTCGACCTGCGCACTCACCGGAGAAGGTATAAAAGAATTAGTAGACAGATTACCTGAAGCAAAATCCAGGAAAGCAAAATTCGATGACAAGTGGGTTGAAATCGGCAATATTGTAGAAAATGTGCAGCAGGTAATCCGTCGCCATCACACTCCGCTTGAAAGGTTGGGTGATGCTTCCGTAACACCTGCTACCGGAATTCCGATCGCGCTGATTATTTTGTTTCTGAGTTTCTGGCTGGTTCGTTTTATAGGAGAATCGCTTATCGGCTACGTTCTCGAGCCGCTTTTCGATACTTTCTGGACTCCTCTGATGATGAGGATTTCGGATTTACTCGAAGGCGGAGGCTTTCTGCACGATTTATTTATAGGTCAGTTGATCGACGGAGAAATAATTTATATGGAATCGATGGGTCTTTTGACCACAGGTCTCTTTGTGCCTATTGCGGCTGTTCTTCCGTATATTTTCGCTTTTTATTTCGTTTTATCCCTGCTTGAAGACTTTGGCTATCTTCCGAGGCTCGCAGTGCTTACGGATACGGTAATGCACCGGGTTGGCTTGCATGGTATGGGTATTGTACCGATGATGCTGGGTCTGGGGTGTAATGTTCCGGGGGCTTTGTCTACCAGGATTTTGGAAACAAGAAGAGAGCGTTTCATTGCGATGACTCTTCTTGCGATTTCGGTCCCCTGTATGGCTCAGATTGCGATGGTCGTAGGACTCGTGGGCAAATATGGCATCAGGGGTCTGGGAACGGTATTCTTTACTATGTTTTTAGTATGGTTGGTTTTGGGACTGCTTTTAAATAGAATAATCAAGGGGGAAAGTCCGGAGATATTTGTCGATATAGCTCCGTACAGACTTCCTCATTTTAAAGCGATAGGTAAAAAAGTCTGGATGAGGGTCAAGTGGTTTTTGAAGGAAGCGCTCCCCTTTGTTTTGTTGGGGGTAATTATCGTAAACATTCTATACAACTTCGGGATAATCCAGTGGATAGGCAGATACACCGCCCCGGTGGTGACAAGGCTATTCGGGCTCCCTGAAGAAGCGGTCGGAGCCTTAATAGTGGGGTTTTTGAGAAAGGATGTGGCGGTAGGAATGTTAGTGCCTCTTAATCTCAGTTTGAAACAGTTAATAACTGCATCAGTAATCCTTGCGATGTATTTCCCCTGTGTGGCCACTTTCGCGGCTATGTTAAGGGAACTGGGCATCTGGGATATGCTTAAATCTGTCGGTCTTATGCTCCTGGCTACAGCTGTAGTGGGAGGTTTGTTGAATTTAATACTTTAAGAAAGGAGAAAAAATGTTACGCTGGATAGATGAAGGAATCATTGACGTATCTTTTGCACACGGATTGACCGAAAAAATGGATTTTAGAATAGGTCTCGGATATCTTATTGGCGGTGATTCCGTTTTCCTGACTCCGGAATTTTTACTTAAATATAATTTGTTCCCCGAATTTATTTCTGCTTCCATCTCGAGCAGTTTCGAAAAATCTTCTTATTCAATCGACGGAGACATCGGAAACAAAAACGGTTTAGAAAATTGGCTCATAGGAGGAAGATATAGGATATTTGATGGACTGGCTTTAGGTCTTGGGGTTTTAAATGAAATTGGTTCGGAAAGTTTTGAAGGAAGCCTCGGGTTTCATTATGAGTTTTAAAAAATGTTTATAAATTATTGGAGGGGAAAGATTAGATGCAGTACGAAGGTATAGCGTTAACTATCGCGGGGTCAGATTCCGGAGGAGGAGCGGGAATACAGGCAGACCTGAAGACTTTCCAGGCTTTTAATGTTTTTGGTGTTTCGGCAATAACTTCCGTAACATCGCAGAACACCCTTGGAGTCCGCTCCATTCAGGATATAGCTCCTGAAATCGTCGGAGATCAAATCGACATGATTATGGAAGATATGGGTTGCGATGCCGCGAAAACAGGAATGGTTTCGAGTAAAGAAATTATAGAAGTTGCGGCGGATAAAATAAAAAAACATAAAATCAATAAATTAGTGGTGGACCCGGTAATGGTTTCTAAAAGCGGAAACAGGTTATTAAAAAAGGACGCGGAGAGCGTGTTAACCGAAAAACTGCTTCCTCTGTCGTACCTTGTGACTCCGAATACCGGTGAAGCCGAGATTATAAGCGGTGTAAAGATTTCCAACATCGAAGACGCAAAGAAAGCCGCGAAGAAAATTGTCGGATTGGGGGCGAAAAATGTCCTTATAAAAGGCGGACATTTAGAAGGAAATAAAGCAATTGATATTCTTTATAACGGTAGCCGATATACTGTTTTCGAATCCGAGAGAATCGACTCAAAAAACACACACGGTACAGGATGCACTCTTTCTTCGGCGATAACAGCTTCTCTTTCCAGAGGTGAGAATTTACTGAACTCTGTTAAAGTCGCAAAAGATTATATTACAAGAGCTATAGAAAACGCTCCTGAAATCGGTAAAGGATTCGGTCCTTTATATCACCTAATAATTCCCAAAGCCATTTCGGCTTTTGAGAGAGAAGCGAAAGATTTCGATTACTGGTTTAGTAAAAATAAAAACGTTTTTGAGTCCGAGTTGCTCGCGGAAAAAGAATTCATATCGAATACGGAAAACGCAATCAGTATAGGGGTGGGCAGTGGAATTTTTGCTTCCAGGCTCGGAATCAAAAAAGGTGTCGAACCTTCGAAAGATATGGCGAAACTAGCGAGAAAAAGGGGAATCGATGTAAAAATAGGAACAGCCGAAGATATCCCCTACGAAGATAATAAATTTAGTACCGTTCTTTTATCTACCGTTCTCAGCTATTGTAAAGATCCTCTAAAAGCACTGAAAGAATCTTTTCGAATTTTAAAAGACGGAGGACATGTAATCGTTTCTTTTCTTCCCAGAGAAGGATCATACTCAATGCTATATGATCTGGCTAAAGTAGGGGGGCAATTCGATCCGGATAGAGCTCCCGAAAATCCGTACCCCTTAATATTCATAAAAGGCGCTTATTGGTTATCGATAGAAAAAGTTAAAGATTTACTTAATAAAGCCGGCTTTATCGACTTTAAATATATCCAGACATTAACCAGACATCCCAGATACACAAATGAAGATATAGAGAAACCTGTCGAAGGATACAAGAAAGGAGATTTCGTGGTAATAAAAGCGAGGAAACCATGAAATTATCGGAAAGGTTAAAAAAAGACTCTGAAAAGATATGGGAAAAAATCTATGTTCATCCTTTTGTAAAGAGATTATTCGAAGGAAGTCTTCCGGAACGGAAATTCAGGTTCTACATTCTGCAGGATTACAACTATCTTGTTTCCTCGATAAGAAATTTTTCCATTCTCGCCGCCAGAGCAAAAAGCGAAAAGGTCATGAAGGAACTTATTGATATAGCCTATATTGAAGCCAGAGGCGAGTTCGAAGGTTATAAAAATTTTCTTGAAAAAATGAATCTGACAATCGAAGATGCCGAAAACCAGAAACAAATTCAAACAGGTATTTCTTATACCGGATTTCTTCTTTCGACTTCCTCTCTCAAATCGTTTGAAGAAGGAATAACCGCTGCTCTACCCTGTTACTGGTCTTACGCGGAAATAGCCAATTTTCATAGAAAAAAAATTCCAGGCAATAAAAACGAATTATACAAAAAATGGGCGTATTATTACTTAGAAAATGATTATCTCGATTTGGTAAATAAAATAAAAAAAATAGTCGATGAAATTGAAAGTGATTTTCCTTACGATAAATTAAAGCATGTCTTTATAACATCAAGTAAATATGAATATATGTTCTGGGATTCGGTTTACAATGAAAAGGTTTAATTTTAAAAAATAGGAGAAAAAATGCCTAAAAAATTCAAACAGATAGCTTTTGGTCCGGTTCCTTCAAGAAGATTGGGACAGAGTTTGGGAATCAATAATATTCCTCCGAAGATTTGCACTTATTCCTGTGCCTACTGTCAGCTTGGCAGAACCTTAAAGATTGAAACGGAAAGAAGAGAATTTTACAATCCGGAAAAGATTTCGAAGGATGTCGAAAGAAAGGTTAAAAAAGCCAGAGAAAAAGGAGAATCCATAGATTACTTAACTTTTGTGCCGGATGGAGAACCAACGCTGGATATTAACCTGGGGAAGGAGATAGAATTACTCAAAGATTTAGATATACCGATCGCGGTTATCACCAATTCTTCCCTGCTGAAAGAGAAAAACGTGCGTAAAGATCTATACAAGGCCGATTGGGTGTCGGTAAAAATAGACGCGATGGATTATAAAATATGGGGAAAAGTTGATAGACCTCACAGATCCTTTAAACTCTACAAAATCCTGGACGGCATTTCGATTTTCGCCAGAGAATTTTCTGGAGATCTGATTACAGAAAGTATGTTAATCAGGAACATAAATGATTCAATCGAAGAGATAGAAAAACTAGCCAGTTTCATCCATGGATTAAAACCTAAACTAAGTTACCTGGCTGTTCCTACCAGACCTCCGGCGGAAAAATGGGCGAAACCTGCGACCGAAGAAAGTTTAAACAAGGCATATCAAGTTTTTAAAGAAAAAGATATTCCAACCGAATACCTTATCGGCTATGAAGGTAATACCTTTGCTTTTACGGGAAATGTGGAAGAGGATATCTTAAGCATAACATCTGTTCATCCCATGCGCACAGAAGGAGTCGATGAATATCTAAAAAAAGCAAAGGCAGATTGGTCGAATATCGACAGGTTAATCAAGAACAAAAAATTGGTGGAAGTAGAATATAATGGAAAAAAATTCTATTCAAGGAAATTGGCGGGATAATAGGGGATAAAAGGGTGAGATTTAAAACCTCATTTAATTGGTTAAATAAAGCTCTGCCGGAGGGTTTACCTGTTCCGTCCTCAACAGCATTAATCGGACCATTAGAAGCGGGTAAACCTATAATAGCTCAGGCTTTTGTTTCCTCATGGCTTAAAGAAGGAGGTGGAGTGATTGCGGCGCCATTACAGTTCCCGAATCGAGAATTGTTTTCAGAAGATTTAAAACAATTTTATGATGTTGATATCGAAAATTATAATGAGAGGTTCCTTCACGTCCAGCTTGATATCGATATAGATTCGACAGAAATAATTAGCCGAAATCAGATAAAATCGAATTTAGTTAAACCCGACAATTGGGATAAAGTGATTGATAAAGCTAAAGAAATAATTAAACCGGAAAAACTTGGTTTGATGTTTTTTATCAGCGCGTTGAACCTTCCCCTTTTCTCTAAAACTTACAGTGATTTATTAATGAATAAATTCAGACAGCTTCTTGGCAATAATAAAGAATCTCTCACCTATATGATTTGTCTAAGCACCAGTATGTTGAAAAAGAAGGCGGAAGAGATAGGAAAAATGGCGGATAACGAAATGGAAGCTTATTTTTCAAAAGCCCCTAAAAAATTACGATTCGAAGTTAAAAGGATGAAAGATGCAGAATTCTTTAAAGGCGAGTTAGAAGCCCCTTTTTCTTCGGAAATGCTGGGAAAAGCTGCGAGAAGAGCTAAAAAATTTAGATTTGCCCCTGTAAAGGAAATAAAGGGGATTTAAGAATCAGAATGACAAGAAGCGAAATTTTAAATTTACCTGAAGATAAACTTCTGGAAATGGTTCATACAAATTTCGGTGTAAAATTACCCGGAATGGAGGATGTTGAGAATATGTCTTTTGCCTGGCGAATCGTAGAAATAATGGTTGATAAGGGATGGAGGATTTTCCTGATTCGAGACCCCGATACAATCAAAGTCGATGGGTATAAGTTTGACGATGGTCCCGGCTCCATCTTTGCCCAATACGGTTGCTCCCCCATTTTTTCCAGTATCGTGGAAGGGATAGTCAAAACCGCTTTGATCGCACTGATGACTACTGGAAAACTCCGAGAATTGTAAGAAAATGATTTGCTTATGAGTAGAGAAGAAATGTTCTTAAGGAGGTAATTTAAATGAAAAAATTCAAGATAGGAGAAGACTGGACAAACAAAATAATGCCCGAAGGACTTTTGATCCCTTCATCGACTCTTATCTCGGGTGAGGGGGGGTCAGGAAAACCCTTGGTAGGATTTTCGATGATTTCTTCCTGGTTGAAAAACGAAGGCAATTTAGTGTTTGTTCTTACAAGCGCAGGGAAAAACTTTGTAGATGAAACCATGAAGGAAATATACAATGTAGATATTGAAGATTACAAGGAAAGCCTGGAATTTATTGAGTTCGACCCTTCTATAAGTCCGTCGGTCGACTCTATAGAAAAAACAAAGGAAGGATTAATAAAAGCGAACCTGGTAAACCCGGAGGTTTGGGATGAAGCAATCAAAATAGCGAGTGAAAACTTTAAGCGAAAGAGAGAGTTAGGAACTATGGTTTTCGCCTCTGCTTTAAATTTGTTCTTGTTTTCTAAAACCTATGGAGATAAAATACTCGAGAAATTCAGGAGAATAATAAAAGAAGAAAAAACTAAGACCTATTTTTTCACGGTTAGCACGACTGCTTATAGAAAGAAAATTGAAATTTTGGAAAATGTTGCCGATAACCTAATGTTCACCAGAGTGGAAAAGCCTATGAAATTGTTTATTAAAATTACCAGAGCAAAAAATGTCAATTTTTCTGGTGACGAAATCGAAGTTCCACTGAAAACTAAGGATCTTAAAACCATTAAAAATTTAGCTGAGCAGAGTAGAAAAGATCTAATTCCAATAATTTCAAAAGTATAAGAGAGGAGGTATGGATATAAATGGAAAAACTTAGCACATTCGCCTGGGTCGCGATTTTTGCGATTAGTGCGACTATAGTTAACAGCCTCGGCATTTTTGCTATTTTTAAGAACAAAGAATGGGCCGAAAAAGCAAAAGCATATTTCATGTGTTTTGCAGCAGGCGTTTTAATATCTGTTCCTCTGGCGTTCGCTTTACCTGACGCTATAGAGAAAAACTTCCATGCGGGTTTTGCCGCTTTGATCGGCTTTTTATTTATGTTTTACAGTAACAAGTTAATACAGTACAAAACCAAGCAGAAAACTTTAGCTTTCGGCATTACTGCCGCAGAAGGGATAGCCATACATTCTTTTGTAGACGGAACCATTTACTCCGTAACATTTAGCGCGAGTATAGCTATCGGAATATTGTCGGGAATAGGCTTGGTTGTTCATGAGTTCGCGGAAGGAATAATTACTTTTTCAGTCTTAATAGCAGGGGGAATGAATAAGAAAAAAGCCGGATGGGCTGCTTTTTTTGTGGCCGCTCTTACAACTCCTTTAGGAGCGTTTTTGGCTTACCCTCTGGCAAGTAAATTTACGGGTTCTACTTTAGGCTTAGCACTCGGCTTTATGGTGGGGGTTCTGATATATATTTCGGCTTCTCACCTTTTACCCGAAGCAAGAGAACATGAGAAGAAACACTCGAATTTGGCTTTCCTTGCGGGAGTTTCTTTAGCTTTGTTTATAGTATTAACCAAAATGGTTTGAGGAATTTAAAATGATTTCGGAAAAAGGTTTGGCGAATGGATTCCTTTCTGATGAAGAAATCGAATCCTCGATAAAAAAGGTTTTTAAAACGGTCGATTTAACCGGTAAGAAAGTTTTAGTCATAATCCCCGACCATACCAGAACAGCTCCCATAGATTTATTTTTCAAAACCATATACGATGAGATTGGAAAAATCACAGAGAAACTCGACTATATGATAGCCCTGGGTACGCATAGATTCTTAAGCGATGAAGAGATAAACCATAGAGTGGGTATCTCAGATAAAGAAAGGAAAATCAACTATTCAACGGTAAATTTCTACAACCACAAATGGGATAATCCCGATTCACTAAAAAATATCGGTACAATAAAGGCTAAGGAAATCAAAAAGATAACCAACGGTTTAATGGAAGAAAATATCGAGGTTACTGTCAACAAAATCATTTACGATTATGATCAGCTTATTATTATAGGGCCTGTTTTTCCGCATGAAGTGGTCGGTTTTTCAGGAGGAAACAAATACTTCTTTCCGGGAATTTCGGGACCCGAAGTGACGAACTTTTTTCACTGGCTGGGCGCGGTTATAACGAATCTTGAGATAATCGGTAAAAAATGGACGCCCGTCAGAGAGGTGTTGGATAGAGCCGCCTCATTTGTAGATGTGCCGACGCTCTGTTTCAGTCTGGTAATGAGTGGCGAAAAACTCAGCGGACTTTATGTCGGTTCCCCTGAAGAATCCTGGTCGAAAGCGGCGGATTTATCATCTGAGATAAATATAGTTTACAAAAAAAGACAATTTGAAAAAGTTCTCAGTATCCCTTCGGAAATGTATGATGATCTCTGGACCGCGGCAAAAGCAATGTACAAATTAGAACCCGTGGTTGCCGACGGCGGGACTTTGATTATTTACGCGCCTCAAATTAAAGAAGTTTCATACACGCATGGAGCTCTTATAGATAAAGTCGGCTATCATGTAAGGGACTATTTCCTCAAGCAAAAGAATAAATTCGAATGGACACCCGGAACAATAAAAGCTCATTCAACTCACGTAAAAGGAATAGGAACCTATGAAAACGGAATAGAAAAGCCCAGAATAGATGTGGTCCTTGCTACAGGTATTTCCGAAGAAAGATGTAAAAAAATAAATCTGGGTTATCAAAACCCCGATGAAATAGATCCAGCCGAATGGGAAAACAAAGAAAAAGAAGGTATTCTTCTGGTAAGAAACGCGGGAGAAGTCCTGTATCGTTTAGAACAAAAAAAGGAATAAGATAAAATGAGTCCTTATATTGCTTCAGAAGTTTTGGAAATAGTCGAAGAGGATATTTTAAGAATAATGGGAGAAGAAAACAAACGAATCTCTCTGGATTTTTTAAAGTCAAAGATTAGAGTTTCGGACATTTGCTTTCATAAGGCAGTCGAAGGATTGGGAGAAAAAGGGCTAATTTTCTCAAAACCCGACTTACTGGAATTGACAGAAGACGGACAGAAAAAAGCGAAAGATATTATTGAAAAACATCTTGTAATAGAAAATTATTTCAAGAAAACAAGAGATGAAAAAGAAGCTCATGAAGCCGCCCATGTCATCGAACATTATATTTCAAGGGAAGCAATAAAAAACATAAAAAGACTATCGACCTTCAAAAAAGAAGATATACCTTTGGTAGAGGTAGAATCGGGTAGGGAAGTCATGATTTCAGATATCATATTTCCCGAATTCGGATTATTTGAGAGAATAGTTAGTCTCGGAATATTTCCGGGCGGAAAAGTAAAAATTATGTACAAAATTCCAGACGGGTTTGTCGTTAATGTGAATCACAAAAAAATCGCATTAAGTAAAGATATTGCAAAAAACATCGAGGTGTTAAAATGAAAGTTATGTTAGTTGGGCAACCAAATGTCGGAAAATCAAGTTTACTTAATGCCATGGTTGGTTCAAAAGTTATTGTATCCAACTATCCCGGAACCACCGTAGAAATCACCACGGCCCGAAAAGTATTTCACGGAACAGAAATAGAGTTTGAAGACACACCCGGAACATACTCTATTTCCGATAGAAGTATGGAAGAAAAAGTAACAGAGGAAGCTTTATTCGGAGAAAAACCGGATGTTGCAGTAGTGGTTGTTGATTCCATTTCTCTTGAAAGAAGCCTTTATTTAGCTTTCCAGGTGTTGGAAGCAGGAATTCCTGTTATTTTAGCGCTCAATTTTGTAGAAAGCGCAGAGAAAAAAGGAATTAAAATAGACTCTCAGAAATTGGAAAAGTTACTAAATATTCCGGTAATTCCCATAAATCCCATAACAAAAAAGGGGATCCCGTCTCTTATTAATTCCTTATTGGAAATAAAAAAAGAAAAACAGAGTTTTAAGATCAAGTACGACGACCATATAGAAAAAGCGATTACAGAGATGTTACCTCAGATAAAACTCGGTCATAAAGATTCCACACTGCCCGAAAAATTCATCGCCACAAGAATTTTAGAAGAAGACGAAGATTTTTATCATTACTTGAAAGATAAAAGCATTATAAAAAAAGTAAAAAAAGAAGTGCCGGAACATCCAAAAGTCGCAGAAGATATTTCCATAACCAGGTACGGAACAGCCGCATTTATAGCCGAAAAAATTACTCAAATTGTTCCGGTAGATGAAAAATCTGAAAGTTTAGAGGAGAAAGTTGACCATATTTTACTTCACCAG
>Ga0307422_1001436_pt1 | contig 12396 bp, 10 predicted proteins | sample SalMarWE160290MG_FD_202153 | JGI IMG/M metagenome (GOLD analysis project Ga0307422, IMG submission 202153) | Salt marsh sediment microbial communities from the Plum Island Ecosystem LTER, Massachusetts, United States - WE1602-90 | ecosystem: Environmental > Aquatic > Marine > Intertidal zone >...
AAAAAGGTAAATTAGAGGGGATAATAACCGATGCAGACCTTCGGCGTCTAATGACAAAAAATGGAAAAGATGCCTTTAATTTTAAAGCTCGTGATGTAATGACGGCCGGATGTAAAAGAATACGAGCCGATGCTCTTGCCGCCGAAGCGACTGCTCTTTTCCATAAGTACAGAATTGATGAACTTCCGGTGGTTGATGTAGATGACAAACCCGTGGGGCTAATCGATGTACAGGATATCGTAACAATCAAGATTGTCGGATAAAACAATTGGCGATGACCAATTGAAAATCGAATATCGAAAATGAGAAAAGCAGATCTTGCAGAAATACAAATGCTGATTTTAGATGTCGATGGTGTTATGACCGATGGGACTTTAATCATTAATGCCGACGGCAGTGAAAGCAAATGCTTCAACACGCTGGACGGCCACGGAATTAGAATGTGGCAGAGAGCGGGTCACAAGGTTGCTTTGCTCAGCGGTCGGGCTTCGGAGCCGACGAGACGTCGGGCAGAGCAACTTCAGATAGATTATGTCTTCGAAGATTGCTACCATAAACTGCCTGAACTTGAAAAATTCCTTGGACAGCTTGGCCTTTCACCGCAGATGGTGGCGTATATCGGAGATGATTTGACGGATTTGCCGGCGATAAGATATGTCGGCTTTGGAGTTGCCGTTGCCAATGCGGTTGATGAGGTGAAGAGATACGCCGATTATGTCACCACCCGCACCGGCGGCACCGGTGCCGTTCGGGAGGTGATAGAATATATACTTAAAGATACCGGCAAATGGCAGGAGCTTATGAAAAGATACCTGCCCTGACGGCTGTAAGAGGTTATTGAAGTGCGTAAAATCATAATAGGATTAGCTTCGTTTGCCGTTGTGGGAGTAGTGTTTCTGTTGTACAGCCTTGTGGATAGAACTCCGACTATTGAAACTGATTCCGGGTCCGGTCTCACGGAAGTTGCCGACAGCAATTTCAGCGAGTTTGGTGAAGTAAATAACGTTGGAAAAATCGCCGATGTCGGAGTTGGTACTATCGAAAAATCCTATTACGTGACACGTAATGAAGATTATGAGATTATAGGTGAATTCGGATTCGAAGTGCTGCTGCACAAGGAAGGTGATATATGGGAGCTTCAGAAACCGTACAGGAATGTTTATCAGCCCGATTTTACATGTTACATGACCGCCGATAAAGGCAGCGTCAGGGTTGAAACCGCCGCCGGCAGCACGACTCCGAAAGATGCGACCTTTAGCGGAAATGTCGTAATTCATGTTGTACCGGGACAATCGAGCGATATAAAAGAAAGCAATATTTATCTTGATGACCTTGTTTTCTTGAGTGACATGTCTCAACTGGCTACTGACGGGCCGGTCACCGTTGTTTCGAAAGATTTTCACATGGTCGGTTTCGGCATGAAGCTGGTCTATAATGATGTTTTGAATCGACTCGAACTTTTTAGAATATATGATTTGAAAACTCTGGTTATGAAACTCCGGCAGACGGCAATCGGAGTTCAAAGTCAACCCGAAAAATCAACAGTAACTGATACTGAAAGCTCCATCCAACAGCCGGTCGAATCCGCTCCGGTCGCTGATTCTCAAGAACCTGAGCAGCAGCAACAAGCTCAGCAGCAAAAAAAACAGCAATACCATAAATGTCTGTTCGACAGAAATGTTTTAATCGACACTCCTGAGCAGCTTGTTTTTGCCGACCGCCAGGTCGTCATCAACGATATTTTCTGGTCAAGCGGCTCAGGCAAAGAAGATAGCTCGACCCGAATTATATCTGAAAGTGACGCCAATGAGCCCGACTCTGTTGTAATAGATTCTAACGAATACGGTCAGCCTGATAATACCATAACAGAAGCGGATGAATCCAATGAACCGCCTGAACAGCTTGTCGAGGTCACTATAACCTGTGACGCTGGTATGATTATCATGCCAGAAGAACTTGCCATAGAGCCTAATGACTTCACACAGGAGGATTTAGCTGAATCAGATATTCTCACTGATATACACGAAAAAGCCGCCGGTCGGACCACGCTGATTACTGAAAGTATCAAATATAGTGCTATTAAAGATGATACCATCGCCAGCGGCTCAACTGAGTTGATATTCTATGCTGAAGATTCAAACAGTACAGACCCGAATCAAAATGTCATTCCGATTGTTGTAACGGCGAAAAAGCAGGCCAGGTTCTTAAAGACTACCAACCAGGTCGTATTCGAAGGCGATTGCTTCTGTAAGATGGGCTCTGAACAGGTAGATAAAAATCGTGATTTTAAGTTGAGGTCTCCGATACTGACGGTGAATTTGGCTGGGGAAGGATCTGATAACTCATTTGACTTTACCGATATTATTGCAGGCGGTCCTGCGGAACTTGATTTCTATATCGATGATATGACCGGTGCACGAGGGCCCAATGAACCACTGCCGGCGAAAGTTGTCGCTCAGACACAAGCGCGGTTCATTTCAGCTTCTAAGCAGGTCGTCTTCAATGGTTCCTGCAGGAGCACAATCTTGCGCGAGGACCCGAATTTCCTGGAAGAGTTCACACTGCTTTCGGAAAAGATGACTGTGGATTTGCCCAAAGATGTAAATGACCGCCTTGCCGCTTCCGGCTCCGGTGTTAAACATCTTACTGCAGAGGGTGGTGAGGTAACATTAGCGGCTCTGAAAAAGGCAAAAGCAGGGACAGTACAGGCTCAGGGTCTCAAGTCAGGGAGAAAGTTGAGTGGAATCGAAATAAAATGCAGCAGGATTGATTATGATTCACAGCGGCAGCTTTTCTTGGCGACCGGGCCGGCTTTGGTAAAATTAAATAATACCGAAGTAAAAGAACCGAACGAGCGAATCGGCACTTCAGGTATAGGCACAGAGTGGTGGGTCGTTGCAGAAAATTGTGATAATTTACAGTACTCGCCGAGCGAGAATCGTATCATCGCCAATGCATTACCGGGTGAAACCTTGGATATTCAATATATTACCGTTGAACGTGGCGAATACGGCCCGGTGATATTGGCTAAGGCTGGTCATGTGGATATTAAGCTCACCGAAGCCGAAGATGGCCGGACGGAGCTTTCAACACTGTACGCCTCGGGGGGGATTGATTATAATGATTATAAGGATAATGGAAATAGATTTATCGGCAGTGAATTATTGTTTGAGAGAGAGAAGTCTCTGGTAACGGTGGCGGGCGATGATACTCAACCATGCTACTTTAACGGTTCGCTTGTCGATGGAGTTGAATATAACATCAAGACCGGCAAAGTCAAAGCTCAAGTCGTCGGCCCCGGCTTACTGCGGATAAACAAAAAATAAAACTACTGATTTCAAATCATATCATTGTTGCAGAGTTGATATTATTGGGTCCTGATTTTTTCTGTACAAATATTATGCTATGTAAAATAAATAGTCTCAAAACTGTTGCTCTTATATTATTCCTGTTGACGTTGTCTTTTACCTGCGGAAATTCAACTTCTCATAAACAGAGTGAGAGAAAGATTATTCCTTCCACAGGAAAACATATCGATGTCCCACAAGAGGTGATGAACGATATTTACAACATGATAAAAACGCCGTATAAGTACGGCATTATTTTAAAAGGTGACAACGGCAAAAAAATAGATTGCCCCGGTGTATTCCGGCACGAAGACAAATGGTATATGATGTACGTTTGTATGAACGATGTCGGCTACGAGACGCATCTGGCTGAAAGTTCGGACCTGCTGCACTGGAATAAACTGGGAAAGATATTGTCGTTTCGCGAGGACGGCTGGGACAAGTGGCAGGCTGACGGTGGACTGGCCTTGATGGACCATACTTGGGCAGGCACATGCGAACTGCAAAAATTCGACGACAAATACTGGCTTTCCTATATTGGCGGGGCAAAACAGGGCTATGAAACGGACCCGCTGGCTATCGGTATTGCCTGGACCAAGAAAGTCACCCAGCCGGTTGAATGGAACCGCATTCCGGAAAATCCTGTCCTCTCGCCGCAGCAGTTGGACGCACGCGATTTTGAAAAAAAGACACTTTATAAGAGTAACATTATCTGGGACAAATCCGAATCACTGGGTTTCCCCTTCGTCATGTTCTACAACGCCAAGACAAAAAACGGCTACGAGAGAATCGGTATGGCTGTATCCAGGGACATGGTTCACTGGAGCCGCTACGGCTCTGAACCTGTCGTTGCCAACGGTGAAAAAGAGAGACGTGGCATAAGCGGCGATCCACATATTGTAAAGATCGATGACGTATGGGTCATGTTCTATTTTGGCGCCGGCTGGAAGCCCAAAGCGTTCGATACCTTCGCCTGCTCCTACGACCTGGTGCACTGGACGAAGTGGCAGGGGCCGCACCTGATAGAACCGTCCGAATCCTGGGACCAGACCTATGCTCATAAACCGTGGGTCATCTGTTTCGAGGGAATCGTTTATCATTTTTACTGCGCGGTAGGAAACCAGGGAAGAGTAATTGCATTGGCTACATCGAAAAAACTGCGAACAGAATCACCTTAATGAATTTGAATCCCACCAAGTGAAGCTTAAATACGTTATATGCGATTGGTACCTAATGTTGCGCATTACTTGGTTTGGAATTAGTCGGTAGTTTTGTTTATAGACATAGCTCCTTGAAGTACTCTTACATCCGGAGTTTGTCCATGATAAGGTCCCACGTTTCGTAGTCCTGATTGACAAAATTGTCGGAATTTTCTATATCTTCAAGGATGGTTGGGTCAATAACAAAATCAACGCTGAGGTCTCCCCGTGCCACGTTCCACCCGTTGATGTGCGCAACTCCTCCCGGCCGTAGAACATCCACAAGCAGCAGGCTTGCACCTGCCTTGAAATCCGCCATATTTTTGACCACACGCTCGCGGTCTTCTAAGCTTTTACATATCGGATTGTAGGAATATGGAACACGTACGCCCCAGCCGCCTCCTAAAACCGCTGTGGGAAAGACAGGATCGGAATAATCCTTGTATTTAAAGTAGGCCTGCTTTGATGGGCAGTAAAAAATCTTTCCGTCTTTAATATATTTATACTTCCAAAGGAGTCCGAGATTCCAATAGATATCGTTATCGGTGCGAAACCATCTGGCCTCATGGTTGTTCTCCTGCACATGCATCCATGTACCGTTGCGCTCTTCTCTTACAGGAGGAATTTTGCCTTCTCGTTCATCGGCAAACATAACAACGGCCGTGCACATTTGCTTCATATTTGGAGCGCATACCACCCGGCGGGCCTGTTTACGAACTCTATTCAAAGCTGGCATCAGGATGGCCATCAGCAGCGAAATAATGGCAATAACTACAAGGAGCTCTATTAACGTAAAACCTCTTTTTACGTATATCCTCGGTATTAGCTTCTTGTAAAATGCTTGAAACATGTATCCACCCGTTTTGTTTATAATTTACCCAGCACTTCTGCTGATCCTTCATATTAATGCATTTTATTCTATTGTTTATAAAGATGCAAGGATTTAAAATTTCTGTGGTGCAGGCTGCTTCTTTAGTTGTGAGTATTCCGGAAAGTTTTCGAATGCTCCCGATGTCTTTTGATTTTAATGGTTGACTTCGAGCCAAATCCCGATACAATTCGTTTCTCGTGGATCGAATCGTGTCTTGAATGAGACATACCATTGATTGATACAAAATCTGGAAAAGGAGAAGACAGTTGGCTTATAACTGTGTTGTGCTGATTAAGCAAGTACCTGATACAAAGAGGATTACCGGTGATGTAATGAATGAGGATGGTACTGTAAAGCGTTCTGCGCTGCCGGCCATCTTCAATCCGGAGGACCTTAATGCCCTTGAGCTGGCCCTTGAGATAAAGGAGCGGTTCGGTGGTCATATTACAGTTATTACGATGGGTTTACCTGCAGCAAGCGAGATTCTTCGCGATTCGCTCTATCGTGGGGCCGACGATGTGATTTTAATTACAGACCCTCGGTGTGCCGCAAGCGATACACTGGCGACAAGCTATATTCTCAGTTGTGCTGTAAAAAAACTTGATTACGACATCGTCCTGTGCGGCAGGCAGGCCATTGACGGCGATACTGCACAGGTCGGCCCGCAATTAGCGGAAAAACTTGGTATTACACAAATTACTTATCTTGAGGAACTTGAAAATCTAAACGGCAAAAAGATTACGGCCCGTCGAAATATCGGGAACGGCTGGCAGCAGGTCAAGACCAGCCTGCCGGTTCTGCTTACAGTTATCGGCAGTGTAAACGAACCGAGAGTCGCCGCTGCAAAGAAGATGATGAAGTATAAAAAAGCTATGACGCCGGTTGAACTCTGGCAAAAGGTAAAAACCGAAAATCAGGGAGTAGATGAGGATGATATTCAGAAGCTGATTGCCCACAAGTCGGCCGAGCTGAAAAAAGCGGGTTTACTTATTAAACAATGGGACCTGGATTATATTGAAGCCGACCTGAAATGGTGCGGACAGAACGGCTCACCTACAAAGGTCCATCGAATTCAAAGTGTTGTCTTGGCGGCAAAGGAAAGCAAGGAAGTAGAGCCCAATAAAAAGGGCATTGCAGATATGATACACGAATTGATTAAAGAAAAGACAATTGCATAGTAGCGGTTCGAAAGGTAAAAAAGACTTTAATGGTTGGCCAAGAATCAACTTGATAAGGATTTTTGGAGATTGGATACTGAAAAGTTCTCGCTGTTCAAAGGCTTGGCGTGTGTTTGGCCCTCTCGAGAGCGAATATTAATAAGGCCTGATTTTAGGCCAGGAAGGAAAGTAAAATGAATATTTATGTGGGAAATTTGGCAAACAGTGCGACAGAGGATGATTTGCGTCAGGCTTTTGAGGCATTCGGTGAGGTGAGTTCAGTCAACATTATTAAAGACAGGTTTAGCGGCGAATCCAGAGGATTCGGATTTGTAGAAATGCCTGCAAAAAACGAGGCTGAGTCTGCGATCGAGGGCCTGAACGGTCAGGACATAAAAGACCGGGCAGTTAACGTTAACGAAGCTCGCCCCAGAAAGGAGAACCGCAGGTCTGGTGGTGGCGGACGTGGCGGTCACGGTGGACGAGGTGGCGGTCGTGGCGGTTCCGGTTATGGCCGGGATGGTGGCAAACGCAGATACTGAAAATCGCCAGTGAGCTTTCTTGTGTACTTTTGCTTGCTTTTATTCTTCCGAAGCAAGCACGGGGGCAGGACGTTTCACCAGAACAAAGCGGAAGCGGTGACACTAAAGCCTTGAGGATAGAATATCTATGATAGATGTGAACAGAGAAGGTGAGGTTTGGGTTTTCGCCGAGCAGCATTATGGCAGGTTGGAAGATACACCCATCGAGCTGATGAGCAAGGCTCGGCATTTAGCAGATACTTTGGGTGTGAAATTGGCGGCGGCCCTACTGGGTGATAACATTAAATCACTCGGAGCCGAACTAATACAACATGGTGCCGATAAGGTATATTTGGCCGAGCATCCGCAGCTGGGGACATACCAGACCAACAGCTACGCTAAAGTAATGTACGATTTAATCCATAAGCATAAGCCACAGATTGTGCTTTACGGAGCAACAATTGCCGGTCGGGATTTGGCTCCACGGATTGCCAGTGCCACAAAGGCGGGTCTTACCGCCGACTGCACCGATTTGCAGATCGGCGACCATGAGACGGCTAAGGATAAAAAACTGCATAAGAATCTTCTGTTCCAGATAAGACCTGCTTTTGGTGGTAACATAATTGCTACAATCATCAATCTCGACCGCTGGCCTCAAATGGCTACCATTCGTGAAGGTGTTATGGCTCCAGCGGAACCTGACCCAAGACGCAAAGGCAGGATTGTAGAAGAGAAAATACAGTTGAATGAGCACGATTTACCGGTGCAGATTCTCGCCGAGCAGAAGCGACCGAAGAAGGTAGACCTTAAGGCTGCAAGAATTATTGTTGCCGGTGGTGCTGGCGTAGGTAGTAGAGACAATTTCAAATTAATATGGGATCTGGCGAATTGTCTCGGTGCTGCACCGGCGGCAACCAGAGCGGCAGTCGATTTGGGCTTTATCGACCATGACCATCAAGTCGGTCAGACCGGAACGACTGTTCGACCTAGCTTGTATATCGCGGTCGGAATCAGCGGGCAAATTCAGCATCAGGCCGGGATGTCACAGAGCCGGAAAATCATCGCCGTCAATAGTGACCCTGATGCGCCTATATTCAATATCGCGCATTACAAGATTGTCGGCGATTTGAATACCGTAGTACCGATGATAATTAAGGCGGTCAGGGAGAAAGGGATTAAAGAGTAGTCGGATAGATATTAGATTCTCGATACTCGATACGGAAGATAAAAAATGGGTAATTTTTACAGGGACAATAACGACATACAGTTTCTGTTTAGGCATATAGACCTTGGTAAATTAGCAAAGATCAGCGAGGAAAATTTCAGGTTCGCAGGCGAATTCGAATCGGCTCCAGCTAATGCCGACGAGGCGATACAAAATTACGATATGGTGCTGGACTCGCTCGGCCAGTTAAGCGCCGATTTTATTGCGACTCGTGCCGAAGACGTAGACCGGCAGGGTAATATACTAAACGAGGACGGCTCGGTGACTCGTGCAAAAGGGATCGCCGACGCCATTGAAAAACTCGGAAAGGCGGAGTTTATGGGTTTTACGCTGCCCCATCGCTTCGGCGGATTGAATTTCCCGAACCTTGTCTATTCAATCGCAATAGAGATAGTCTCGCGGGCGGATGCCGCCCTAATGAATATCTTTGGTCTGCAGGGAATCGCCGAGACTATTAACGCCTTTGCAGACGAACAGATAAAGCAGCAGTATCTGCCGGATTTTGCCGCCGGTAAAGTCACCGGTGCTATGGTTTTGACCGAACCTGATGCCGGCTCGGATTTGCAGGCGATAAAAGTCTCCGGTCATGACCAGGAAGAAGAAAAACCGGCAAGAGTTTATCAAGACGCCGAGGGCAACTGGTTTGTGCGAGGAGTCAAGCGGTTTATCACGAATGGCTGTGGCGAGATTCTGCTCGTGCTGGCTCGCAGCGAGCCGGAAATCTCCGACGGCAGGGGTCTGAGCCTGTATTTGGTTGAACGCGGGCCGTGGGTGAAAGTGCGCAGACTGGAAGACAAGCTCGGCATACACGGCAGCCCGACCTGTGAGTTGTTTTTCAATGATGCACCCGCCAAACTTATCGGCGAGAGACAACGGGGTTTGATTACATACGTGATGAGCCTGATGAACGGCGCCCGCATCGGGATTGCAGGTCAGTCACTGGGTATTGCCGAGGCGGCTTTTCGTGTCGCTCGTGATTACGCATCCACGAGAAAGCAGTTTGGTGTCACTATTGAAAAGTTGCCCGCTGTTCGTGACATGCTCATCGATATGAAGATTGCCATCGAAGCCGGCAGGGCACTGCTTTATGAAACATCCCGCGTTGTCGATATGCACATCGGCGGCGAGAAGCAGCTCGAAACAAATCCGCCGGAAGATAAGGCCCTGCTAAAGCAGCTTAAGAATAATTCGCGCAAATATAAAAGATTAGCGGCAATGCTGACACCGATGAGCAAATATTACTGTTCCGAGATGTGCAATCGTGTCGCCTACGATTCGATTCAGGTGCTCGGCGGCAGTGGCTATATGAGGGATTACGCCTGCGAGCGGTACGCCCGCGATGCCAGAATCACAACTATTTATGAAGGGACAAGCCAGCTCCAGGTCGTCGCCGCGGTGCGAGGCGTCTGTAGCGGTACGGCGGAAAAATATCTAACCGAGTTAGCTGAACAGGATTATGATGAGAATATTCAGGATTTACTTGAAATCCTCGCCGACGGCACGAAAAAAATGAATGAAGCGATAGCCTTTATCAAGGGCAACGGCAACGAGTATATGGACCTCTACGGCAGGCCGCTGGTCGATATCGCAATCGATTTGATTAACGGTTATTTATTCTGCAGCCAGGCCAGCACGAAAGTGGACATGCAGGTGCCTCTGGCCGAAAACAGCCAGGCCGATAACGGCAAGACAATTACCATCAAGCAGCGAAAGGCAATGATTGCCAGAAGATTTGTCACGAAGAATGCACCGGAGATTGCAGCGCTGACCGAGTTGGTTTGCACCGGTGATAAATCAACGTTCAACGAATACGAAACCCTCGTCGGCCCCGTCCTGGCGGAGTGAATTAGTGAATTAGCTACAATGCTGAAAGCAGTAATATTAGATTTTGACGGTGTCATCACTGACTCGGAGATTTTGCATCTTCGTGCATTCAACAAGGTCCTGGCCCGATTCAACGTTGAAATAGACAAAAAAAAATATTATACCGCTTATCTTGGCTATACCGATTCCGATTGTTTCGGAAGGCTCATCGAGGACGGCCTGCTTGATATCGACAAACAGCAAATCCCGGAGCTTATCAAACAAAAGAACCACATCTTCGAGGAATTGGCGAGGACCGAAGGCAGGACGATTGAGGGCGTGCACGACTTTTTGAACATGCTGGCACGAAACAATGTCCCCATGGCGATTTGCTCGGGGGCACTGCTGAGTGAAATTGAGATATTGCTTGAAGATGCGAATCTGCGACAGTATTTTGCTGTGATTGTTTCCGCCGAGCATGTCAAAAAAGGCAAGCCGCATCCCGAAGGATTCCTGGTGACCTTGGAGAAACTCAACGAACATCGTGACAATACTGTTAATGCAGATCAATGCGTTGTAATTGAAGATTCGTTTTGGGGCCTGCAGGCGGCCAAAGCCGCCGGAATGCACTCTGTCGCAGTGACTAATTCCTACGGTGCCGAACAGTTGCACTTGGCCGAAAAAATCGTCGCCAGACTCAGCGACCTTGGCATGGATGATTTACGAGAACTCTGCGCCTGATGATTACGGCTCACTATTTCATCGGGGTCAGCTTAAAGAGCACAACATCATGCGAATCTACCCGCCCGTTATAGCTTACATCCGATTTGCCTAAATCCTTTTTCTGCCACAGGTCGCGAATCTGGTACGTACCCAACAGGAAGTTCAAATCCTTCCAGTTCACAGTGACATCCATAGGTTTTTCCGTGGCGTTTAGTATGCACACGGCCCAAGCACCGTCGGAAAGTTCCTTGACCCATGTCTCTTTGCCGTCCTCAACCTTGTATCTATAACCCTGTTTGCCCAACGGGTCCTGGTCGATGGCAATCACTTCCTTATCGGTCATGATATCGCGAATTTCATCGCTCATTGCTCTTACATCGTTACCGGCCATCAGCGGAGCGGCCAAAATGCACCACAGACTAAAATGCGACCTCGATTCGTCTAATGACAGTCCCTCGTTGCCCACCTCCATCATATCCGGATCGTTCCAGTGGTCCGGCCCTGCGCATTTTTCCAGCCCGACCTGTTTATCCAGAATGAGCTTGAATCCCATCGACCACTGCCTTCTGCAGTCCCAGCAATCAGCGATGTCACCGGTCGTCCTCCACAGATGCCCGACGTCTTTGGCCCATTCCCACGGCTTGTTATTGCCCCACTCGCACAGGCTGAATACAATCGGCCGACCGGCGGCATGCAAAGCGTCACGCATCGTCTTATAAGTTTCCCTCGCGTCGGCGGTGCCGTGATCGCACCAGTCGTATTTGATATAATCGACGCCCCATGATGCGTAGAGCCTCGCATCCTGATACTCGTGCCCGCGCCCGCCGGGATAGCCGGCGCAGGTCTTATTGCCCGCACAGTTGTATATACCAAACTTGAATCCCGCCTCGTGGAGAAAATCGCCCAGCGTTTTCATACCGCTCGGGAATTTTTCCGGGTCGGCGACGAGATTGCCCTGTTCGTTTCTTTCTTTCGTGCTCCAGCAGTCGTCGAGTACGATATATTTATAGCCGGCCTCCTGCATGCCACTGTCAATCATGGCAAGGGCCGTCTCTTTGATTAGTTTTTCATTGATATCGCAGCCGAAGGTGTTCCACGTATTCCAGCCCATAGGTGGCGTTAACGCCAGCCCATCGAATTTCTGGGCGCCGGCGGAAAGCGAAAGACACAAGACAATCAGCAGGGCGGTTCTTTTCGATTTTTTCATTGGTTATCTCCTTTAAAGTTTTCTTCTCTCAAAGTGATGTCATTATACTGCCGCTTCAATGTCCAAGCAAGATTGCGCTTCTGTGAAGTGCAAGAGAATTAGCGAATCAGAGAATCGTAGCGTGGACCTCGGTCCACCAATTTCATGTCATCCTGAGAAGTGGTGAAGCATTCTTCCTTCTCATTCCAGCAAAAATGATAATTACGGCAGTGCACCTGACGGTATGAGAATCCTGAACTATGAACCAAAAACTGTGCGCTAAATGCTAATCACGAATCACGATACATGATGGATGATTGCCGAAGGACAAACAATGAACCATAGACTATGAACAATAATCGGC
>Ga0307422_1001438_pt1 | contig 12392 bp, 10 predicted proteins | sample SalMarWE160290MG_FD_202153 | JGI IMG/M metagenome (GOLD analysis project Ga0307422, IMG submission 202153) | Salt marsh sediment microbial communities from the Plum Island Ecosystem LTER, Massachusetts, United States - WE1602-90 | ecosystem: Environmental > Aquatic > Marine > Intertidal zone >...
CGCCACCGGCACCTACATCACCAAAATGGACGACGACGACTACTACGGCCCCCACCACCTCACCGACACCCTCCTCGCCCACACCTACACCAACGCCCACATCACCGGAAAGTGGGGCAACATCGTGTACCTGCGGGACCGAGACATCACGATCGACTGGAGAGTCGAGCACGAAGAGGACTTCGGGTCTCATCTGCCCGGGGCGACCATGCTGCTGACACGTGACCTCCTGGCGCAGTTCCGATTCAATCGGGTATGGCACGGGGTCGATTCGACGCTGCTGCAGCGGGCCCGTCGCCGCGGGGCAGTGGCCTACTCAACCCACCGCTTCAACTTCGTCCGTGTCCGCCACGGCGAGCACGCGTTCGCCCGCACCGACGACGAGTTCATCGAGCAGTCGACGGGCGAGATTCGGCATGGCTTCGACATGACGCTGGCGGAGACCTGAGACCCGCGCCGTGACGGACCGTTTCGGCATCGAGCGCTACGCTGCCCGCACGCTCGATTTCCTAGGCAGGTAGTTCCGATTCTCTTCAATTCGATCCAATTCGCGCTCTTCTTCGGGCTGGTGTTGATCGTCTACCACCGGCTGGCCCACCGGTGGCAGAACGTGTTCCTGCTCATCGCCAGCTATTTCTTCTACTCCGCTTGGGACTACCGCTTCCTCAGCTTGATCCTGATCTCGACCGGAGTCGACTACTTCGTCGGCCTCCGCGTTCATGCCGCTCGGGAGGCGGGCAGGTCGAAAGTGGCGCGCCGCTTCCTCCTCCTCGGTGTCTGCACCAACCTGGGCATCCTGGCGTTCTTCAAGTACTACGGGTTCTTCGTCGACTCTGCCCAATCGCTCGCCGAAGCTGTCGGCTTGGAGTTCGTGGCGTCCTCGCTGACGATCGTGCTCCCGGTCGGCATCTCCTTCTACACCTTTCAGGCGATGTCGTACGCCATCGACGTCTACCGGGGAAAGCTGGCGCCCACCCGGAATCTCATCGACTTCGCGGTGTACGTTGCGTTCTTCCCTCAGCTCGTCGCCGGCCCGATCGAACGGGCCGCCCACCTCATTCCACAAATCCAGACTCCCCGCACGGTGTCCATCGACGACGTGCGCGAAGGACTGCTCCTGATCGGCACGGGGTTGATCCGCAAGGTCGTCATCGCCGACGTCGCCGGGACCATCGCCGACACCTACTTCTCGGCCCCGGGGAAGGCCTCTTCGACCCAGCTCCTCATGGCGGCGTACCTGTACTCGATGCAGATCTACGGGGACTTCTCCGGATACAGCAACATCGCAAGGGGCGCGGCGAGGTTGATGGGATTCGACCTGATACGCAACTTCCATCATCCCTACTTCGCCGTTTCGGTTGCGGATTTCTGGCACCGCTGGCACATCTCACTGTCCACGTGGCTGCGCGACTACCTCTACATCCCGCTCGGCGGCAATCGTGGCTCCGGCCGGCGAACCCGGATCAACCTGACGCTGACGATGCTCCTCGGGGGACTCTGGCACGGAGCGAGTTGGAACTTCGTGATCTGGGGCGGCCTGCACGGTGTCTATCTGGTGATCCACCGGCTCGTGCGGGGACGCCGGCGCGCCAAGGCGACGAAGATCGGCGCCGTCTTCGGCGCGTTCGTCACCTTCCACGTCGTGACGCTCACGTGGATCCCGTTCCGCCTGACCGGCTTCAGCGACGTCGCCGCCTACTTCGAGGGACTCGCTCGATTCGATTTCTCGTACGATCCGATCCTGTGGTCGGTCGTGTTCTTCGCCGTGGTGTTGCTCCTGATCGACGGACCGCAGGCGGTCACCAACGACGAGTACGTGCTGGCTCGCCGCTGGCCTGTCGCGCTGGCCCCGGCGTTCGGCGTGACGCTCATCGCGGTGCTCCTCACCTCGGGAGGCGTCCAGACACCGTTCATCTACTTCCAATTCTGACCGTGGGTGCGCTATGAGCAGATCAGTCGCATGGATCGTCGTGGGCATCGTCGCCACCGTTCTCCTGGCGGAAGGATTGCTGCGGATTCCGGCCGTCGCCGAAGCCGTGCCCGAGCGCAATCCCTACTACCACGGCGGCGTACAGGAGCGCATCGACGCGCTCGAAGCACTCCAGGCGGAGAGCGACATCGACGTGCTCTTCATCGGATCCTCGGTCGTCCGATCCAACGTCAGCCCCCACGCCTTCGACGACGAGGTGAGCGTCGCCCTCGGCCGCCCCATCACGTCGTTCAACGTCGGTGGATCGGGCCTGCACCCCGATTCGGTCCGGCTGCTTTACGAGCGCCTGTGGTCGGAATTGGTCCAACCCGGATACGTCATCGAGTTCGTGCGCTACGCGGAGCTTCGATCCGACAAGACCGCACAGGAGTTCTTCGCCGGCAGCGACATCGAGCGAGCCTGGGCCGAGGGAGGCATTGCCGGTTCGACGAGATCGTTCCTCCAGGAGCACTCTGCGCTGTACCGGCGGCGCGGTGTCCTCGCAACCTGGCTCTCACACGAGAAGCCACCGAAGGGCTACAAGATCGACGATCGGGGCCATTCCGAATCGAAGCCCTCGCTCAGCGAGGCGCTGGCAACACGAGATCACAGCGACATCGCGGGCTACGAGGCGATCGCATCCGGATATGGGGATCCCCTCGACGAGGAGACCTTCACCACCGGACTGGCCGTTCTGGAGCGGACCGCCGAAGTGGTGGAGGACTCCGGCAGCATCTACGTCATCGCCAACATGCCTGAGTACCCGGAGAAGTTCCTGGCGGCGCCCGACGGCGAAGAGCGCTACCAGTTCTATCTGGACACGCTCGAGGAGTTCGCTCGTGAGCGCGGGATCGTCTTCCTCGACGTCACGGGAGGCGATGTGAACGAGTACGGGGCCATGGAGCTGTACAGCGACTACCACCACTTCACCGAGACGGGGGCCACTCGCTTGTCGAAGGAACTGGCGCTGGCCTTCGCCATCACGTTTGGCTGACCGGGTCCCGACTCAGAGGAACCGTTCGATGACCAGCGCGCCACGCGTCGCCGAATCACGAGCAGGATCGATGTCAACCTGCGCTGTGAAGAACTCCGCCGCCCGGCTGCGATAGTCGTCTCTCCAGTCGCGAGCCTCCTCGATGGCCGTCGCCAGCGAATCGATGTCGACGCTGGTCGTGAACGCGCCCTTCGAGTCGGCGAACAGAGGAACGCACTCGCCGTGGGGATTGTGGTAGATGAACGGCACGCCGCGGGCCATCGCCTCGAACGGAACCGTCGAGAAACGGCTGATCAACACCCCGGCCCTGAGCAGCAGCCGCGCAATCGGGACCGTGGTTGCCCGTGGGTGAAGGCGCTGCCGTTTCTCGGCCGGGTGCATCGCCAGCACGGAGGGAGCGTCTGCGGCTTCGCATCCGGCGATCGCCGTGTCGAGCCACGCCCTGCGCTCTCTCGTCATCACGCCGTATGTGAAGTTGACGTTGATCACCGCGGTGTCGTCGACGATGGGCTCGGCCGGCGCCAGCCAGAGACGTTCCAGGCGTGTGCTCCCCACGATGTGGCGATCGCCCTCGAGCGCGGCGTAGTCGTTGGCCCCCTGGCAGAGGATGTGATGGGCCGTGCGATACGCATCCCGCCGATAGGGAGTGTCGACGTCCTCGAAATCCTGGGCACCTTCCACCTTGGCGAATGTGGGGATACCGGAAGCGTTGGCAGCTTCGACCAGGACCCCGTAGCCCGCCCAGTCCTTCATGGTCACCACCGCAGCCACCTCGTCGATCCTCGCCGGGTCGGGAAGCGCGAACACCGGTCGCTCGTACCAGGCGAGACCGGCGGCGATCCGGGGCCAATGCGCCTCACCGACTGCGACTCGGCTCGGAATCCCGCGGGCGTGAAGGGCGTCTGCCAGAGCCATGATCTCTGGAAGGTGGTAGGCAGCCCCCGGAAGCAGCAACACCGGCCTGGGATCGGTCCCCGGCGCCGGCCACGGCAAGGTCGTGGGATCCCAGGGCCGCCGGGAGAGATCAGCGACAACGCCGTCGAGCAGCCGCATTCGCTCGTTGAGGTCCCGCAGTGATCCGTCCGGAGAATCGGTCGCTGCCTCGACCGTCTCCAGCCGGCGAGCCGTGACGTCGTGCCACCGCTGCGCCCGATGCACGTTTGCGCCCGTCACGATCACCGGTGCGGCCATCCCGAGACTCACCAGGAGCGTCACGAACGTGGCGTCGCCCGCACCGCTGCGTGGCCAGCCCACATAGGCAACGATCCACACCACGGCTGCGGTCACCACCAAGAGCGCGAGCCGCCATCCTCTCAGCAAGTGGGCCAACGCCCGCAGCCGCTCCCTCACGAGATCACCTCCGCGGATCGGGCCGCCGAATAGGTGACACTACGCAATGGCGCTCCAGGCTGTGACAGCCCGGCGGATGGCCGGCTCGAACTCCGAGAAGTCCACGATCACCGTCGTTTCCTCGTCGAAGAGGCGCGGCAGGCCTGCAGGACGCACCCCGACAAACGGCGTCCCGGCCTCCACCGCCGCTCTCAGGTCGGAGTGTTGGTCACCCACCATCACCACCCGCTCGGCCGGCACGCCGTAGTCGACGACGTAGCCCGAGAGGATCTCACCCTTGGAGCGGGGACTGCCCTCGATGTCCGAGAAGACGTCCCGGAGGCCCTTGCGGTCGACGATGCGGCGCAGCTCCTCGGTTGGAGTGGCAGACGCCACCAGCATCCGCACGTCACCGCGGTGATCGTCGAGGAAGGCCCGCACCCCGGGAAGCAACGGGGCGGCGACGACCTGATCCTCGACGATGCTCCCGAAGCGATCGGCCACCTGCCGGAGGCGATCGGCGTCGCAGGGACGTCCGATCATGGTCTCCTCGATGTAGGCGATCTTGTCGAAGCGGGACACACCGGCGTGCTCGAGGTGATAGGCACGGACCGCGTCGGCGAAGCGCTCTCCCATCTCGTCGAGGTAGAGGAGATGGAAGGCCTCGGTCTTGACGTCGGCGGAATCGCACAGGGTGCCGTCGAAGTCGAAGACGACGAGATCCACCCAATCCCCGATCGGCATGTTCCTCCCTCCGATCACTCGATGTCGCGTAGGGCGCCGATGAGATTCCTCAGCGCCTCGTTCTCCATGAGCTGGCGCGCCTCTTTGGCGTAGGAGCCCATGTGGGCAGTCAAGACAACGTTGTCGCAGCCGGCGAGAGGCCCCTCGTACGGCTCCTCCTCGAACACGTCGAGGGCGGCGCCCGCCAGCTTTCCACTCTCGATCCCTTCGCGGAGTGCCTCCTCGTCGAGCAGGCCGCCCCGGGCGGTGTTGACGACGATGGCTCCCTCGGGAAGGGCCTGCAGCACCTCACGATCGATGATCCCGCGGGTGGCGTCGCTCACCGGGAGATGCAACGAGAGCAGATCGACCCGAGACGCGAGATCGACGATGGACTCGGCTCGCTCATGCTCGGGGACGGCCACGAAGGGGTCGTAGTAGATGATCGAGGCTCCGAAGGCGCTGACCAGCTCGGCCACCCGTTGCCCCACCCTGCCGAGGCCGACGATGCCGACGATGCGCTTCGCCAGCAGGGATCCCATGAGTGCCTTCCATGTCCCGGACCGCACTCTGCGGTCGGCTTCCGGGATTCGCCGGAGTACCGCCATCATCAGCCCGACGGCGAGCTCGGCAACGGCCGTCGCCGGAGCATTCGGGGTGTTGAGGAGCCGGATGCCTTGACGCTGCACCGCCTCCTGATCCACCGAGTCGTAGCCGGTACCACACCGTGAGATCACTTTGAGCTGGGGATTGGCGACGAACACCGCCTCGGTCAACGGCTCGACTCCGGCGACCATGCCGACGGCGTGGCTCTCGCAGAGGAGGTCCGTCACCTCGGATTCGGTGAGTCTCCGGCCGTATGTGCTCCGTTCGATCCGAAAACCGGCAGCAACCAACTCATCGAGCAGGGGATTCGCCATGTCGAAGTTCGATGTGGTGATGGCCACTGCACGGTCGGTCACGGTCAACCTCTTTCGATGGTCACGGAGCGGGGCGGACAGTCCGACAGGCTACCCTATCGATTGCATTCACCTCCTTTGCCGGAGAGCATCGCGGACATGTCGCTGAAGCAACAACTGAGCAGTGGCTCGACGACGATCGGGTCCTGGATCCAACTGGGGCACGAGGCACTCGTGGAGATGATGGCGACCGCGTCGTTCGATTGGCTGTGTATCGATCTCGAGCACACCACGATCTCGATCGAGCAGTTCGGACGGATCGTTCGCGTCGCCGATCTGGCGGGCACCCCTGTGCTGGCACGGCTCTCCGGCCACGACGCCGGCCAGGTGAAGCGGGTGCTCGACGCCGGCGCCGTGGGCATCGTCGCACCGATGATCAGCACTCCCGAGGAGGCCGCCGCCATCGTGGCGACGGCAACTTACCCACCGCGGGGCGATCGAGGTGTCGGACTCGCCAGGGCGCAGCGCTACGGCCTGGGTTTCGCCGAGTACTTCGAGCGCATCGGCCGGGAGCTGATCTGCATCATGCAGGTCGAGGACGTCGACGGCGTGGAGAATCTCGACGCCATCTTGGCCGTCGACGGCGTGGACGGCTTCTTCATCGGCCCGTACGATCTGTCGGCGTCGCTGGGACGTCCCGGCGATTTCGATCACCCCGACGTGGTCGCGGCCCTGGACCGCGTGGCTGAGGTGGCAGGTATTCACGTCGTGGAACCCGACATCGAGAGGTTGCAGAAGGCGATCGAGAACGGATACCGATTCGTGGCCTTCGCTTCGGACATGCTGCTGTTCGCCCATCGGCTGGCGGACCTGGCACCGAGCATCGACGGAGCGCGAGAGGGGACGCAATGCTGACCTCCCTCGACGTCTTCATTCCGCTCAAGGGACGCTCGCAACGCGTTCCCGGCAAGAACATGCGTCCTTTCGCCGGTCGGCCCCTCTTCCACACCATCGTGACCACCCTTGAGGCGGCCGAGCGGGTCGCCACCATCTACATCGACACCGACAGCGACGTCATCGCCGAGTCCGCCTCCGACTTCGCGTCCGTGGAGATCGTGCGACGCAAGCCGCATCTCATCGGCGACGAGGTGTCGACGAACCTGTTGATCAAGGATCTGCTGCTCGATCATCCCGACATGCATCACTTGGCCCAGACCCACTGCACCAACCCGTTGCTGTCGGCGGCAACCATCGACGGTGCCATCGCCGCCTACTTCGAGAACGACGAGGCCACGAGCCTCTTCACGGTGACGAGGATCCAGGCCCGCCTTTACAACGCGGCGGTCGAAGCGATCAACCACGACCCGTCCGAGCTGCTCCCGACCCAGCAACTCGAGCCGACCTACCTGGAGAACTCCAATCTCTACATCTTCTCGCGGGAGGGTTTCTTCGAGAACGAGACACGGATCACCTCCAAGCCGATGCTGTGGGAAATGGACCCCTACGAAGCCGTCGACATCGACGAGGAGCGCGACTTCCGCATGGCAGAGGCGCTGCACATCGGCATGACGCGCCTCGACCAATGAACCCACCTGCGGCGGCGGGACCACCTCTAAGTCGACGCAGACCACTCCCGTTCTGGATCGGAATCGGACTGATCGTGGTTGCACTGGCGGTGCTCCTGGCCACCGACATCTTCCCGATCATCACGAACGACAGCCTTGCTTACATCAGGCATTCGAACTCGATCCGGGCAACGGGACTCGTGCAATCCGGCTACCGCCAGGTCGGCTACCCGGGTTTCCTCGCCAGCGTCGATGCGATCGCGACTTCGATCGGAGTGGAACCGCTTCTCCTCACGGCGCTCCTCCAGCGCTTCCTGTACCTCGGGGCGTTGGCGTTTGCCGCGTGGTTGTGGCGATGGCGAGCGTTGCCCCTGATCACCCTGGCGATCGTTCCGAGCGCGATGGTCTACCCGAATCTCATCCTCACCGAAGGGCTCGGCGTGGGACTCGCCCTGTGGTGTGCCGTTCTCACCGCATGGATCTTCCGGCTCCATTCCCGTACCACCGACGGGGAGGCCAATGAGCACACGGAGAGGAGGATTGTCGCCGCCGGCGTTCTGGTAGCCGCGATCTGTTTGGTCTTGGCCATGATTCGATTCCACTACCTCCTCGCGTGCCTTGGTCTGCCGGCCGTGTTGTACGCCATGTATCGCACAGGTGCCGGCGCCCGCAAGGCCCCGTGGATAGTCGCCACAATCGTCTTCGTGCTGGGATCTGGGTTCTTCTTCTTCGCGTCTGTGGAGAATGCCCGTGAGGTGGGACCGTTCTTTCCCTCGGTACGTGGGGAGCGGAGCCAGTTCTGGGCTGTTTGGCAGATCACCTTCACCTTGACACCGGAGAATCGAGCCATCCCGGCCTTGACGGATTTGTATGCCGATGGAGATCCCTACCGCGTGATGAGCGGCATCGACGCGCTGCCCGATTACGACGACCAGCAGGCCGCATATGAGGAAGCGATCGAGAGACTCATCGATGGATCCGGAACCTCCCTGCCGACCGAGCGACTTGAGGCATTCGCCGGTGTGCTCCGCGGCGGGCGCATCGATGACATCCACGGGATCGTGGATCACGCGTCACGAACCTCTTTCACGACGGTCGAAGATTCGATCTACCGGATGTCCATGGCCAACCTGAACGGCATCGATGACGTGACCGCTCGCTACAACGATGGCCGTCCCATTCGGCCCGTGCTCATCTCACCTCTCGCTCCGGTGCGGACATTCCCTTACTTCACATCGATCCTGCAGTGGCTGGTACCGGTTTCAGCACTGATTCTTCTCGCCGGGATCGCCATCCGCGAGACCAGGCTGCTCAGCGTCGTGGGCCTGCTGACTCTTCTCGCCACCGCGTCCGTGTTTGGCTACTTCCTGATGGACAACGTTCGCTTCGTGCTGACGCCGCTTCTGTTCGTCGTGGCGATCGCGACTGGCGTTGCCGATGCAGGTTGGAGGCATTTCCGGCATCTGCGTGATCGCGGCCATGTGACTCCGCCGATGCGGCGCGAACCGCTCACCTCCGCACGGATCGATACGGAGCCTGCCGAGGAATGACGATTGCCAAGGACATCTGGCGTAGCCACCGGGGGCTTCAATTGTCGCCGGGCGCCCGATAGTGGGGTTCTGGGCGATCTCCTAGACGAAGCGCAGCCGCTCTGCCGCAAAGGCAGCCATCCTGAGCAGCAGCACGCCATGCCGCCACCGGTCAATGTTGGTGTCACCGTAGATACGGTCGCGATACCGGATCGGCATGTCGATGATCTTGAGGTTGCATTTCGCGGCGCCGAACAGCAGGTCGAAGTCCCCAAAGGGGTCGAACTCCCCAAAATAGGATCGATTCGCCGCGATCACGTCGTATGCCTCCCTGGAGAGCACCTTCGTGCCGCAGAGCGTGTCCTTCACCGGCTGCCGAAGGAGCCAGCTGAAGACGAGGCTGAAGAACTTGTTTCCGAGGTAGTTGAGGAAGCGCATTGCCTCGCTCTCCATCGGGTACACGAGACGGACCCCATTCACGAACTCAGCTGTCCCCTCGGCAATCGCCCGATAGAAGCGGGGGAGCTCCTCGGGAGCGACCGTCATGTCCGCATCGAGGATCATGAGAATGTCGCCGGTCGCATGTGCGAACCCGTGGCGCACAGCGTCACCCTTGCCAACCCCGGGCTGACGGAGAAGCACCAGGTTCTCGTCCTGACGCTCGGTGAGCACTCGCTCGATCTCCTCGTAGGTGCCGTCCGTCGAGTTGCCCTCCACGAAAATGAGCTCGGTCCGAGAGCCCATGTGTGGGGTACGAGCAACGATGCTCTCGATGTTCCCGGCCTCGTTCCGAGCAGGGACCACAACCGAGACCGAGGGCTCACCCTTTGCAGCTCCGATCGCTGCGGGCTGCGGCCGCGCGACGACGAACTCGGCGAGCGCCGCATATCGGGCAGGCCACAGCTTCACGATTACTCGGTTGAGGAGTCCGGAGAGGACCCCGAGCCTCATCGGCAGGATGATCTCGCTCTGCGTGGAGACGACCTCGAACCCAGAGAGGTGCAACAGGTTCTCGATGTCCTGCACCGAGAGCCAATTCTGCAGCTCGACCGGATTGGCGAGACCGAGCTTCCTCACCAAGCCGAGCGGCCCCTGCCAGAGCTTGTTGTAGAAGTTGAGGACGACACGCGTCGTCGGCGTGCATAGCTGGAGAATGCGCTCCAGAACGGCCTGCACATCCCACACGTCGTTCACCAGATCGGAGAGGATCACCACGTCGAACACTTCGTCGATCTCGAGATCGTGAGCATCGCCGTTGATGAATTCCAGTGATGGATGACGCGCCGAGGCCTTCTTCACCATCGCGGGAGAGAAATCCACACCCACCCCTCGGGATGGCTGCAGGCTGGCAAGCAGATCGCCGGCGCCGCACCCAATCTCGATGACACGTTGCCCCTCAGGAACCAGGAAGCGGTACAACTCGCTCACGCGATCGTGGTAATACCCGGATCGGTCGCGTAGTGCGGGGTTCGCGGCGACTCTGTCCCAAGCGGCGACACGGCGCTGCCGATATTGCTCAAAGGCAACATCCGTAGTCCGATCGATCATCTGGCTCTTGGGCACACGATCCTCCGATTGAGCTTCCCAGCCGTGGAAGATCACATGCTGGGTTGTCCGCGACAGCTCCATGCCCTCTCGGACAACGGCCTCGCGGATGCTACCACCTGCCGGCGACCCCTCAGGAATGGCCGAGGAACGCCGCGAGCGGCGAGACAAGGCACACTTCGCGGCCGCGTCGAATCTCTAGCCGGCTCGGGCGGGATCGAACACCCAGCCACGCATGATGACGAATCGGACGACGACGAGGCCGCCACCGGCGACCACCAAGGCCGTGCTCTCTTGCACGGCGGACGGATCGTCCACGATCTGGAACAGCGCCCAGAGAGCGGCGTTGGATACCAGGAGGGTGACAACGAAGACGGCGGCGAACTCGGCGAAGCGACGGACCCGGCGCCCGGTGCCGCTGACCCGGAAGGTGAATCGACTGTTGGCCCAGTAGCTGAACGAGATCGATAACGCAACGGCGGCGCCGTTTGCAGCGAAGGGACCCATGCTGAGGCGGAACACGTTGAACAGGACGAGGTAGAGAGCAGTGTTGATGACGCCGATGGTGATGAAGATGAGGAATTGCCGCATGTGGGTGCCTGTTGGAGACGATCCTACGAGAGCCGTGGACGGGCGTATCAGCGTACCTGATCCCGGCAAAGGCCCGATCGGCCCGAACGCGTGCTACCACCGGTGAACCGAATCCGGCGCGTCCCCCATCACCCGCTGCGAGATACTCAGCCCGCGTCCGGTCCATCTCGATCCAGTCGATCCCGGATCGTTCCTCAGATCTCCCGCCCGTCGAGCATCGCCTGGTACGCCGCCTGCGCCTCTTCGATGACGGCGCTCTTGTCCGCCCAGAGCCCATCGGGCCCATCGGGGGTCCGGTCTTTGTTCTTCCCGCCGAGAAACTGGTTGTCCTGCCGCTGTTCGCGGCGTGCTCGGTCGGTGACGTCGAGGGCATGCTCGATCCACCGCTCCGCCTCGGCATCGTCCCACTCTCCCCCGAGGTGCCTTCCCACCGCCCTGAGCACATCGCCACCGCTACCGATGTCGGCGAAGTCCACGACCCAGCCGGGTCGAACGTCGGCGAGCTCTGAGAGCGAAACGATCGAACGCAGGATGAAGTCGGGAACGTCGGCCATTTCGACGATGTGGTACCAGTCTGGCTCGCGCTGCTTGTACTCGGCCATGGACCACATCGCCTGCAGTGGATCTCGAATCCCGTACACGAGCTGCACGGCGAGCTCCTGTTCTTGCTCCGTCTGGTCGATCAGCGTGGCGAGGTTCTCGGACTCGAACTCGAAGAACTGGGGATGGACCTTCTCGATCGCCCACCGGCTCCGGACAGCCTTCGAAGATGGGTACTGCTCGAACGCAGGTATCTGCGCACCTGATCCAGGCTCGATCTCGACGTCAAGGGTGGCGGACGGGATGTCGCTGAAAGCCACCGGGTATCGGCGCCCGCGGAGCCCGAGGAGGTCCCAGACGACGTTGGTCGGCTCGACATACACGGCCGGATGCGTCCGCAGGACGTCGTAGAGCCAGGTGCTCCCCGATCGATGGATGCAGACCTGGAGAAGGATCGAGCCTGGCAGTCCCTCCGACGTATGCCGGGCGAAAGCGAGGATACGCTCGCCGCGCTCGCCCCTGAGGTCGTTTGCGGCCTTCTCGAGGATTCGTGTCCGCTCGAGGATCGCGTCGTTGAAGCCTCCCTGCCGGCGAACCCCCTTCTCCACCTCCCGCGTCCGCTCCAGGATCCGATCACTGACACCCGCCTGCCGGCGAACCCCCTTCTCCACCTCCCGCGTCCGCTCCAGGATCCGATCACTGACACCC
>Ga0307422_1001439_pt1 | contig 12390 bp, 11 predicted proteins | sample SalMarWE160290MG_FD_202153 | JGI IMG/M metagenome (GOLD analysis project Ga0307422, IMG submission 202153) | Salt marsh sediment microbial communities from the Plum Island Ecosystem LTER, Massachusetts, United States - WE1602-90 | ecosystem: Environmental > Aquatic > Marine > Intertidal zone >...
CCTTCGGAGGAGGGCATCAGCAGCGTGTCGGGAGAGAAGAGCAGATCGCTCTCCTTGTCCCCCAACCGGATCACGTTCTCCAGGAAATAGACATGGGTTCCAGAGTTCGATTCCCGGGAGAGGAGGACGATAGGGCGATCCTCGCCGCCTACCTCGCTCCAGTTGGTGATCTTGCCCGTATAGATGTCAGATATCTGCTGGAGCGTGAGCTGGGCCACCGGATTCCATTCATAGACGACGACGACAATCGCGTCGCGGGCGACGGTGAACTCGACCGGCGTGATGCCGTTAGCCTCGGCGGCCTCGATCTCTTCCTGCTTCATCGCCCGCGAGGCATTGGCGATATCGACCGTGCCGTTGATCATGGCGGCGATGCCGGTGCCCGATCCGCCGCCTGTGACGGAGAGCCGCACGTCGGGATGCTCCTCCATATATACCTCGGCCCACCTGAGCGCCAGGTTGACCAGGGTGTCGGAGCCTTTGTTCTCGATCGTCTGGGCGGCGTTGGAGTCGCCATCGGGGGAGGAGGATGGCTGGCAAGCACACCCCGCTACCAGCAAGACCAAACTGATCGTGAGTTGGCAGAACAACCACAGATTGCGCCTCGGTCCGGCGCGCCAAACTCCTGGCCTGTCGGGAGCAGATCGGGAAAACAGAGAGGGTAGATTGATCACGTGTGGTTCCTGATCGGGTAAGGATCGTGTTCGCGCGAGCGAACGGCAGCCAGTGCGACGGCGGTACAAGAATAGGAAACTCGCGGTATGCTAAAGCATAACGCCGATATTGTCAAGTACTCGACGGCGTTACGTGGCCCGCAGCACCATTTTTCCATCTGAGGTGGGGACGTATGCCATCAGCCCCTGTGGGATGCGGTTATCCACCTGCAAAGCGCCGGTGTCCATAGTCTCCCAGATCACCTGGAAGGGGGCCTTGCCCGCCACCCACTTTTCCACGATGAAAGCGCCGTGGCCGGGAAGGACGGTGAAAACGACCTGGCGTGCGTCGTCGGGGTGGCGCAGGGCCTCCGCGCGGGCGAACGCCGCCACGATGCCCCGGGCCTGGGCATCGGTGCCGCAGGAGACCAGGTAGTGGTAGTAGGGTGCGTCCAGAGGGGCGTATTCTACCTTTCGAGGATCGTAGGCGGTGATGCCGCGATGGCCGTGCAGCTTGGAGCGCACCACGGGCACCGGGGCGGAGACGTCCCACGCCGGATCAAGCGTGATGGTCGGCAGCAGGCCGTCCATACTCATCATCTCCACCGCCTCGGAGGACGGACGGTCGTTGCGCTTTCCCGCCACTTGGCGCGTCAGTGCCCCGCACTGATCCGGGCGCACGCCCACCAGCACCGCCAGGTCGTCCTCGGTGATGCTGCCCTTGTCGACCGGGCGGGCACTGCCTGTCACCGTGGCGATGAGCGCGTTCAGCGCCGGCTCCCACGTGGCAAAGCAGCCCTCGCTGTACTGGCTGGAGATGGAATCGGGTACGGCGGGCACCGGCACCAGGTCGGAGATGCGCACCATCTCGGTGAAAAAGCGGCGCTCCCCCAACTGTCGCCCCGCCGCTTGCATGGCCGCAGGTGTGCTCAGGCCGCGCCACACGTCGTTCGGGATCGGCTCTCCCACTACCTCGTGTTCGGTGACCTCCGAGGCGCTCATGGTGGTGGCGATGCGCAGGGCAATATCGTCGTAAAAGGCTCCCGATCCATCCGCCACGCTGCGCGGGTAAGCGCCCACCAGGTCAAAGTGGTACGCTTCGATAGGATGCTCGTCTCCGATCACCAAGATGATGCGCAGCCCTTTGACTTGGGCCTGCACCAGTCGCTCCAGCGCCAGGATAGGGCCGCCCCGGTGTCCCTGCTCAAAGAGCACGTGATAGGCGTTAGGGGTCAGGCCGGGGAAGGAGAAGTCGGCCGGGTCGGGCGGCTCTTTCGCCAACGCGGCCTCAAAGTGATCCAGCACGGCCTGGAACCTATCGGGGGAGGCGGATACCAGGGTGTAGAGGGTAGGAGAATGGCTGAGGCCAAATCGCCTGCGCATATTGAAAATCAGCGCCTTGCGCCAGCCGATGGACTCTTCGAAGGCCGCGGAGGTGATGAGCACGTCGGTGCGCTCGTCCGGGGTCGCCTGAACGAAGTGCCCCAGGAGACGAAAGTGGTGCAACAAGTTCTCAGACACCTCATCCAGCAACGGATTCATCGGGCCGGGCACGAAGGCGACGTGTATCTTGCGCAGCCAGGCGTGTGCGGATTTGATTGTCGTGGTTTGATTGCTACTCATGGCCCTCCTAGCAACTTGCACTCAACGTTCCGCGGTCTCCCATCCCTCCAGGTGAGAGACGCGCACGAACCAATCCGAAAGACGCGGCGAAAGCGCGCCCAGGATCACGAATAAGCGGTAGAATCCGGGCACGATCACCTCCCGTTTGCGCCGCCGGATGGACTTGACGATGGCGCGCGCCACAATCTCGGGCGAATACTTGGGCGAGACCCGGGGCACTTTTAGGTCCTCGATCAATGGGGTGTCGATCCTGCCGGGAAGGACGGTGGTCACGTGCACCCCCGTGCCATGCAGTTCCTGACGCATCGCCTCGCCCAATCCGGTCAGCGCAAACTTGGCCGATACGTAAGGCGCGTCGATGGGCAGGCCCTTCTTGCCATCCAACGAGCTGACGAGCACCAGGTGCCCGCTCTTGCGGGCCAGCATGTGCGGCAGCACGGCCAGCAAGCCGTACAAGGCGCCGTAAAAGTTGACCGCCATCGCCCGCTCGATGTCAGCGACGGTCAGTTTCGAGATACGACAGCGCACGTACTGCCCGGCGTTGGCGATAAAAATATCCACGCGCCCCCAATGTGCCAGGGTCTCGGCCACCAAGTGATCGACCTGCTCCTGCTGCGTCACGTCGGTCGGCACGACCAGCGCCTCCCGCCCCAGCGCCCGGATATCTTGCGCTACCTCCTGCAACGCGGCCTCGGTGCGCGCCGCCAGCGCCACGTGCGCACCTGCGCGGGTCAGCGCCAGAGCCGTTGCCCGCCCGATGCCGCTAGAGGCGCCGGTCACGATGGTTATCTTGTCGAGCAGCGTTTGTCTTCCCATTGCATCACCGTTTATTCTATGACCTGTTAAAGTATAAACACTTCTTTATGCATCCCGTTGCGCTTTGCAGAGATTTATGGGTCACGTTAAAAATGTGACGGCGCTGCCCGGCGGCACGCTTATAGCATGACCTACGCGGGTTGAGCGCCCGGCAGGCTCGAGGGCGCGGCGCAACATCTTACGACACGGGGGATTTTACAATGTACCGACAGGAACGCAAGCGGAAAAGCCAAAAACGCTCAGCTCAATTCGATTTGGAGCGGTGGGGCTATGTGATATAATCAGCGCTGGCATCTTGCAGAGTTACAGGTATGGCTGCGCCCACGCTGAACATCGGCATCGAGGAGGAATACCAGATCATTGACCCGACCACGCGGGAACTGCGCTCGTACGTGCAGCAGTTCCTCGATCGCGGCGAGGCTGTGCTGCCGGACCAGATCCGGCCCGAGTTCCTCCAGTCGCAGGTGGAGGCCGGCACGCACATCTGCGACGACATCAAACAGGCGCACCGCGAACTCGTCCGCATGCGGCGTTCGATCTGGGAACTGGCCAAGCGCGAAGGGCTGTGGGTGGCAGCGGCGGGCACGCATCCCTTTTCCTCGTGGGCGCACCAGGAGGTGTCTCCCTACGGTAGGTACCCCGAGCTGAGCCGCTTCCTGCAGGACGTGGGGCGGCGGCTGCTGGTCTTTGGGCTGCACATTCACATCGGCATCGAGGACAAGGTGCTGCGCATCGAGGTGATGAACCAGATGCGCTCCTTTCTCCCGCTCCTGCTGTGCCTTTCGACCAGCTCGCCATTCTGGCACGATCGCGACACCGGGCTGAAATCCTATCGCAGCGTCGTCTTTCAGAACCTGCCCCGCACCGGCATTCCCCCGCGGTTCGGCTCCTACGCCGACTACCGCCGCTACGTGGACACCCTGCTGGCGACGGGCAGCATCGCCGAACCGACGCACATCTGGTGGGACGTGCGCCCCAGCGAAAAGTTCCCCACGCTGGAGGTGCGCATCCCAGACATGTGCACGCGCGTGGAAGAGACGCTGTGCATCGTCGCGCTGGTGCAGGCCATCTCGGCCAAGTTGGTGCGCTTGCGACTGGCCCATCGGACGTGGCCCATTCACCGCAAGCACATACTGGACGAGAACAAGTGGCGCGCGGTGCGCTATGGCATCGGAGGGAAGCTGATCGACATCGGCCGGGCCAGGGAGGTGTCCGTCCGGAAACTGACGGAGCGCCTGCTGGCTTGGCTGGACGACGTGATGGATGATCTAGGGAGCCGGAAGGAGGTCGAATACGTCCACACCATTCTGAGTGAGGGCACCAGCGCCGACCGCCAACAGGCGGTTTATCAGAAAACGGGGAATTTCCAGGCCGTGGTGGATCACGTCGTGGAAGAGACGCAGGCAAATATCAAATGACAAATACCCAAAGTCAAATGGTCACTATCGACGAAGCGCGCGGCTACTATGGGAACAGCGACGCCGTGCACGACTTTGGCCACGTGCTGCGGGTGCTGGCGCTGGCGGAGCGCATCGGGCAGGCGGAGGGCGCCGACATGGCTGTCGTGCGGGCGGCGGTGCTGCTGCACGATGTGGGGCGCGCGCGGGCCGACGCCGAAGGGCTCGATCACGCCGCTCTCGGCGCCGCGCAGGCGCGGGAGATTCTGGCCGGGCAGCCGCCCGCAAAGGTGGAAGCCGTGGCTCACGCCGTCGCCGCCCACCGCTACCGCACAGCTCCACGGCCGGAGACGTTGGAGGCTCAGGTGCTGTTTGACGCCGACAAGCTGGATGCTATCGGTGCGGTGGGAGTCGCGCGGGCCTTTGCCTACGGCGGCATGCACGGGCAGCGGTTGTGGGCACCGATCGAAAGCGTGGACGCCGCCCGCTGGAAAGAGGAGGGGGACGATCCCGACGCCCATACTCCCGTCCACGAGTTCGTCGTCAAGCTGTCCCAGCTCAAGGGGCTGCTGTTCACACCCACCGGTCGCGCCATCGCCGAGGAGCGCCACGCATTCATGGTACACTTTTTCGAGCGCATGGGCGCCGAAGTACGGGGCTCAAAGTAGGAGGAGAGTCAAATGCAGAAATTGCTGCAATTGTTTTGGGCCTTTCTCAAGATCAACTTGCTCAGCACGTCGGGGCCAGCGTCGGCGGCGCTCTTGCACGCCGAAGCGGTGAACAAGTTCATGACGGAGGAGCAGTTCGTCGAAGCAGTCGGCTTTTCCAGCGCGCTTCCCGGTTCCGATGCACTGCAACTGGCGATGTTCGTGGGATACCACGCTGGCGGCATACCAGGCGCTCTGGTGGCCTGTGCCGCCGCTACGCTGCCGCCGACCGTGATCATGCTCGGTATCTCGATGATCCTCGAACGCATCCGGGGAGAGACGTGGGTGGGTGGATTTGTGCGCGGGCTGACGCCCGCGGTCGCCGTGCTGCTCGCCCTCACAGCGGTCCGTGTAGTGGGTGAGGCAGGCTGGCGAGACACGTGGCAGTGGGTGCTGCTGGCTGCAAGCGCACTGGCATTGGTACTGTTCAAACTGAATCCCGTCCTGGTCGTCCTGGGAGCGGGGCTGATTGGTATCCTGGCCTATCGATAAAGGGGAAGCGCTATGAAGGTGTTGATCTGTACCAACGGCTCCACCGCCTCGCGACGGGCTTTCGAGGCCGGCGCGCTGGTGGCCGACGCATTGCATGCCCAAGCCGTCGTCTTGGGGGTGGTCGAGCATCCGTCGGACACCCAGCACGTGCAGCATGCGATGGAAGGAGCCAGCGCGATCTTGACTGCTCGCAACGTTGTCCACACGACTCGCGTGCGGGAGGGAGCAGCCGTCGCCGAGATCGCGGCCGCGGCCGCCGAGGGCGACTACCTGACCGTGGTTGGGCCGCTGGGAAGAGGCCGCTTGATCCGTACCGTGCGCCGCTCGAGTGTGTGGCGTCTGTTGGAGGAGGTCGACGATCCTGTGTTGATCGTACGTGAGCCTCGAGCGACGCTGCGGAGTGTGCTCATCTGCAGCGGCGGGCTGGGGCGCACCAACGCTGCCGTGCAACTGGCCAGCGAGATCGCCCAGGGAGCCGGGGCTGAGGTTACCCTTCTGCACGTTTGGACGCCGATTCAGTCGCTCGAACAGGGCTGGACGCGTAGACGGCCGGACGGCGAAGAGTTCCTGAAAAGTGACGTGATTCAGGCGCGTCATCTGAGTGAAGAGCTTGCGCTTTTGCAAGAGTGTGGGCTGGAGCCTGCCTTCGCGCTGCGTTTCGGCCAGGCGCTGGACGAGATCCTGGCCGAAACTCGCGCCGGGGATCATGACATGGTGGCTATTGGATCGACCCTTTCAGCAGGACCGCTGGTGAAAGTAGCGGTAGGTGGTATTACCGACAAGGTGGCGAGGCGGGCCAGGCGACCCGTGCTGGTGGTTCGCTAGGGGGAATGCACGTCAAGCTCCTCCCAGGTACGCCTCCTGCACCTGCGGGTTCTCCCGCAGGTCATCAGCGGTACCGGCCAGCACCACCTGCCCCGTCTCCAACACGTAGCCACGACTGGCCACGGAGAGAGCCATCAACGCGTTCTGCTCCACGAGCAAAATCGTCGTGCCCTCTTCGTTCAACTGGCGGATGACGCGAAAGATGTCCTCGACCAGCAGAGGGGCCAGGCCCATCGAGGGCTCGTCGAGCAGGAGCAGGCGGGGATGGGCCATCAGCGCCCGCCCTATGGCCAGCATCTGCTGCTCGCCGCCAGAGAGGGTGCCGCCCAACTGCCTGCGGCGCTCCTCCAGCCGCGGGAACAGGTCAAAGACGCGCTGCGTATCTTGGCGGATGGACTCGGCGTCGTCGCGCAGGAAAGCGCCCATCTCCAGGTTCTCTTGTACCGACAGTCGGCCAAAGATGCGCCGTCCCTCGGGCGCCTGCGACACGCCCCGGGCCACCACCGTGTGTGGCGGCAGGCCGTGAATCTCTTGCCCCTCCAACCGGATCGTGCCGGACTGGGGGTGCAGCAACCCGCAGATCGTGTTCAGCGTCGTGCTCTTTCCGGCGCCGTTGGCGCCGATCAAGGTGACGATCTCGCCCTCCTCGACCGTCAGCGAGACCCCCTTTAGCGCGTGGATGTTGCCGTAATATGCGTGGACGTCGTTTACCTCTAGCATCGCCATGGCCCTTACACCTCTACGTCCATAAAGCCGGTCACGCTGCGCCCCAGGTAGGCCTCGATCACCTTCGGGTTCTTTTGAATCTCTTCCGGCGTCCCCTCGGCGATCTTGACCCCATAGTCCAGAACTGATATCTGTTCCGATATGTTCATGATCACGTGCATGTCGTGCTCGATGAGCAGGATGGTGATGCCCAACTCGTCGCGCAGCCGCCGGATAAAGGCGATCATCTCCGTGGTTTCCGAGGGATTCATGCCGGCGGTGGGCTCGTCGAGCAGCAGCAGCCGTGGCTTGACGGCCAGCGCGCGGGCGATCTCCAAGCGCCTTTGGGCGCCGTAGGGCAGGTTCTTGGCAAACACGTCGCCGCTGCCCTGAAGCCCCACGAAAGCCAATAGCTCCAGTGCCTCCTCCAGGGCCTCGCGCTCCTCGCGCCGGGTGCGTGGGAGCCGAACGATTGCCCCGAAAACCCCCGATTTGAGGCGGTGGTGCTGTCCCACCAGAACGTTCTCCAGGGCCGTCATCTCGCCGAACAGGCGGATGTTCTGGAACGTGCGCGCGATCCCCAGCGCGGTGATCTGATCCGGGCGGCGGTCGTTGAGCAACTGACCATCAAAGGCCAACGTGCCCTCTTCAGGTTGATAAGCGCCGGTGATACAGTTGAAGAAGGTGGTCTTGCCGGCGCCGTTGGGGCCGATGATGCTGGCGATGCTGCGTTCATGCACGCTGATATCCACCGTGCTGACGGCAGTCAGCCCGCCAAACCGCTTGGTGACTTGAACCGCTTCCAGGATACTCAAAATCCAACTCCCGCCGAAAGCCCGGCGACGCTCGCCTCTGCTACTCCACAGACTCGTGCAGTTCCATCGCCCTGCGCTTGGATGGCCATAGACCCTCTGGACGCAGGATCATCATCACGATAAGAAGCGCACCAAAGGCCAACATGCGATAGTCTTCCAACTGGCGCAGGATCTCTGGCAAGCCCTTTAGCACCAAAGCTCCCAGAATAATGCCCGGAATGCTACCCATCCCACCGATGATGACCAGCGACAGCACATTGATGGAGGCGAGCAGGGCGAAATCCTCCGGGTTAGCGTACTTGTTGCGCGCGGCAAAGATCGCGCCGCCAAGGCCGGCGAAGCCAGCTCCGATAGCAAAGGCCAGCAATTTGTACTTGAGGGTGTAGATACCCATGACCTCTGCCACGTCTTCGTCCTCGCGCATGGCCATCCAGGCTCTACCGGCCCTCGAGTGCTGCAGACGATAGGTGAGGAAAGCCACAAGCGCGATGCCCAAGATGATGAGGTACACGTAGAACCTGTCGTCGGCTCGAAAGCCCAATATGCTCGGCCCGCCAACGGCGCGGACGCCCTGCGGTCCTCCCGTGAAGCTAGTCAACGTGTCGCTTTTCAACAAGACACGAATGATCTCTCCAAATCCCAGTGTCACGATGGCAAGATAGTCACCGCGCATGCGCAGCACCGGGATACCCAACAGCACACCGGCGGCCGAGGCCAGCGCGATACCGAGAGGCAGCACCAGCCAGAAATTAACCATAACGCCGTGTGGTTCGGGGGCCGTCAAGAGGGCAATGGTATAAGCTCCGATGGCAAAGAACGCGGCGTAACCAAGATCCAAGAGACCAGCCATACCGACCACGATGTTCAGCCCCAGCCCCAGCATCACATAGATGCCCACAGTCCCCACTGTATAGTTCCAGTACTTGCCCAATACCAGAGGAGCGACAAGCAACACCAGCAGGCCTGCCCCATACAGGATCTGCTGCGAATATCTGTGTTGCCTGAAGCCTTTCACGGCAGGGACAGCCTCGAACCTCTCGCGTGCTGTACCCCAGCGCTGCGCCAGGGACTGTCGCCACCTGTAGCGCGTCGACGCTTGGGCCAGCAGCGCGCCGACCAATCCCCCTATTGCCAGCGCGGCAAACACCACCGCGGCGGCGGCAGCCGGAGAGAGGCCAAAGGTAAGCAACTCGACTGCTTGAGGGGTGAGTTGTGCCAGCCATTTGCGCAGAGCTACGCCAGAATCTATCAGGGAGCCTACCAGCCACGTAAATGCCGCCATCAACAGGCCGTGCAACGCGCCCGCTAGCAGACCGGCAACGAGGACCCTTCCCCAAGGCTCGACCTCGGCGCTCCGGGCGGCCCTCGCCCCCCCCCACAGCGCGATAGCCAACAGTAACGCCCACGCCCCGGGAGTCTGAGAGCGAAAGCCAAACCATCCCTGGACGATCGTACCGACCAGGCCGGTCAGGCCAAGGAGTACGGCCAAGATACTTACAAAACCCGAGACAAATCCTCCTCGAAGACTTGAGCGAATATTCATTTCTGTCCTCCGTGCACAGAAGGAACGTCGCGCACATTCATCACATCTTTTTCTCCGACAAGACCTCTCCCAGCAATCCCGTAGGCCGAAAGATCAAGACCAAGACCAGGATAGAAAAAGCCACGACATCCTGTAGTTGAAAAGAGACTCCCAGCGCCGCAGGTCCCAAACTCTCCAGAACACCTAACACGAGTCCACCCAACATTGCTCCTGCAACATTGCCGATGCCGCCCAGAACCGCGGCGGTGAACGCCTTCATACCGGGAATGAAACCCACATAATGATAGATGATGCCAATGTGCAATCCCCACATGACTCCTGCCGCACCGGCGAGCACACCACTGATGGCAAAAGAATTGGAGATGACGCGGTCAACATCTATGCCCATCAGCGCGGCCACATCCTTGTCCTCTGCCACAGCCCGCATGGCCTTGCCCATTTTGGTACGCTTCACCAGAATGAGCAGTCCAATCATCAAGAGAATCGACAGTACAAAAGTTAGGGCGCCAGTGTAGGTTACCAGCACCTCCTTGCCATTCACTATAAAGACCCAGCCGGCATCACGCCCGATCACGTTCGGGTTAGCATAGGCGTGGCGGGCCGTGCCGAACATGAGTTGCGCTGCATTTTCGAGGAAAAGAGAAGCCCCAATGGCACTGATTAGTGGCACCAGACGGGGCGCCGTGCGTAGCGGGCGGTATGCGACGCGCTCCAGTAGAATCGCGGCGACCATACCCACAAGCATGGCAGCGGCAAAAGCGGTGGCGACGCAGACGATGGACCAGGCAAGGTTTCTATTCAAGAGACCAGCGGCGTCGAACGCCTCAAGCGTGAAATAACCGGCAAAGGCCCCCAGCATCATGACGTCGCCGTGGGCAAAGTTGATCATGAACAGGATGCCATAGACCAACGTGTAGCCCAAAGCGACCACGGCATAGACCCCGCCTAGGATGAGGCCAGAAATACCAATACGCACCCAGGTTTCTGCGCCGTAGACTTGCTGGACGAAAAGTATAGTCCATAGTCGCCACAGTATGAAGGCGATGACCAACACGGCGACCAACGGGCGTATCCATCGCCCGAGACTGAGGGAGCGTTTAGGATGTGCTTGGGTAGTACTGATCATGGAGAGGCCTCACTTAATGGAGAGGAACACCGGGGTGGGCTGCCTGGCCCACCCCGGTGTTTGCTCTTGCGAGCGAGAGTTAGAAACTACTGACCTGGTGCTTCCACCCACGCGCCGCTTTCCACAATCATAAAGACCAGTTCCTGCGGCCCACATTCACCTGTGGCATCGCACGTGATTGCTCCGCTGGTCAGTCCTAAGAAGTTCTCTGTCTTGCGGATCTCCTCAGCCAGACCCTTGCGCGGGATAACGAGATTGTTACCGTCCTTGATGGCAACGCGGTCAATGGCGGCGAGCAGTACGGCTGCCGCGTCGTGACCGTGCGGGCTGAAAGGACTCAACTTACCCTGTGGATCGCCGTAGGCTGCCTCGTAGTCTGCCTTGAACTGATCAAAGGCGTCAGAGGGCGGGATTGGCACGTTGGTCGAGTAGGTGCCCTCCGCCGCATCGCCTGCTAGGTCGATGTAGTTCACGCCGTAGGTGCCATCGCAGCCGAAGAAGACAACGCCCTCCAGGCCGGCGGCAGCCATCTGCGAGACCATCAAAGCCGCATCGGCATCGTAGCCGCCGTAGTAGATCAACTCAGGGCTGAGCGCGGCGATATCGGCCAGCGCAGCGCTGTAGTCAGCCGAACCCTGCGTGGTGGCCTTTATAGCCAGCACCTCACCACCCAAGTCTTCGAACTCGGCAGCCACACCCTCGGCCAAGCCCTGACCGTAGGCATCACTATCGTGCACAGTCACGATCTTGGTTATTCCTAGCACATTGTAGATGTACTCAGCGGCCTTCTTTGCTTGCAATGCGTCAGAGAAGGCCACGCGGTTGTAGACCTCTGACCCCTGCTGGGTGAACGTGGCGAGCGTCGTCGAGGGCGACATCATGGGGATGCCTGCCTCCTCGTAGATCGGAATCGCCACCAGGGTCGACCCGGAGAACGTGTGACCGGCGACCGCCACAACCCGTGGATCGGCGACCAGTTTGTTGGCGACGGAGGCGCTCTGCTCACCCGATCCTTGCGTATCCTCGATGACCAACTCGAACGCGAACCCTTCCACATCAGGATTCGCCTTCACTGCCAACTCGGCGCCGCGCGAGATGTCGGTACCAAAAGCCGCGTAGGGGCCCGTCATCGGACCGACGTAGGCCACCTTGACGGTCTGCCCCGGCTCAAAGACGGCGCAGCCCCACTCGTCCGTACACTCGTGCTTTTCTTTGGGGCAGCAGGCTGCGAGAACAACTGTGGCAATCAAAGCAAAGACTAGTAGTATTCGTGTTCGCACCTTTTTCCTCCTCCAAGAATTAGTATGTACTTATGAATCACTCATTTATCTCGTACCGTATTGCCTGATTTTGTCTGTCCAACCACCTCCTTAAAATTTCCTCGATTATATTCCAAAATTTTTCCTAGTCAAACTACCCCTTCTACTTATGTAGATTCCATTAAATGCATACCGTATCTTCTCAAAAAGTAGGGGCAAGAGTAAGTCGGATTGCCAATCCGACCTACATTCCCCCAAGATATTGAGATGATACTGCATACCCCAGGTTCTAAGAGTTTGTCGGAGAGGCACTTTGGAGTCTAGGCTTCAGCCGGTCTTGGCCGAAAATAGCCGCTTTTCCCCGGCTAAAGCCTCGACTCTGGCCTTTCTAGGGCTCTCTCCGACAGACTGCTAGGCAATCTGCCTCGA
>Ga0307422_1001441_pt1 | contig 12378 bp, 8 predicted proteins | sample SalMarWE160290MG_FD_202153 | JGI IMG/M metagenome (GOLD analysis project Ga0307422, IMG submission 202153) | Salt marsh sediment microbial communities from the Plum Island Ecosystem LTER, Massachusetts, United States - WE1602-90 | ecosystem: Environmental > Aquatic > Marine > Intertidal zone >...
CCATCTTGCGGATATTTTTATGGGTTCCTTCCACTGTATTCCTATGGCTGCATCATCCAATTCCGGTGAATTTTTTAGTAATTCTATCGCTTCTTCGTAGTTACCGCTATTCCACTTTTCTTCAATGGTATCGGCTTTTACTTCGGATTCTTCTTCACATTCTATGTCGATGATTGCGTTTCCTTTTTCATATGCAGTTAAATTTTCAAGCGTTTGTGAGGAATTTGCATTCAAGTTTATAGTTAATAAAAGCAACAAACAAACTAAAACTATTAAAAGTTTTTTCAAAACAAACCTCCTTAGTTTATAATATAATATCGAAAGAAGAACTAAATGTCAATGTTGAATTTTTCAAAAATAAATTCAACAGTCATTAGTCACGAGTCTTTAGGGCGTGTTGCCCAAACCCGATAAAGTGAAATTTACAGTCTAGCCAGGTCATTGCGAACGCTTCTTCTTTGCTCTGCCAAAGTGAAGCAATCTTTTCGTATATGATGAAATCGCGACGTTTGAGTCTAACAATTGAGATTGCTTCGCCGGGGTTAGGCAAGAAGATTGACTCGCAAAGACATTTCCCAGGATGAGAAAAAGCCTTTCGGCAACACGCCCTTTAGTCATTAGTCAAAGTTAGGTACCAGGTATTAGGTTTTAGTAAAAAATACCTCCCAACCTCTTAACTAAAGAAAGAACAACAAATCATACCCCGATACAGTCATTCTTCCTTACGGGGCAGGCAAATAGCACGAATAGTTTTTGTTTTTTACTAAATCCTATACCCCAAATCCTAAATCCCAAAAACAGACGAAGATTTACAGGATTTTTGTTTGTTTTTCTGACCAGTGACCAGAGGCTAACGACAAGTGACAATATCCTCCTTTTCAAAGAAGGTCTGACCCCGTTGATACATGACCCCAGAAACGCTTTAATTGTTATGATTGACAAATTAAAAAAAATCATTACAATAATTATTATAATGATTTTTTTTATTAATATTTACCAAAAGGAGGTTGTTATGAAAAGGTTTGGTTGTCTGTTTGTTTTGTTGCTTATTTTTTTGTCCTGGATTAGTGGTTGTGGAGGAAAAGGAGGAGGAGGGGTAGGGGATAAGGAACCTAACAATTCAATTGAAGAAGCTGGAGAAATAACTCTGGATGAGTCTTTTCCCATGAAAATTAATCCTAAAGGGGATGTTGATTGGTTTAAAGTGGGGCTATCGGAGCAGGGTTATTTGAAGGTCCAGGCGGGAGAATGTCCCGAGGAGTTAAATCTGGAAATCTCTTTTGCCCTGTATAAGGAATGGGAAGGAGAAAAAGAAAACAAGATAAGGGGATGGAACCGTTTACCGGATGCCATGTTTATACCTGGAGGAGGTACCTATTATTTCGTGGTTAAAGATGACTATGATGATGCTTCATCAGAAAAAGCCATTCAAATTAAGGCAAGTTTCTTAAAAGAATTTGATCCTTTTGAACCAAACAATACACCGGAAGAAGCTAAATTAGTAGAATCGGGGTCAATAGTAAAGCCAGCGGTATATCCCATCGGAGATGTGGATTGGCTAAAGGTTAAACTCGAAGGGCAGGGGTATCTGGTTTTGAAAACGAACAATGTTCCTGAAGAAATAATTCCTGAAGCTTCTTATATGCTTTATAATGAGTGGGCAGATCCTAAAGTTAAGGAAATAAGAAGTTGGGGAAAATTTCCTAATGCCTGCTTTATTTCTGATTCCGGGGAATATTTCATTAAACTTCACGACGATTATGATGATGCTTTATCTGAAACTCCATATGATTTGAAGATTGAATTTCTTGAAGAAATGGATAAAAATGAGCCGAATGATAAATTCGGTAATGCCAAAAGTATAAATCGCGGTGACACTTTGACATTGGCTATTCTCCCGGTAGGTGATAGAGATTATTATAAAATTAAAACCACTGAGTCGGAAAATCTTAAGTTTATGGCAAAAGGTTTTTCTGAAATCGTACCGGAGATCAAGTTGATGGTTTTAGACGAAAATAATCCGAACGCGCTGAGGGAGGCAAGTGCATGGAAGAGATTGCCTGCGGATTTCGAGGTCGAAGGAGATAAGGAATATTTTGTTTTACTCCATGACGATTATGATGATGCTGGTTCACCCGAGGTTTTCCAATTAATAGTTGAGTAGATTAAATCAAATTTATTGAATTACAGGGTCACACCCGGGAACTGCCGAGGCGGTTATTGATTAATTTCTCATTGTTTCTTTGGTTGATAGATTAGTTTAGGGGTTCGAATTACCCATTTAACTTAGATTTAAAGAATCTAAGTATTCAAAAAGCAAGACCTGCCCCCTCTGCTTTATGCAGGATTTTCGTTTGTTTTTCTGACCAGTGACCAGAGGCTAACGACAAGTGACAATATCCTCCTTTTCAAAGAAGTTCTGATACTGTTGATACGCCAACTGACGAACCATAAGCTTACATAAACATAAGAAGGAATATGATACCTGCATCTATGGCGCAACCACCTAAGCAAGAATTTAAAATACTATGTTTTCCAGGCTTTATTTGTATCTGATCGATATCATTTATATCGATAAACTTTTTGCCAATTGTGCTAACTTTCCTTTTCTTCAATTTATATTCCTCTACAGCAATTCTTGATAAAAGCAAAGGTGAAAGCTTACCTTCGGATATTAGCTTTTGTATTTCTTCCCTTTCGGTTTCCTTTCCGTGTTTGTCTATGATTTTTTCAAATTTTTCTAATTTTAAATTCACAATGTCATCATCGTGAATTTTGCTTAGTAGTATATTGTCATAACCAAAACCCAAGAATTTCAATGGATTTTGATATACAATTTCCGATATTACTGTTATAGTATCACCTTTTGAAGGAAGGAAACTTCCCTCCGGCATTTGTTTTTGGAGTTCTGCGTACTCTTCATCGAAATTTTCGATTAGAATAGTGTTAGTCCCAATGTACTTTCCGTTTACTGTAGTTCCATCCTTCAAATTAATAATTACCTGGGTTCCTGATTCGACATTTTCGTTTTTTAGTGATTGGATAATGCCGCTTTTTGACGGCCCTCTCTGTCCGTCTTCTAAGTCATTTATATTAATAAATCTTTTTCTTTTGTTAAATTTCCGCAATCCATCTTCATTCGGAATATATTCCTCAATGATAATTTCCGATAAAAGAAAAGGTGGAAACTTACCTTCGGATATTAGTTTTTGTATTTCTGCGCCTTCAGTTTCTCTTCCATGTTTATCTACGATCTTTTCGATGCTTTTCAATCTTACTCTCAGCATGTAATCATAATCAATTCCGCCTAGAAGTATGTTGCCATATCCAAAACTCAAGAATTTCACAGGATTTTGATCTACAAATTCCGATATTACTGTTATAGTATCACCTTTTGAAGGAAGGAAACTTCCTTCAGGTATTTGTTTTTGGAGTTCCGCGTACTCCTCATCGAAATTTTCGTTTGGAATACTGTCAATCCCAAGGTAGTTTCCTTTTACTGTAGTCCCATCCTTCAAATTAATAATTGCCTGAGTTCCCGATTCGATATTTTCGGTTTTTAGTGATTGGATGATAAAGGTACTTTGCGGCTCTTCCTGCGTGCTTACTGCACTAGCTAGACCAAAGATACATGAACAATTGTTTAAGTATAGTATTGTACCAATGCTGACCAGAAGAGATATTATAGAAGAAACCTTCCTCCTCATTTTTATACCCCCTTGATTGTATAGATAATATGAAAAAAAGAATTAAATGTCAATGGTTTTTAAAGGTTAGGACGTTAGGTGGTTAGGTCGTTAGGTCGTTTTAAAATTTCCGAACCAACGAACCAACGATCCAACTAAAAAAATATTGTCAAATGTTGAGATTTGACCCCAATTATCTTTACTAATTTACGAATTCACTGATTCTTGATCCGAAGGATCTGTATTGCTAAATCCCAACTCCCAAATCCAAAATCTTAATATAACGGTTTGACTTAGATTATTTGAATATACGTATTCAAATAACAAGACCTGACCCCTCTGTTCCATGGAAAATCTTTCTTTTTCGTAGACTTCAATCCTCCATCTTTGTCAGTTTTTTTTCTCCGATGAGAAATCAAAATCATAGCCCCCGTTTTCCGGGTCGCTGAAGATATCTTTGAATTTCTCAGAATTGGGATCAAAATCCTCCGGCACGAGTATAGTCCAGTCAAAAGATTCCTTTATGTATTGATTGAGCATTCCATAGCTATGGTCTGCCGCTTGAAAATTGCGCAGTACCTCATTGCATGTGAGGTTTGCTTCACGAAACCACGTCGCATATTCAGGTCGTGTATCCGTGCGCTCATACGGAAAAATTAATCCGAAAGGTTCTTTATATATTGTGTGAATCCTTACATGCATGATTTCGATACAGAATGGTGGAGGATTCTTTTCTGCATAATTAATGAATTCCTTGTAATATGTTTCTGAGTCATTTTTATCAGCAAAAAGAAATAACCTGACATTATACTCGTCGTCCGTCTGTGTGAGCCGCTTCTTATTTCCCAAAGGGCGCAGGCCTTTTTCCGAAATGAGCTCTTGAATTCTTTTATGCGTACTTTGTACGTTACTATTTTGAGTATTCTTTTCTTTTCCGAACAATCCACTGAAAAATCCCATGGTTTTACCTCCTTAATTTGTTATGTCCAAGTGTCTAAGTTATAACATTTGTCTTTCCTGTCAAGCAGGATTTTGAAGAGAAGACAGAAGCCAAAAAACAAGTCAAATAGTCAAATTGTTGAATGGTTAAATCGTCCTCCCCACACCTTTTTTATTCTAACTATTTGACTATTTTTTTAATTTGACAATTTTCCCGAACAGTCGGGGCATAAAGTTATAGAATCTGCGTTTTTCTGATTGAATTTTATATACAATTTTGTCAGGATCATATTTGGAAATCCGTAATGTTTAGTAAAGTCGCCCATTGTTGGAAATGGAGACATTATATTTAGCATTTCCGCGTGTGTAAATATTTTTCCGTCATTATTTAGTGGTGCATCGCAAAAATCACAATTACTCATTTTCTCCTCCTATTATTCCGGTTGTTATAGTTTATATGTAATGTTGATATATAATAAGAAAAGAAGGGATGTCAAGGAATTTAATCGTTAGATTGTTAGGACGTTAGGTAGTTTGAAAATCCCGATCCAACGGACCCACGATCTAACGAACCAATCATATACTAATTAACTAATTCACTGATTTACTGATATGCTAACCGCTTTGGCGGTTAGCATATTTAGCCCCGTTGATATTGTTTTTTATTTCTTTATCTTTAACTTAATTTGCGTGAATGAGTGTGCCGGGAAAGAATAGGAAAACTTATTCCCTGCAACTTCCAGTTCTTTATTTACGGGGATGTAACTTTGTCGTTTATCATAGGTGAATGGGGCGTGGATATCTTTGCTGTTTACCTCTCTTATCGATGCTTTTCCGGTGAATGGCCTGGAGTTATTTATAATCTCGGTGTGGATGGCGTCATCTTTATGACGGTTCACCACATTTATAAAAAGTGTATTTGTTTCTTTAGAGTACACTGATGTAACATCGAGATAAGGTATATCTTTATAATCGCCCGCATCGAATGTTTCACAGTCTAGGTATACATCGACGGAAGTGCCCAGACAGTTATTAGAAAATAATTTGAATGTATGGAAAAGGGGTGTTTTATATGTTCCTTTATCCTTGTCATTTGCCAAAAGGAATGTTAGAAGCGTGTAGTTTGCCATTTTAACAACATCGGCATGACGTATAAAGGAGTTGAAAAACTGAGCCACTGCTAAAACAGATAAGATATCCCTGCCGAAAGGAGCCCACTCATCAAACGATATGTATATTTGTTTCTCCGGCTTATATTTTGTTTTAATAATTTCAATCTGTGCGGCAGTTGTATTAATTTTTTCTTCGATATCCATTGCCCAATGTCCCATATACAAGTTGTAATCCTCAGTGTATTCCCAGTAACGGTGTATGGAAATATAATCGGCAACGTCTCTTAATTCAGTTATTATTTTCCGGTTCCAATCCACCCATTTTCCCGAAGGTTCGTAGTATGACGAGCCACAAGCTATAAACTTTATTGTTTTATCCGTTTGTCTCATTGCCTTGGCAGCTTCTTTTGCAATTTTACAATAATCTTCGGCATTCTTATATCCAATTATCCAGGGTTCTCCGTCAACTTCGTTTCCCAGACACCAGTATCTTATATTATAAGGTTTTTCGTTCCCGTATTTTGCGCGTAAATCTGCATAGTAACTTCCTGCCTCCGAGTTGCAATATTCAACCCAGTATCGGGCGTCATTTATAGTACCGGTTCCAAGATTTATACATAAAATATTTTCAGTTCCCATAGACTTATTTAATTTAACCCATTCGTCTGTACCAACGTGATTATTATCGATCGCCCCCCATGCCATGTCTTTGCGAACCGGGCGTTCATCTTTCGGACCGATACCATCCTGCCAGTTATATCCTGCAGTATAATTCCCCCCCGGCCAGCGCATATTGGTTATTTTTAGTTCCTTTACAGCCTCGATAAAATTAGTTTTAAATCCGTTTTCATCGGCGAGGGGAGAGGTAGGATCATACAGAATACCGTACATGGTATTGTGTACAGATTTATCATCCATTCCGAATCTCTCCGGGTCAAATTCTATGGGTTCCATGAATACTCCATAGATTTTCGGATCGATTTCGTCTATTATCCTTTCACAATCGATTTTAATTTTTGCTGTCTCGGCAGGCAAAGTTACGGGAAGCATGAACAAAACGGTAAAGATTATTAAGTAAAAAACTTTTTTAACTCTCTTCATCATAATTTAAATTGTAGGAATTTTTGGGAGTTTGTCAAGGATGTGATTGTGGGATGGTTGGATAGTTAGTCTGTTTTTTTACACGAAACTTTAAACACGAAACACTAGTTATCGGACGCAGATGGACGCAGATTTACAGGATTATTTTTTTGTTTTTTATTCTAACTACTAACTTCCAACTTCTAACTTCTGAAAAAATTGTCAAGTGTTGAGATTTGACCCCAATTATACGTGCATAATAATTGCGGTATTCATATTCAAGAAAACAGAGATTATTATAATAATGTAGAAAAGCCCGATTATGAACCTTATACTTATCCACATCCATTAATCGAAGAATGGGAAGGTAATTAGTTGAGAAAATTGTTAATACTATCTATACTTTTTATATTAAATGCGACATGTACTCAACCACTCAACTGATCCGAAGGATCTGTATTGCTAAATCCTATATCCTAAATCCTATTTATCGACTTGTGACTAGCGACTGATGACTGGTGACTAAGTTATTTAACATTGTCCAATGTCTAGATTTGACCCCAGATACATTGTCCAATGTCTAGATTTGACCCCAGATACACAATGTCTAGATTTGACCCCAGATACATTGACCCCAGATACACAGAGATTTGACCCCAGATACATGACCCCACATGATTGGTTATCAGGTTGATCCCTGTTAGTACTCAGTTAATACGTGGTTTTTGATGTTAATTATTTTATGCAGTCTTTGTTTTTAAGCCTTTCTTTCATGTCTTTTAAAGCTTTCTTTTTTGCTTCTATAGCTTTCTTAAAAGCCTTAATTTCTGCCGCTGCAGCGGCAGAAGGAGTATCTTTATTTTTGCCTGCCTTGTAGTCTTCGAGATGAGACTTTTCATGATAGTTGTAAAATATGTCAAACATAATATCACCTAAATACGGATTTCCATAAGAATCCCGAAGGAATCTCTTTGCCAGATCTATATTGGTGGGTATTTCATTTCCGTTTTTATCCATCAATGTAAGTTCATATCTGTTTCCGTTTCCGTCGGGAGGTGTAATAAACACGATTTCACCGGATGGTTTTGTTATAAAGGTAAAAGGTGTGCTATTAACTGGTCCCAGACCTTTTTGCGATGCAATAAGATTAAATAGAGCATCTATAAAGTTTCGCCAATCCGCTCCGTTTTCGCAGAGTCCGATAGCTTCAGGGTGATCTTCTACAACTTGAATCCACAATTCCTGCCTTTTTATTTCTCGCTCCAGTTTCCCAATGGCATCTTCAAGGTCGGAACAAAGCACGGGTTTATTGGAATTACCATTCAGCTGTTTTCCGCTAATTGCAGGAGCCGAACCAGGTGAATCGGATCCGTCTTTATCGTCTTTTCCGTCTTTACTTTTTTTCTTCCTTTTTTTCTTGTCCGAATCAGTACCGCTTTTTGCGGCGGGTTCGGATTCTACGCTAACAGAACTCGTATTTCCGGACATACCGGAAAGTTCCGCGTAAAGTCCATCTAAGACATAATTTTCTCTAATTATTCCTGTCTCTGATTTACACAGGAGTGATTGCCATGCTCTTTGAATCAATAAACAGGTTTCGAGAGCCCAGGGGTTTTTTCCTGTCAGCTCATGTCCTTTAATAGATTCATTTATTGCCTGATAATACATCGCAAGATTAAGAAGTTCCGGTATAGGGGCTTTACCTTTAAATTGTTTATCGAGTTTTTCTATTTGTTTTTTATGTTCAATCGACCATTTTAATCTTTCTTTGAGTTCCTGCTCTTGTGTTACGCTTGTTTCCGTGTTCGGTTGGCCGGATGGGTTACCTTGTAGTGTCCAACCGGTGTTGGTATATTCCAGATCGGAAAAGTCCATATAATTGAAGAAGCCATCTCTTATTCTACTGAATCTGATTGTTTTAAAGGCATATATATTTAGTTTGTTTTCATTTGGTGTGTAATTTCTAATGATTGAATCTTTATATTCGGTTTCTATTGTATTGCCCCATGTGTCTTCTATTCTGATTATACGATTATATTTATCTTTCTCGATTTCGAATCTCTCCGGGACGTAAATTTGGAGCAAAGTTCTTGTGTATCCTGAAGGGAAAAACCGGACGAAATATCCTTCAGGATGCAGAGACCAGCGTCCTTCCGGAATATTCCGTTTAGATTCGCTATCACCCGGTTCTCCAAAAAGTACGGCTACTTTCTCGATTTCTTCATAAGTTGCATCACTCTTGCTGATAAGCCCTCTTATTTTTGATTCCGTTTCAATAAGTGACTGCAGCGGTTCGGGAAGTCCGGACAAGAACTTTTCAAATAAATCATCCGGTATAAGACTAATAGCACCCCCGTTTATTTCTATAATTTCTTTCGGAGTCAACATTTTTATAGCGGCCATGCGAGCATTCGGAGAAATATCTTCTACTTTTGAACGGGCTATAATAGCCCATATTAAAAGTTGTTTGTCTCTTTGCTCGATATCGGGGTGATTGACACTCTGTCTTAGTATTTTTTTTATGACCTCTGCCCGGGGTCCTTTTAAGGGGGCATAAATATAGCCATCTCCTTCTGTGGGTCCATATGTTCCGGGTTTAAGACAGTAGCTTTCGCAGTGCATTTCAAAAAGTCCTGGTTGTAGTAAGTAAGAGCCTGACGATGTTCTGGAAAGCACCGTCATGTAAGCCAAATTATTAGGATTGAAATTATCCAGGAAAGGTATATCGGTTTTAGCATCGTCTATTCCTGTTTGCAGGGCTCTTTCTTTAACCGACAAAAAGTTTTCGAATCCTGGTATGGGTAGATGCGAACATCCCAGGAAAGATGTTATAATTAATATGGTTAACAATAATAATCTTGAAACTGTTTTATTCATATTTCCTCCATTTAAGTGATCGTTAACGGTTGGATATATCCATTTTCATTTTTTTAATTGTAGATATTTCCGGTAAAATGTCAAGGAATTTTAATGCTACGAAGACACTAAGATACTTCTTAGTATCTAATTGTAAATTGCAAGTTGTAAATTGCAAATTGAAAATTTAAAAACAGAATAGGGCACTGATTTACAGGATTTTTTTGTTATTGTTTTTTTGACCAGTGACCAGGGGCTAACGACAAGTGACGATATCCTTCTTTTCACATTTCAAGGTCTGACCCCGTTTATATGACCCCGTTTATACACATGACCCCGTTTATACGCACTCTACATAATAAAAATTAATGATTGCTTTTTAAGCCGTTACTCTTCCTCTTTTGGAATAACATCCAGTCCGTAACCGAATTCCATATCAGGAAATAACCAACCATTCGAAAATTTTTTACCCTTATATTCGCTTTTAGAGTTTTCGTAAGCTGTATCATCTTTGATTATTATTCCATAAACTTCTTTAACTTCCGAAGTCAATATCTTAGCAAGACCTAATTCATAATATACAATGAAACAAGGTTTTTTAGGTTCCCCTTCGTCCTCATCAGAAAAAAATGTAGGAAGTTTAAACTTTTTGGGATTTATCCCTACCGATGCGTTTAAAGTCCGAACTTTGCATTTTCCATCGTATATATGTCCATCTTTTTCTAAATTGTCATTGAAGCTACCAAAAGATAATCCAAGGGTCAAATAGCCATAACCATTAAAAGAAGACGGATAATAGCAGATTTTATAGCCCCACTCAGCATAAGATATATCATTTCCTCTAAATTGTAATTCAACTCCAAGATCATCCACAAAAAAATATTTAAATGACATTCCTACTCCTGTACCTTTTGTTCCGAAAGGAAATTCAATAGAGTAAATTAATGTATTTTTTTCCATCGCGTTCATTTCAATAGAAAACAATGGTAAAAATATCAAAATTAGTAAAATTGTTTTTTTCACTGATTACTCCTTTGTCTCTTAAGAAAAAGTCATTTCACTCAGATCCGGAAAATTTCCATTTTAGTGTGCCATCGGCATTTATCGCATAAAGATTTCCGTCGTCAGAGCCAAGATATATATTACCATCGTTGTCCATAGCGGGTGGGGAAAATCTAAAACCCTTTACAAAAGACGAAGACCATTTTTCGGTCCCATCCGGATTTATAGCATATATTTTGTCAAATGTTAATACGTGAATTGTACCATCAGTGGCAGCAAAAAGATATCTTACCCTTTCTTTGGTTTTATACTCCCATTTGACCTTTCCATCGTGATTTAATGAATAAATGGTGTTGGTAGCTCCCACATAAATAGTATTATCATTACAAATAACAGGAGATCTAAACAAGTTAATTTTAGCTGAAAATTTCCATTTTACCGTTCCCTCGGGATTTAACGCATAGAGATTGTCGTCGGTAGTACCCACATAGATAGTATTATCATTGCCAATGACAGGAGGAGAATACTCATTAATTTTAGCAGAAAATTCCCATTTTATCTTTCCTTCGGGAACTAACGCGTAGAGATTATCACCAGAAACTACATAAATAGTAGTATCTTTAAGCGCAAAAGTAGGAGAGGAGAACTTTTTCGATTTAATTGTAAATCTCCATTTTCTGGTGCCATCAGGATTTATAGCGTATAGATTATAATCGGAGGATACAACATATATGTTATCATTACTGTCAAAGATAGGAGAGGAATATATTCTGTCTTCAGTTGAAAATTTCCATTTTATCGTTCCATTTAAATTCATAACACAAAGATCTTCACCGGAAACTACATAAATAATAGTATCCTTTACAATTACCGGGTCATAAGTCGAGAAATTTTCATATACTTTTCTCCATTTGATGGTTCCGTCCGGGTTTATAGCATACATATCACCTTTCCAACCAGTCACATAGATTGTGTTGTCATTTCCCAGGGCAAGGCGCCTTGAAAGACTACTTAGGGCTGTATATTTCCATTTTAAAGTTTTATCAGGGTTTAAAGCGTAAAGATCTTTTCCTTTTGTCACATAAATAGTGCCGGCGCTTCCGATTACCGGGAAAAAGCTTATCGCAAATTGTAAACCATAAAGTGATAAATGTAACATTCCGAGAAAAACTAAAAACCACTTTCTCATAATACCTCCTGTATAGATGATACAGAAAAAAGAAGCGAATGTCAAGATTGAATTTCCCGGAAGGAAATTCAATAGTCATTAGTCACGAGTTTTTAGTCATTAGTCAAAACTAAAAAAATTACCACAGAGGACACATAGAAAAAATAATTATGTTGTTTAAAACACACCAACCCACTAACTTTATTCAAAAGAACAATTAAAACTTTGAATGGGGTTGAGGGGTGATTTCAAAAAACAGGACCAGGCCCCAGATAGTATTGTTACATTTGCACAGCTGAAGCTGTGCCCTACGTGGCGAGAGACAAGTTCCCGTGCTACAACACTTGCAATTACTGAAAAGAAGTTCGGTTCTTAATTTTTAAATAAAAAACTGGGGGAGGGCAAGGAATTTTTAGACGTTCCAAGGCACATGGTTTACACTTTGTGATATAATATTAAAATTATTTTTTAGAGTTGCAAGGTCTAAATCGGGGTCCAGCGTCACATCCATCTTCTTGGATAGTAGTTTATCAAG
>Ga0307422_1001444_pt1 | contig 12360 bp, 14 predicted proteins | sample SalMarWE160290MG_FD_202153 | JGI IMG/M metagenome (GOLD analysis project Ga0307422, IMG submission 202153) | Salt marsh sediment microbial communities from the Plum Island Ecosystem LTER, Massachusetts, United States - WE1602-90 | ecosystem: Environmental > Aquatic > Marine > Intertidal zone >...
GCCGTTTCATAAATACCAAAATCAAGGTATCTGCCTTCGATTACCATAACCGGCTCATAATCTCTAAAAACCGTTCCTTCCGGCATGCATCTTACCGATATATTATCAACATTCGAGAGAAGCCTTAAAGTCTCTTCTATCCCTGCAAGAACTCCCCATTTATAACCATCCGGAAAATCTTTTAAAAAAATTTCAGCTTTAACAACAGGATTTTTTTTAAGAGCTTTTAATATCCTTTCCGTTCTTTCAAAATAAATATCTGTCAGCTTGCCCTTCTTTATATCTTCTTCACCTGCTATATGAAACATAAGTACACCTCTAAATTATATTTACCTTAAATATTTTCTTCATCTGGTCCAGAGCGAAATTATGGTCTCTTCTGTTAATACCTGCTATCGCATCCTTTACTATGTCAACCTTATAGCCTCTCATTACCGCATCTGCCACTGTATATAAAATGCAAATGTTGGTTACGTCACCGGTAACTATCAGCTTTTTAACAGACAATTTTTTAAGTACATCATCAAGGTCCGTACCTAAAAAACCTGAAAATGTATTTTTCCTTATTATTAAATCACTGCCCTCGGGTTTCAACTCATCGATTATCTTTGAACCATCGGTATTCTTTATCGCATGGGGAGGAAATAATTCAAACTCCCTGTCATGCTCGTCATGGCTGTCACATAAATATATAACCTGATACCCTTCGCTTCTTGCTTTTTCTATCTCCCTTTTTATGGGCCCTATGATTTTCTCAATTTTTGGAACTTTAAGAGGAGCTCCATCAAGGACAAAGTCGTTTATCATATCTATCACAAGTAAAGCTTTCTGCTCCATAATCATCACCCCGCATAATTTGAAAGTTTGCTTATAATCTATATTTTTTATGAATATCTGCAGCCATGTTAATTTTTAGCCGCTTATGGCACCGGTTTTTATAAACATTCCATAAGATAACTATTAATTATTATAATACCATCTGAAAAACAAATTTTGTATTTTTTTATCCTTATAATTTCTATATTGTCTTTTTAAGACTATCTCTATAAAATTAATAAAGGTTAAAACAAAAATATCAATAACCATAGAAACACCGCAGACCGAAATAATTAAACAGCTAAAAAATGAAAAAAATAAAAATAAATATATTAACCTTTTTAGTTTTAATATTGCTGGGAATATTGCTTATCTCACTAACTTCCTGCACCCGCAGTGTTTCTCTGTACTTTGGTTATGACACAGGCACGGAAGCTTATCTTGTAAAAGAGACAAGAAATATTCCGGCATCCGGAGACATTTATGAGAACTGCATCAAAGAACTTATCAAGGGTCCGGAGAGCAGCGGGCTTTATCCCACGATACCATCAAATGTTAAAGTCAATTCTGTAAATGTATCAGATGGCACTGCAACAGTGGACTTCAGCAAAGAAATAATAACCAACTTCGAAGAGATACCCCACAGCTCGACAACCGAAGTGCTGGCAATTTTTTCTATTGTTAACACTCTTACAGAATTCGAGGAAATAAACAAAGTGCAAATAACAGTAGAAGGTAAAGATACCGGAGAAATAGATGGCCTTTATATAGAAGATTTCTGGGGCCATGTAGGAATTTATGAAGATTTTGAAAGAAACGAAGACATTATATATAAAGAACAATAAACCAGATTAACGATATTTTTTTTATAAAAAATAATAAAAAATTACAAGATTTTGAGTTCTTTATCCAATAATTATTTCTTATTCTCTTCTAAAATTAATTTGGCTTCCTTTAGGTCTATTTTAGCTTTATGACCATGTTTTCCTAATAAATGTAACAAATTTGAACCATTAAGTAATGTAAGAGGTTTGTCTTTTGCAAAATCATAAGCATCTGACCCATAATCAGCAGTTGTTACCAAAATTCCTTTTATAGCTCCTTCCTTTATTACAGTTCCATAAAGATCCCTAACAGCTGATACACCAACTACATTAGTATATCTCTTCGCCTGAATAACAATTTTCCCACCTCTTAATGGATCTGGATCAAAAGCCACAGCATCAACACCTCCATCACGACTTGATTGTGTTACTTTTACCTCTCCACTATCTATCGCAAATTCTCTTTCGAAAATCTCTCTAATTAAATGTTCAAAATCTTTCCAGTCCATTGCTGCTATGTTTTGTGAGTCGTCAATATTTTTCATTACTTCATAAGAGGATATAAATCTTTTATCTTCTTTATTTATTTGCAAAATTGGTGCAATCGGAGTAACTGTATGAAGCTTTACGCTACTGACACCCTTTAATCCCTTAAAACATTCTTTTGGACTTATTCTTTCAAGGTTAATAGATAGAAATTGCTCTCTTGTGGCTTGTACTGATAAAATACATAATGTAACATCTTTCCCAGTTCTTTTATCTATGGTTTCTATCCAACCATTGAATACCACTGATTCTACTAAACTCATATAATCTGATTTACATATATCATTTATTATCTTTAAAGAAGTTTGATATAAAAAATTATCATAATTTTCTTTTAGTTCACTATCTGAAATATAAGACTTTTCAAAAGTTTTTCTTGATTTTATAAATTTTACTTCTTTCAATCTTGGCATATCTTCTAATTCAGGTAACTTAAAGTCTACAACCAATATTCTACTTTCAGAATTAAAATCCAATGTAAAATCCTTTTTGAAATATTTCGGATATGAAGATCTGGATAAAACTAATTTAAAAAATTTTGAAGTTGTAGCGGCATCTCCGGATTCATATTTAAATTTATCTTCATCTATACTTGCATTTTCATTGTTTTTGTTCTTGTAAAATGCTTTTTTTCTTTTTCCCCAATATTCTAATTCTTTGGAAAATTTCTTATCAGCTTTTTTATTTTCTTCAACTCTTATATCGTATTCTTCAATTGCTCTTGATAGTTTTTCTTCGGCAATTCTATTTTTCTTAATTATTCTACTCTTTATAATTTTATCTAGAATTCCTATTTCAGGAGCAAAATTATCTAATACAGGTCTACTCTCTATTTCTACCTCTCCATATGGTAATTTTCTAACTGGTTTTTCTTCATTAAACTTAGTTTTACTTTTAAGAATATCAAATTTAATAGGTTTTTCCTTCAATGAGTTTTTTAGATAATCTCTAATATCAATCATTTTTAATTTTGCAGCTTCTGTTTCATGCTGAGCTTTATTAATTTGTTCAACAATAAATTCTTGTTGTTCAATCTTTTCTTGTTCCCTCTTTTCCTTTTTTAATTTTTTATCATAAATTTCATTCCATTGTTCCATCTGAGTATTTGCTTTTTGTTCTGCTTCATATTGGGTTTCACCTTTTACAATTTTAAATTTACCAAGACCATCATGCTTAATTTCCATTTGATAGTAGTATTTCATAATAATCCCCTTAATAAACTTGATTTTACTACATTATACTGCTATTTTTAACAACAATTAATATAAAAATTTCCTTTTAGCTCATTTATTTCAAAACTTCCTATTAACATCTGAGCTAGACAAATAAAAAACTTCAATAATTCCCTTACTATAATACGTTAATTTCATTTTAAAAAAAACACGATCTATTTAGACTTTAAAACTATCGAAATTTCTAACATGGTAGATAAATTTTGTATCTTCGACATTTTGAAGATTAATCTTTATATGAAAAAACCAGCAGACCGAAATTCACCATTTAAAAAATATTATCTTTTTAGAATTTATAACGTTCTTAATAAAATTTTCTTTTATATCCATAAAAACTCTAATAAAAAAACAATAGAAATCTCTATAGTATATTGGCAAACGGTACCAACCGAATGGAGATCAAATAGTAATATAAGTTATGGAGGGATACATTTAGGCTTCTGGTACCCTAACATCATTGAAGAAGAATTTTGTTCACTCTCTATTGCGAAACTAATAGTGAAAAAGTTTTATGATTTATACAAACATTTTGCAGGCAAAAAAAATACAAAAACGCTAAATAATAATTTATTAGATATTACGACTGATGGAAAAATCAAAGCAACATTCTTTAAAACTGGGAAATTATATGATGTGAATTTCAGAAACCCAGATAATAGTGAAATATTATAATTATTATAATATCAGTACATTTTTATTTGAAAATAATTTATGTTAATAAATTCAATAATTTTTTCTGCTCTCATCTATTTCTGAATAATGTAATAAATTTTTTTAATCCATTCTATATAATTCCATTTATTTACTTAACATTATTTTGTTATTATATATAATTTTAGACATAGCAATTAATTATTATAATTATGTTTTATTATTTTTCTAAAACGTTCTTACTTAGGTCAAACGATACAAGCTATGAATATTAAGGGCTTAGTAAGTAATAAATTTACTATCAGGATTATATTAGATGGTAAGATTTATAAAATCTTAAAAATAATATTTTCTAATAGGGATGGCTCAATATTTATAACTTTCCCATATTTTAAAGAGTCGAATGGAATCGTTAGCATACTAAAATTACCAGCAAACAAAATGCCACCTCTTACATTGAATCTTGACACAGAACTTGGTAAAGTGACATCTAATTTGGTTAAATACTCTCATCATCCTGATGGCCACGTATTGTTTTCACAAGATAAAAGAGTATATAGTTATCCAAAAAATAAAAGAGCTCTTCCTCTTTATATAAATGTTGGTCATCTATTTACAACACAATTCCAGAATATTGATTTCTTTAAGAAGGACAATAGGTGTAATGATGTACCCGTAGATCTATATTTCCATAGAAAACCAGAAGCATTGAAAATAGTTGGCAGATGGCAAAAAATCCCGAATTATAGTTACTTTGATAAAGAGCAGATTATAAAATACACATTAAATCCTCAAAAAATCAAAGAACCAGTTATTATATTAAAGCAACCAACCAACATGCCTTTTCACAATCATATACTACTAATTCATAAATATGAGATACCAAAATTAAACAAAAAAGAAGAGGGTGTTCTCACTTTTATTGGGGGATTTGATTCCAAAGAAGTCGCTAATGATCTTTCTAAAGATTTTTATTGCCTCGGTATGTCCTACCCAATAAGTAATAAAGATGAATTAGCAAAAATAATTGGTAGTATCGATTATAAAGACCATGAAAATTTAAAGCTCTGTACATAAAACCCTCTTAATAAAACATACAATCTCTCGAAAATAGCCTTAACTGAAAAAGTTACAATGACGAGAAATTTATGAAATACTAAAAAAAATCAGCTTTATAAAAATGAGACAAAAATGAAGCCGTTTTATATAAAAATCATAGTTAGGGATGAATCAATAATATACATAACAACTTCATAAAAAGCTCACAATTGTCACTTAAAATAAATTATAAGACAAGCTAAATATCACCGAAGAGTTCATGAAAAATCGTTAACTTGCTTTATAAAAAATATAACTACTATAATATTTTAAATCACAAACTATGTCTTTAAAGTATATGGTTAGATTCAAAGGCCTTTTTGCCCTAGATATTTATATTTAACCCTTTGCAGTCACTAAAAAAATTGTGTAGTATCTGTTGACATTGGTATAACTAATCCACCTTTGTTCTTCTTATTCTCTTCTATATTTACAAAATTAATTAGATAAACAATTGCTGATTTTACCAGTTGAAAAAGATTAATCGTTTCCTTTAAAAATGTCTCATAACCAATATTAATTTTATCATCTTTATTATCCCAACCAGTCAATATTGAATCATAAACCACTAGTTTTCTATGAGTAAGGGCATTCCGTATATCTTTTATTTTTTGAAAAAAACCAAGTTTAAAATCCCTATGGATATCATAAAGAGCATATAGGCTAATATTTTTTGATTCTAATATTTCACTCTTGAGTTCATTTTCTTTTTCCCAAATATTATCAAAATATATACCCCCCTCCCTTAATCTTAAACGAAAATAATCATTAATAAAAAATGCTATTTTATCCAATATGTTATAAGCGCCCTTAAAAGCAGATTTTAGAAGACCAATGTATAAATTAAATTGAGAATAATCCAAAGTATTTACTAAAATTGTCCTTTTACTAATATTGTCAAAGTCTTTTCTTCTGTACTGTGATTGGACTAAAAGAAGCCTTGCAACAGCATAATCTTCTTTTATCTGATTAATATGCTTGGCAAGTCTATAAAAAGTTTCATCATCATCTATATCTGTAATTAGACTGATAAATATCGGATCAATAATTGATGCTTCGCAGTTATCCTCATGAATATGAAAGTTTAAAAAAAGTTTTTGATTTATACAAAAATCCATATAAAATTTTTCAAACTTAGTAAGTTTAGATTTATTGTATTCATGATGTTCTAGCCTTGTCTCCAAAATTTTTTTATCATTAAACATAGATTCAATTTTTTTCATCTCATTTTGTAATGTATTCTTTACGCTAACCCCTCCAAAAAAAATTAAATCTTTATTATTTATTATTGATTTAATTTCTTGGTAAGCTTCAATATAAATTGCTTCTCTATACTCTTTAGAAATATCAGCAAAAAAAGCTAGCGCTAATGCTCTATTGCCAATTGCAATCGAAAAATTTTTGTCAATTTTTAATGCATTATCATAAGAATAAAGTGCTTCAAGTGTACGACCAATAGTATCAAGACAATTTCCATAATTTACTAAAATTTGTTTTTTTAAATTGTTATCGCATGCTTTAAAATTTTTTATTGACTCTCTGAAATTCAATTTTGCTTTCTGTAGTTCATCACTTTTTATAAATGCATAAATGTCTTTTCTCCCAAAAAGATCAAATAACGATAAATAACCATTTGCAAGATTATAATTCATAGTAGCTCGATATTCTTTTTCTATAATTCGAGGCAAATTATTTTCACCTTCATTTATGGCAACTTTAATAATTTCTTCATCCTTTAATCCAGAACCAATATCAATTAACAATCCTACTTTGTTAAATTGTAAAAATGAATTATTGAGATTCCGATTTTCTAAATCCTTTAAAAGATCTAAGGCATATTTATATTTCCCATCACCAATTAAAGAAGAAATAATTTGTATTTGCCTATTAATATCATTATTTGATGTTTTCATATTTTTATAATTTTATGTATTGAAAAAATAATTAATTACTATTTTAGATTTTATAAAAGAAAACTTTAATTTGAATTCAAAACTTTTTTATTATAATCTTCTAATAACTTTTCACCTGAATACTTATTAACCGATTTTATATAATTTATTTCGCCAAATAACTTCAATGATAATTTCTTTCGTTCTACATCCTTTACTGAATTATTATCCTTATTGAAATTATGTATTTTAGCTCTAATATATTTTCTCTTTTCTCTGAGAACATTAGGAGTTCCTGAATTTATTATTAGTTTATTTATTTCTTGCCTATTATTCCAAGGCATTACTTTTGTTTTATCATTATTTATCTTAAAACCTTCACTTTTAATTATTTTAGATATTAAATTTTTAAAATTCTTAACCTTCTTACTTCCTGAAAATGCGATACCATCTATATAAAACGAATATATAATACCTTGCTTTGCACATAGATTCTTAAATCTTCTTTCCATAGGTCTCAGTATTAATAATGCTATGTAGGTACTGGTACAAATACCCTGCGGTAATCTTCCATACTTTGTTGTTAATTCAATAAGCAAATTACTTATTTCTTCTGAAAAACCTAAAGAATTAAAAAGTTTAAAAACTCTACTTGCATTAATTGATGGGAAAAAATTTTTGATATCCAGAACCATTATCAAATCTTTATTCTTATGAAGTTCAGCATTTTTCTTTGGTGAACCTCCCTTTAACCCACCAATCATAGAACTGGGTAGAGATACTTGCTCTAATATCTTACGCAATATTAATAACTGTATTTTCTTTAACTCTTTATTTGCAGTATAGAATCTTCTTTTTTTATTATTAACTTTCTTTACGAAGGATTTATAATATTTATGTGGATTATCTATTATATCTTCTATTGTTTCTTTGTCAGATTCTATAAAAGAATAAAAATCATCTTCATTTCTAAAAATATTAGTCAATTACTTTTCTTTTCTTCTTAAAGCTTGGTACTTAAGAACTAAATCTTTAAATTTTAAAAACAATTCTATTTGTTCTTCTGTCATTGATGACCAATCAACATTTTCAATAAAAAAGAAACTCATTGGAACATTTAAGACTTCCGAGAGCCTATTTAAAAATATTAAGCTTGGTTCCTTTTTCTCATTTTCCACAGCAGATAAATAATTGTGTGAAACATTTATTTTTTCAGATAATTCTTTTTGTTTAAGCCCTTTTAGAGTCCTAATCAATTTAATTGTTTTTCCTATTTTCATATCAAATATATCCTTAATTTTTGCATTAGCAAAAAGTATTTACAATGGAGCATGATATCCAGAACTACCCAGAAACAAAATTCAATTAAAACCTTTAAGAAGATATCCAGATAATTCCAGAGTTTCAACACTTCTAAAGAATTCCCTTCCAGTTCATTTCTTACAATTTCATTCAACTCTCTTATGTTATTCTCTAGAATATCTATCGTTGCTCCTGTTTGCGGTTTGTTATTAGTTGCTCTTAAAATTACAACTAATCTAAAAGCATCCTCTAACAATTTTGCCGCTCTTCTAATATTAGTATTTTTAGCTTTCATTTTATTCTTCCCTCCTTTCTCTTTGATTTCCGCTATTAAATATCGAACTCCATTGAAAATAATAAATATTAAATTTATCATTAAAAAATTAATTAAAGCCTGTAGTATAACTTAAACTTCCAGTTCTTTTAACAATTTCATTTATACTTTCTTTGATAGACTTTAATTGAAGCATTTTCAGAAACAAGGACTTTTATCATCACGTCAACATATGAATTATTTCCCAAATACCCATTTCTAAAAATTGGAAGGAGGTATAACAAATTATAAAAAGCTAATAAGAACGGCATATATCAAAGATCAAAAGGCGTAACACCTTTTTAAATTATAATAGCATATAAAGTTATTATTTGTCAAATATTAAATAATATTTAAAATTAACTTTTTATTCTAAAAGATTAACTTTAAATACATTATCTTCACTTAGCACAAGGCCTTTTAAAAGACTATATTATTAAATATAGAAATCGTAAAAAAAAATCCAAAACATAATTTTTATTATTTTTATCTTTTCTCCATACTTAATATATAAGCACTTATTTGTAAAATGAAATTAAAACCCTAAAAGATTAATAAGTTTTATTTAATATACCATCCCAGTTTTTAAAATCTATAACGTTTTGAAGAAAATTTTCGTTTATATCAATAAATAGCTAAATAAGAAAGGAAAATTTATGTTAAAAAAAATAGTACTTGGAATAATTATAGGAGCTGTTGTATTTACTCTCGGCGCAGGCAGCATTTATGCATACCAGATAAATTCCGATAATACCAATGGTGTAACCGGAATAAACAGTAGATTGCGTGAGTCGGACGGTGAATGCTTAAATTCATCAGAAAATAAAAATCAATATCGACTTCAGCAATACGAGTCTGGTGGACTAAACTGTCCTTATGAAAATAACTTTAAGAATGAATGCGATAATGAAAACTGCACTGAGCAGCAATACCAGTACAGGGAAAATAATTGTTATATGCACAATAATGAAGAAACAGATCAAATCCAGAATAACTTCTCTTACAGGCATGAAAATAAATTAAGCGATAATAGCTGTGATGGGAATTGCGAGATGAATAAAAGCAGGTTAATAAACAATAATTCAAAAGGCTCTGGTAGAAATAAATAGTTGTAGAAAGATGGGTAAAACATGAAAAAAATAAAATTCAAGATAAAACTCGGTATAGATATTGCCATGATTGTGGCATTTCTTGTAAACATGTTTACAGGGTTTGCAATGTTTTTCGATTTGGTAGCCGGCGGCGGCAGGATGCATGGCGGTACTACAGGATTTAATGTTTTAAATATTACAGACCTCAGTGCAAAAGCATTGTACAGATTTGTACATGACTGGTCCGGCATAATTATGGTTGTCCTGATACTCCTTCACCTGATACTTAACTGGAACACATTTTGTTGTTACTTAAGAAATTCATTTAAAAGTAGTAGAGATAAAAAAGAACAGATAAGCTGTGAAATTATTTAGGTTGTATATCATAAAATTATATACAGGGTTCTACTCTGCTAAACTGTCATATTTTATGAGATAATGGTTTTATTAATTAACCAATTATTTAGCAGCTTATCTTAATGAATTATAAAGAACTTGAACTTTGCATAAAAAATTTTAAAAAAACCGGCGATAATTCACATTTCGAAAAAATATACAGATTCTTTTTTAAAAAGATATACCGTTTCGTTCTTTTAAATATTTCAGATAGTCAGGCTGCCGAGAGCATAACTTTAGACGTTTTTTTCAATGTTTACAGGCATCTTGCAAAGGCACGCCTTAATTCAGGAAGTTTCAGGGCATGGGTCTATAAAATTGCAAGGAATCTTATTATAGACTACCATAGAAAAGAAGCTAAACATAAACAGGACCAATCCCTCGAGCAATACATTGAAACCAGGCAATCCGATGATTTGAATGAATTAGAATCAGTAGATAAGTCTCTTATAGCCAGTGATTTTAAAGAAAAAAGCCCGGGAGAATACATTGATTCTGAATTTAGAGATCCTGAACTTTTGGCAGGTTTAGATAAACTTGATGAATTACAGAAGCAGGTTTTAATCTTGAGGTTTGTTGAGGACCTGGATTACAAAACCATAAGCAGGATAATAGATAAGAGTGAACTTGCAACAAGGGCTATTAAATTCAGGGCTATTTCAAAACTAAAGGAGCTTATGACAAAGTGAATACAGGTAAGAATGTGAATGAAAAAGTTCTAAAAAAATTCCTAAGTCTTATTGATAAAGGAATGGACATAGATGCATGCCTTTCGAAATTTCCCGGTTATTATCAGAACTTAAAGAAATATGCAGAGACTATCAAGAGTTTAGACAATTTAAAAAATATTTCAGCTGATAAAGATTTTGAGGAAAAATCCCTAAAGGATATCTACATGCGGGCAAGAACCGAAGATATCGAAGGCTTCAAAAAAATATCACCAAAAAATGCTTTTCTTACAGGACTTCGACCGGCTTACCTGAAACCACTTATAGCTTTTTTTGCTGTTCTTGTTCTCATTGGCTTTTCTTTTACAGGAACATTATACGCATCCGGGGATTCATTGCCGGGAGATATATTATATCCGGTGAAAAGAACATCCGAAAACATTCAGGTTGCATTTACTCCATATAAATACGAAAAAAACCTTTATATAAAGATTCTTGAAGAAAGACTTGGCGAAGCTAACCTTATTCTAAGTCTGGCTGATTTTAAAGATACCAATGCTGCAGAAAACCTAATTGGTGACATAGATGAGACATATATGATATGCCGTGAAAGAAAATACCTGGGAATAGATGAGGGTGAAAAGTTACAAAATGAAATAACAGCAGTAAAGGACAGGCTCAGGAAAAGATATGGTACCCATAAACACGGTACTGACAGCTTAAATAACTAATCTAAAGAATGTGATTTTAAAGAATATTAGCTTTTCTTGGTAAAAAGAAACCAAATAGAATATAATTTTTAAAGTTATGAAATTACTGGAAATTAAAAATCTTAGTTATAAGGTTAACGGAGCCAAACTCCTCGATAATATAAGCATAAGCCTTGATAAAGGTTCAATATATGCTTTTGTCGGGCCCAATGGCGTTGGAAAGACAACTCTCGGACATACTATAATGGGGCTTGAGGGTTACAGGGACTTCGAAGGAGACATATTATTTAAGGGAAAGTCCATAAAAGAACTCGACGTCTATGAAAGAGCAACAAGGGGTATCACCCTTGCATGGCAGGAGCCTGCAAGATTCGAAGGCATAAGCATTGAAAAATTCATAAGTTCATCGGGAAAAAATGTTTCGCACGATGAAGTCACCGAAATTTTAAAAGATGTAGGAATGGAATCGGAAACCTACTGCAAAAGGGCAGTTGACAAAAGCTTAAGCGGTGGCGAGAGGAAAAAAGTCGAGCTGGCTTCGATACTCGCAATGAAACCGGAACTCGGTATCCTCGATGAGCTTGATTCTGGAATCGATATGGATACGCTTGACAATATTTTTAAAGCCATCCATTTCTTGAAATCGAACGGTTCTACAATAATACTTATAACTCACAGCAAATCAGTATTAAGACAGGCAGAATATGCTTTCCTTATGTGCCACGGCAGGATTCTAAAGGAAGGTAAAACATCTACTATAAGCAGATATTTCACCCGTAAATGTCTCCCATGCGATCACAAAAATGTACCGGACGAATAGG
>Ga0307422_1001445_pt1 | contig 12346 bp, 13 predicted proteins | sample SalMarWE160290MG_FD_202153 | JGI IMG/M metagenome (GOLD analysis project Ga0307422, IMG submission 202153) | Salt marsh sediment microbial communities from the Plum Island Ecosystem LTER, Massachusetts, United States - WE1602-90 | ecosystem: Environmental > Aquatic > Marine > Intertidal zone >...
TTTGGATTCGGTTATTATGTTTTGCATAATCGTTTTTATTAATTCGTGAGAAAGATTTTCTTCTGAGGCTGTGTTCAGCGCGTTTCTTATCACCTCTTTTTCCACCTTCCAATCTTTCAAAGGGATTCCTTTCTTTTTCTTTTTTCCGCCTATTTTTTTTGTGATGGAAAGTCTTTTACCGATTAATTTTATAATTTCTCTGTCGACTTTCCGGACTTCTTCTCTGAGTTTTTCTATCTCATTCATTTTCCCAGTAATTCCCGCAGTTTTTTTGCGATTTCTTTTTGTGTTATAAGCGTTTCACCTATTAGAACCGAATCGAAACCAGCTTTTTCTAATTCCATAATATCTTCCCTCTTTTTTATACCGCTTTCGCTTACGCTAATGTGATCATCGGGAATAAAATTTTTTAAATTCAGCGAGTTTTCAATAGAGGTTTGAAAAGTTTCAAGGTTTCTGTTGTTGACGCCGATTATTTCAGCCGGACTTGAAAGCACTTTTTGCAGCTCTTTTTGTGAATCGACTTCCACCAGACAAGCTATCTTCAATTTATGAGCAAGTTCGATGAACTTTTTTAGTTGATTGAGTTCCAGTATTTTAGCGATTAAAAGAATCGCGTCGGCTCCTATATAAGCGGATTGATATATCTGATACTCATCTATTATGAATTCCTTTCTAAGTACCGGTAAATTAATTTCTTTTTTAACTTCAGATAAATGTTCGTTGTTGCCCCAGAAAAATTTTGAGTCGGTTAGAACAGAAATCGCGCTTGCCCCGCCTTTTTCATATTCTTTTGCGATACTTATATGATTGAAATTTTCTCTTAGGAGGCCACGCGATGGAGAATGTTTTTTTATTTCGGCAATTATTGTAATATTGTTATTTTTAAGAGCTTTTTTGAAATTTCTTCTTTCTTCCGGAATTTTATCTATAAAAGATTCGAGAGGAGTGAAATTTTTTTTCTTTTCAATTTCCACTTTTTTAAAATCGACTATTTTATCTAAGATTGTTTTTATTTTCATTTTGCTATTTCTCTGAGAGCCTCCAATCTTTTTAAAGCTTCTCCAGAATCGATAGATTCTTTTGCTTTTTCTATACCTTCGGTTAAACTATCGGCTTTTCCTGAAACGTAAATTGCGGCTCCGGAGTTTAATATTGTGATATTCCTTTTTCCTTCATCTTTGCCGCTTAGTATATCTGCCGCTATCTTCGCGTTGATTCCTGGAGTTCCTCCTTTAAGTTCTTCCATGGAGTTCTTTTTAATCCCGAAGTCTTCCGGCGAAATTGTGTATTCCTTAACTTTTCCGCCTTTCAATTCGCTGACAAAAGTTTTCCCGGTTGTCGTTATTTCATCGAGTCCGTCTTCGCCGTGTACTACCATACAATGAATAGAATCGAGATTAGCCAGTACGTTGGCGATAGGAGTGGTCAATTCTTTTGAATAAACACCTAAAAGTTGTCGTTTCGTGCCAGCCGGATTTGTTAAAGGACCGAGTATATTGAAAATGGTTCTGATTCCCATTTCTCTTCTGGGACCGATTGCGTACTTCATAGCCGGATGCAGAAGGGGCGCGAATAAAAATCCGACGCCTGCTTTTTCGATACACTTTTCCACTTTTTTCGGTGTATTTTCGATATTTACTCCTAATTCTTTAAGTAAATCTGCGCTGCCGCATTTGCTTGATACGCTACGATTCCCATGTTTGGCAACCCTGCAGCCCGCTCCCGCAGCCACAAAAGCGCTTATTGTGGAGATATTAAATGTTCCCGCTCCGTCGCCTCCTGTTCCGCAGGTGTCGATAAGATATTCTTTTGGAGCGTTAATTCTGGTAACTTTTTCTCGCATCGCTTCTACAAAGCCTGTGATTTCATCTACCGTTTCACCTTTTATGCGAAGAGCGGTGATTAATGAGGCTATTTGCGCATCGGTCGCTTCCCCGCTCATGATGGAAATAGCAACTTTGTAAGCCTCGTCGCGGTTTAAACTTTCTTTTTCCACAACTTTTTTTATCGCTTCCTTAATATTCATCTCTTTCGCCTCCTTAGTTCTTTAAATACATCTTCTATTTCTAAGTTGTTTTTTGCCAGGAGTACTGTTATAAAATACAGAAGATCAGCCGCTTCCCAGATAATTTCGTTTTTATTTTTTGCGTCTATTAGTTCTTTTGCTTCTTCCGTTATTTTATCTTGTAATTTCTTTTTATCAAGTGTGGCGGTGTATGATTCCGGAACGGGATTTTTAATCCTATCCTGTATTACATCATACAATTCCTTTAAACTGAACTTTTTATCTCCGAAGCATGAATAATTGCCCAGATGGCAGGCGACTCCTTTCTGATTTACTGTCGCGAGCAGAGTGTCCTGGTCACAGTCTGTTCTTATTTTCAATAGTTTTTGAGTGCTGCCGGAAGTTTCTCCTTTCAGCCAGAGTTTCTGTCTTGAACGCGAGAAATAGCACATATTACCTGTTTCGAAAGCTTTTTTTAACGACTCTTTATTAGAATACGCGAGCATCAGAACCTGGTTTGATTCGTCCTGCGCTATGGTGGGGATAAGTTTACTTTTTTTCCAGTTTAAAGATTCGATAAACCCTTCCTGGAGTGAAATTTTTCCGGTATAAAGAGCCATTCCCAGTTGGACGTCGCATCCCATTTTGGCGAGTTCTTTTAGTTCGGAAATGTTGCTGACTCCTCCTGCAACAGTAACTTTATTTTTCGTTTTCTTCAAGAGTTTTTCTACGGTTTTTAGATCGATACCGGTCAAAGTGCCTTCTTTTTCCACACAGGTGAATAAATACTCGCAGGCAAAATTCTGGAGAGTTTCAGCCGCTTCGTAAAGAGAAATTCCGGTTTTGTGTTTCCAGCCTTTTGTTACTATTTCTTCGTTTAAAGCGTCTATAGCGATTATTATTCTTTGTTTACCGATTTCTTTTTTCAAAGCTTTAAGAAATTTTTTGTTTATTTTATCATTTTCGAAAGCCTTTGAGCCTATGATTACATACCTGGCGCCGAGTGAAACAAGTTCTTTCGCTTTTTCAATGCTTCTTATTCCTCCTCCGACCCGGCATTCGGCAATTTTTAATATGTCTTTTACTGTTTCGAGATTGTCTCCTTTATCCATCGCCGCATCCAGGTCTATTACCGCTGTTTCTCCGTATTTGTTAAATTCCCGAGCGAGTTCTAACGGGTTTTCTTTTTCCAGCATTTTTTCTTTGCCCTGTTTTAGCTGGACCACTTTCCCGTTCATTAAATCTATGGATGCTATTATCATCTTACGCAAATCTCCTTTTTTTTAAGATATTCTTTTATGTCTTTAATCGTATATTCGCCGTAGTGCAAAAGAGAGGCGAGAAGTACCGCGTCGGCTTTTCCTTCTTTTACGGCATCGGTTATCTGCTGGGGATTACCCGCGCCTCCTGAAGCGATAACCGGAATATTGACGCTGTCCGATATTTTTCTCGTGAGTTCGATATCGTATCCTTCTTTTGTTCCGTCTTTGTCTATAGAGTTAAGAAGTATTTCTCCGGCTCCTAAATCTGCTCCTTCCTTTGCCCAGGAGATCGCGTCTATCCCGGAATTGTTTCTTCCTCCGTGCGTATAAGCGTACCATGAACCGTTATGTCTTTTCGCGTCTATCGATAGAACGATACATTGCGACCCTAAAATTTTAGCTCCTTCTTTAATAAGTGACGGATTCTCTATAGCTGAAGTGCAGATGGCCACTTTGTCGGCACCAGAATTTAAAGCTTTTCTCATATCTTCAGTAGATCGAAGTCCTCCGCCGACTGTCAGAGGTATGAAAACCTGTTCCGATACTTTTTCTACCACTTCTATCAGAATTTCTCTGCTTTTATACGATGCTCCTATATCTAAAAAGGTTAATTCATCGGCGCCCTGTTTATCGTAACTCTTAGCCATTTCGATAGGGTCTCCGACATTATCGAGCTCTTTAAATTTTATTCCTTTTACGACCCTGCCGAAGTCCACGTCGAGACAGGGTATAATTCGCCTTGCTAACATAACTTTATCCAGTTTTTTAACATTTTTAGCCCCATTTTTCCGCTTTTTTCAGGATGAAATTGCACTCCGAAAATATTTTCCTTTTCGATTATGGAAGTGTATTCGACAAAATAATCGGTTTTTGCGGTTATTATATCCTGATTTTCAACTTCTACATAATAACCGTGCAAAAAGTAAAAGAAAGTTTTATCGGGTATTCCTTCTAATAGGGGAGACTCTTTAACGATATTAATCTGATTCCACCCTATCTGGGGAACTTTTCCTTTCTTAAAACGTTCACATTTTCCTTCAAACACGCCAAAACCTCTCTCATTTTCAGATTCCGCGCTTTCTCCAAAAAGCATCTGTATACCGAGACAGATACCGAGAAAAGGTTTTCCAGCGAAAAGCCAGCTTTTTATTCCTTCATAAAAGTTGGTTTCTTTTAATTTTTTCATCGCCGACCCGAATGCTCCGACTCCGGGCAGGACTATTCCATTTACCTTATTTAAGTCTTCAGCTCTGGTCGCGATTATATTTTTTACTTCCAGATGATTGAAGGCTTTTTTTACAGAACGTAGATTACCGGCGCTGTAGTCAATTATAGCTATCATTCTCTATTATTCCCTTTGTGCTGGGAATATTTTCCTTTGCTTTTTTATCTTTTGAACATGCCATTTTCATTGCTTTGCCGAAGGCTTTAAAAATAGCTTCGATTTTGTGGTGATCATTTCTGCCATAAGGCATTCTAACAACAACATTCGCGGCGAGCCCCGTTGCAAAGCCCTGGAAAAAATCTTCCAGAAGGTCTGTATCCAGATCCCCGCAAAATCTTCTTTTGAGTTTAGCGTCGAACTGAAGATATGGACGTCCGCTGATATCTATTGCCACAATCGCGAGAGCTTCGTCCATAGGATAAACGAAATATCCCGCTCTGTTGATACCTTTTTTATCTCCCAGCGCTTTTTTAAAAGCCTGTCCCAGAACGATGCCGCAGTCCTCGACAAGGTGGTGCTGATCTACCTCTAAATCGCCTTTAGCTTTCATTTTAATGTCAAAAAGTCCGTGTTTTGCAAAATTTTCGAGAACGTGCGTCAGAAAGCCGATCGGGTTTTTAATATCGTATTTACCGCTGCCTTCGATTTTTAAATCGAGTGTTATCTGGGTTTCTTTTGTTTTTCTTTCTATTTTAGCTTTTCGCATCGTCCAATACCTTTTTTAACGTTTTAACAAATACTCTGTTTTGTTCCGGTTTACCGATGGTCACTCTAACATTGTTTTTTAATCTCGGGGTATCGTAAAATCTTAAAAGAACGCCTCTTCTGTACATTTCTTCGAATAGTTCTTTTCCGGGTATTTTATATGTTCCGAAAAGGATAAAATTAGTACATGAGGGAATAGGTTCTATAGAGGGTATTTCTTTAAGTTTCGAAAAAACTTTATCTTTTTCATTCAGTATTTTCTCGGCTATGTCGTTTATATATTCATTTTTTTTCAGAAGTAACCTGCCGGCAATTTGACCGAATATACTGACTGAAAAAGGCATCTTTGCTTTTTGAACTTCGCTGGCTATTTTCCCGTTTGTTAAAAGATATCCGAGTCGTACTCCCGCGAGTCCGAAAGCTTTCGATAAGGTCCTGATTATGATAATATTATCGTATTTTTTCAGTAGAGAGACAGCGGTTTTTTTTGAGAATTCATAATAGGCTTCATCGACCACAAAAACCCCGTTTATATTTTTCGCTATTTCTTCGATTTCTTCCAATGAAATCGTTGTGCCTGTGGGATTGTTGGGCAGTGCTAAAATAACCATTTTTGCGTTTTTACCTTCCTTTATAATAGCAGAAACATCGAAAGAAAAATCTTCGAGGAGCGGAACCTCAGTGAGGTTTAAATCCATAATTTTGGACAGATAGGGATATATGGCGAATCCCGGAGAAATAGTTACGATTTTATTTCCCGCGTCGCATATTGCTTGGAAAACGCTCTGCAGTACTTCGTTAGAGGCATTTGCCGCCACAATGCCTTCTTTGGGAAATCTCGTATATAGTGAAATAGCATCTACAAGAGGAGTAGCAGTTCTCGAAGGGTATCTGTTCCAATCGGTATCAAAAAATTCTTTTATTATTTCTTTTTTTAAATCTTCCGGTACATCGTAAGGAGACTCGTTTTGATTTAATTTGACTTCGTATTTATCCTGCGGAACCGAGTATTCTTTCAGTTCCTGAATCGATTTTCTTATATATTTCATAACACCACCTTGCTTATTTCATATTCCAGTATATCTCTTGCGCCGTATTTTTTCAATTGCGGAATTAAATCGAGTACTTTCGATTTATCCACTGCTATTTTTACCGCGTAACCTTCTTCTTTATAGAGAGGCGCTACGGTAGGGGAACGCATGCAGGGTAAAAACTTTACTAACTCTTTCAACTTATCCTCGGGGACATTCATTTCCAAAAGTACTTTTTTTCTCGCGTCTAAAACCGCTTTAAAAAGCATCTTTAGCTTATTTATCTCTTTTTCTTTCTTTTTTATAGCTTTTTTATTGGATATAAATCTGGTCGAGGATTCCATAATTGTATCGACTATTTTTAAATTGTGTTCGGCAAGTGTCGTTCCGGTTGAAGTGTTATCTATAATCATATCCGAGTCCTCGGGTGGAAAGACTTCCGTTGCTCCGTAAGTCCGCAGAAATTCAAATTTGTATTTTTTCTTTTTTAGAAATTCCCTGGATATATTTTCATATTCAGACGCGACGATAATCTTTCTTTTTCGCAAATCTTTTATAGAGTATTTTGAGGGAATCGCGCTGACTATTTTTACCGGGTCGAACTCTAAATCCATGATTTCAATCACATCCGCTTTTTCTTCTTTTATCCAATCGTAACCCGTAAAACCGATATCACGGGCTCCCATTTCCAAGAGTTTCGGAATGTTTTGAGGTTTCATTATCTTTATATCGATGTTTTTTGCGTTTACCTCGGGTTTGTAATTTCGTTCTCCTGTTTTAAAATATATGCCGGAGGAAATCAATAAATCCGCGACGTTATCGTAAATCCTTCCTTTTGGAATAACAATCTTTAATTTTTCCATTTTTTCTCACCGCAGAGGCGCAGAGGACGCTAAGCCCCTCACATCCCTTATTAATTTGTTTTTTATATTATTACACAATATCACAGGGAACGTATAGGCTTTTTTGGCGTTATTATACGTTTCTCTGAATTCCAGGGTTTCTTTTTTAATTTGTTTTGTAGAATAATTAAATACAGAAAAAAACATTTTTCTTACTCTCCGAGTTTCTGATTTTGCCCTTTCGTTAAATTCGACTTCAGGCTTTGAACTCGGATGTATTCTTGTTTTTGTGCCACCAGTAATAATGAAAGTAGGGGGTAAAGTAATAACGAACGGTTCTCTGTAAAGATCTAAAAAAAGACCTCCCGGAAGATTTTTGATTATCGGATAAATTTATTTTAGTGTCGTTATTATTCATGAAAGTAATATAGACAAAAAACGGGACATGTCAAGGGGTTTAATCGAGAACTAAGAGATACAACAAATAGCACCCCGATACAGTCATCCTTCCCTACGGGGCAGGCGAATAGCACGAATTGTTTTTACTATTTAACCAATCTGTAGAAGGGCTTCCAGGTCCCGAGCAAATTGTCATTGCGAGGAGTGAAACGACGAAGCAATCTCAAAATCAATTTCACCGCAAAGGCTGTGCCAAAATTACCAATTTCGTTCGTAGGGCACGGCTTTAGCCGTGCTAAGATATTGGTAATCTTTTATTTTGTAAACCTAAAGGTTTGCCTTACACTGAAAAATTTGGGTTTTGGCAAAGTCTCTGCGGTGAATATTAGCGGTTTACCGCGTTGGGTCCTCTGTGTTTAATTCTTTTAGTACTACTGAGTGTTCTTATTCTTTTTGTATCCGATTATGATTACTGTGATAGAAGTTATCATCAAAAAAATGCTGGTAATCTGGGAAAGAGTAAGATATTTAAGAATAAGAGCATTCTCGGAATAATGCCTTAAAAAATCGATTATAAATCGGTGGAGTCCGTATAGTCCGATAAACAGGGCGAAAAGAAAACCATTAAAGAGTTCTTTTTTTCTTATTTTCCATAATATTCCGAAAATTATCAATAAGTTTAAGGTCGATATTAATTGAGTGGGAATAACGGGCAGACTTTGAGACGCGCCCTGAGGTATTAATCCCTGCTGTAATTGTTCCCAGTATGCGGGAGGATTCCACCTTGCGGGAAAACGAACTCCTATCCAGGAATCGGTAATTTTTCCGTAACAGCAACCGTTAAGAAAACAGCCTATTCTTCCAATCGCGACGGCTATGGCGACACCCGGTGCCGCGATGTCCATAACTTTAGCCACGGGCAGTTTTGCCGTTTTAATAAAGAGTATTCCACCCAAAAAACCGCCTATAAATCCGCCGTAAAATACCATTCCGCCTTCCCAGAGTTTGAATATAGAAAGAATATCCGAACTGAATAATTCCCAGTTTTCCCACACGTACCAGATTCTGGCTCCGATAAGCATTCCCACGATGATCCACATGGAAAGCGATTGTATTAACAGAGGTTGGATATTATTCCTTTCCGCTTCTTTATTCATGACGTAAATACCGACAAGGTATCCGATTACCGCCATAATACCGTAGGCGGGAATCTGAAAATCACCAATTGTAAGTAAATATCTGTACATTATTTCTCCCTTTTATTTCTTTTATGTTTTTATGGTGGCGCGGTTGCTTTTTTGTTTTTTTCTTAATTCAGATCTTCTCACAAAGGAATTGGTAGGGCATTTTTCTGACGCGGGTTCCAACATTTTGTTTTCTTTAACTTTGTCCCATTGTATTTTTGCCAGAGCCCCGTCCATTTTTATCATTTCGTTTTCTGTTACTTTCGTGCACAGTGTGCAGCCCGTGCATCCCCGGGAACAAACCTGCTTAACTGTTTTAGGGTCGTCGTAAGAACTGCAGGCAAGATATATATCCTGGCTTTTCGGAATAAGCTGGAATAAGTTTCTGGGACAGGCTTCTACACAAAGACCGCAAGCCGTACAATTTTCTTCTATGACGTATGGCAGCCCTTTTTCTCCCATTTCTATCGCGTTGAAAGGACAAGCGCGAATGCAATCCCCGAGACCGAGACAACCATATTGACACCCTTTATCTCCCCCCAACAGATTGAGAGCTTCGCATGTCTGTATCCCTTTGTAATCTGAGATTCTTTTCGCGGTTTCATTGTCTCCCAGGCACAGAAGTACCGCTACCAGTTCTTCTCCGATGTTTTCTTTTTTTACACCCATTATTTCAGCTATTTTGTTTGCGGTTTCTTCGCCACCAACTCTACAACCATTTACTCCGTATTTTCCTTCGACAACCCCCTGAGCAAAAGCCGCGCAGCCGGGAGCTCCACAGGTACCGCAGTCGATACCGGGTAAAACTTCCAGGATTTTTTCTACTCTCTCATCTACCTCGACTTTAAATTTCTCGGCGCTGAAAACCAAAAAAGCTCCGAAAACTATTGTCAATCCGCCGAGCAATAATACAGGTATTAAAACTTCTTCCATCGATCCTCCCTTTTTTACTCAGGATTTTTCTTTCGATTGAAAATAAATAGAAGTGTTTTATTGTCAAGAGTCGGTTTGTTTCTTCACGAAAAAATTAAACATAGAGTTCACTGAGCCCACAAGACTCCACCCATAAACATTTTGTCTCATGAAATTGATCTTACGATTGAGATTTTAAAAATTTGATGATCTGTGTTATTCGTTTTGAGAAAGGGTTGGTGTTTTAATCCAGACAAAATATCCATTGTTGTTTCTTTGTTATCCTTGTGTCTTTGTGTGAAAATAATTTTGGTTTGCGGGATGGGTTTTAAACAGCAATATATCTTTTTTCTTTGTGAGCTTGTGGTGAAACTTTTTTGTGATAATCTGCGTAATCTCGTGGTTATTGCCCTACTTGACTTTTAAATTAAAACTTTTAAATTCCAAAAGAAACAATCCCGACAATAGGAGGTTTTTTAAAATTTGAGAGAGAAAATAAGAGTCGCGATTATTTTTGGAGGAAGGTCGGCGGAACATGAAATATCGATTATTTCCGCGAAAAATGTAATAGACGCAATCGATAAAGAGAAATACGAACCGGTGCCAATTGGTATCGACAAAAATGGAACATGGTATCTGCAAGAGCAGTCAAAATTTACTTTGGAAAACAGTAATCCTAAACTCGCGAAGATAAATAAAACGGGTGAGCGAGTGGTTCTTGTCCCTGAAAACAATTCGAACAAATTGATTGATATTACAGGCAATAAAAATAAAGGTAAAATAGATGTAGCGTTTCCTGTCCTGCACGGAACTTACGGGGAAGACGGTTCAATACAGGGTTTATTTAGGATGGTAAATACGCCATACGTGGGCGCAGATGTTTTGGGTTCCTCTGTAGCTATGGATAAGGATGTTTTAAAAAGACTTCTGCGAGATGCTAAAATACCCACTCCCAAATTCGAAGTTTTTGATAATAAAGATAAAGACAATGTAAATTATGAGAAATTATCTGAGAAACTCGGACCTTCTATGTTTATAAAACCGGCTAATTTAGGTTCTTCGGTTGGAATAAACAAGGTCAATAACGAAAGGGAATTTAAAAAAGCGGTAAAGGAAGCTTTTAAATATGATAAAAAAATAATAATCGAAGAAGCGATAGAAGGGAGAGAAATCGAGTGTTCTGTGCTCGGAAACGAGGAACCGATCGCTTCACTTCCGGGTGAAATAGTTATTAACAGCGGATTTTATTCCTACGAGACAAAGTATTTAGATGGAAAAGCCGCCAGATTAGAAGTTCCGGCTAAATTGCCGGAGAAAACAGTAAAAAAAATTCAAGAACGCGCGGTTGAAACCTTTAAGGCTTTGTGCTGCAGTGGAATGGCGAGGGTGGATTTTTTCCTGCGGAGTAACGATGAAATATTGGTAAACGAGTTAAATACAATTCCGGGTTTCACGAAGATCAGTATGTATCCGAAATTATGGGAAGTAAGCGGTATAAAATATACCGAATTAATCGATAGACTTATTCAACTGGCAATCGAACGGTTTGATAAAGAACAAAAATTAAGGACTTTTTTGTAAAGGAAACCGCGGGTTTTTACGCGAAGACAAAGAGCCCAACCACACAACCCCGAATTTAACCACATATTTCACAGATTAACAAAATATTAGTTTACTGAATTTTTGTTAAATCCGGTTTGCTCTTGACTATTAGAAATGAAATTATATTGTTTATTTGATAGGGGGTTGGTCTGGTTAAAATTAAATTCAAAGAAGAAATAATAGAATTAAAACCCACTAAAATTCTCGCGGTGGCGAAGAATTATGTTAAGCACATAGATGAGCTAAAGTTATCTATACCCGACGATCCTAAAATTTTCTTAAAACCTCCTTCTTCGCTAATTGGTAATAATGGTGTTGTAGTATTGCCTAAAGCATCGGAAAGGGTCGATTACGAAGTAGAACTCGGTGTTATAATAAAGGAAAAATGTAAGAATGTGCGAAAAGAACAGGCGCTCGATTATGTTCTCGGGTTTACCGTATTTAATGATATTACCGCGAGGGATATTCAGGCCAGGGAAATGAAAGAAGGGATGCCCTGGGATATCGCTAAAGGTTTTGACACTTTTGCTCCGATTGGACCTGAAATCATATCCGCGGAAAATGTCGATTGCCATAATCTGAATATTTATTTAAAATTGAACGGGAAAATGAAACAGAATGGTAATACAAAAAATATGATTTTTTCGGTTGAAGATCTCATTTCTTACCTTTCAAATGTTATGACCCTCGAGCCAATGGATATAATAGCGACGGGCACGCCTGAAGGTGTTGGTCCTATGAAAGACAGCGATCTTGTCGAGTGTGGTGTTGAAGAAATTGGAGTATTAAAATTTAAAGTAGAAGCTGAGAAATAATTCTTAAGATGAATATTTTTATTTCCGCTTTCCAGGCTGTTGCAACCCTTTTGTTTATAGGTGTAATAGGCGCCTGGATGATTAAAAGAAAAATGGTCGGGAAAAATTTCTTTTCTCTCCTTTCTCCGCTCGCGCTGGAAATAGCTCTTCCCGCTTTAATATTTACAAACATTGTCAATAATTTTAATCCACATATAGAAAGCAACTGGTGGAAATTGCCTTTATGGTGGTTTTTTTTTACGGTTATAGCTTTTCTTGTAACCTTTGTTGCTGTTATTTTCGCGAGAAAAGGAAACAGAAGAGAATTCGGAGCCACGCTGTTCTATCAAAACGGAATATTTTTTCCGCTCGCTATAATTAC
>Ga0307422_1001446_pt1 | contig 12341 bp, 7 predicted proteins | sample SalMarWE160290MG_FD_202153 | JGI IMG/M metagenome (GOLD analysis project Ga0307422, IMG submission 202153) | Salt marsh sediment microbial communities from the Plum Island Ecosystem LTER, Massachusetts, United States - WE1602-90 | ecosystem: Environmental > Aquatic > Marine > Intertidal zone >...
GTTTTCCTGTGTTTTGTTATCAAAATCGCTGAACTTCACATTTTTTGCTTCGCAATAATTTATAAACTGCGATGCAAGTATTGTTCTTGAAAGACCCTGTTCAAAAATAAAATCGGAGTTGTGTTCAGTGATTCCTTCCCTGTGTTGCAAAACAAATTTTTTAAAATCAAGCGTTGAAAACACATCTTCGGGATATTCGTATTCCACTATTTTTATTATTCGACGGCCCATATCTTCTTTACGGGCAAAGAAAAAGGAATTTGATATTTCCGATAGAATTTCATCTGCGCGAGATTCGCCCAACATCAGAATACAAAAATCAACCTTCCAGCCTAATAAAATATTTGCCAAAAGCGGAATATTCGTTAACCCGGTTGAAGGTATGAAAGATGGCAATGGTGTACTATTTATTAGTTTACTGAAAGCGTTCAAATAATAATACGTAAGTGTGTCTTCAACGATAATATTGTATTGCGCCTTAATAAAATCCTGATTATTTATCCTTACCCCCATTAAAGAATAGACAGGAGATAAAGTATCGGTTGAAGCACTATAAAGTGAACCAGCATCAAGGATTATTGTCTCACTCTGATCATCAAGTTCATTGGCTCTCTGTACTGCCAGAATCCTGTATAATTTGTTCAGATCGATAAGATGAGGTGAATGCGTACAATAGACTATTTGCATGGAAGACTTAAGATCTTCAAATACCTTAAGAACATCTTCCTGAGCTCTGGCATGCAGGCTGAGACCTGGTTCATCAATCAATAATACACGGGCTTTTGTATTATGTTTTGCGACTGCTTTCAATTCGAGATAGAACGATAAGAACCACCTCACTCCTCTGCTGCGTTGTTTAGGGTATAATCTTTCGTATTTATCTTTAATCCAGAATTCCAGGTAAGGTTTACCACTTTTCTCCGGATGTGTATAATCGTAATGTTCCAATTCAAAATTCAGGCATATTTTACTGTCTTTTCCTACATTCTGACTCCAATAATCGTGAAAGTTAATTGTTATCTCGCTATTTAAATTTTCAATTTTCTGTTTGAGAATTCGATGATTCTTTTCTCTAAAGAAGTTTGCGTCCAGACCAGCAATTTCAAGGAAATTACGAGCAGCTTTATATCCTTCTGCATGTACATTCTCATCCAGAATATCTTCAAGATCCATTTTATTAGGTAACAGACTACTGAAATCTTCAAAAAACTCAAAAACAGGAACCGCTTTCATAAGAATTTCACCCATCTCGAAAATAGTATAGAGTTCGCTTTCATGTTGTAATTCCTGTTTGGCCATTATTTCAGCTTCTCGATAGGTAATCCCGTCAAGCACTTTGGAGGCGATGATCTTTAAAAAACTTTCTTCATCAATCGCATTTTGATGTTTCTTTTGGATAGCTGCCAGCTCGTTATTTATTTGATGAAGTTTACTATACGCTGATTTCTGACCTTTCTCGCTACTGGAAATTTCGTATTGATGCTCAAGTTCTTTACACCTTTTATTATAGGAATCCAGTAACGCTGTTACATCCATTACATTCTGAACTGCTTCAATACAGGCTTTGCTGATAGATACTTTTTCTGATAATTCCTGTGTTTTCTTTTTTACATTTTCATATTCACTTATTTTTTTAGTAAAATCTTCTTCAGCCAGCTGATATTCTTTCTGAGCTGCTTCATATTCTTTTTCGGCAACCAGCTTCTCATCAGATTTTTTCGCTCTTTTAAATTTCCTTCTTGTTTCTTCCTGTTTTTTTCGGCAAATTGCCAGATTGGTTCGCGCTTCATCTTTGATTGTTTCAGTAACTCCCATTTCGTTAAATATTGAATCTGCATCTTTCAGTAACTTATCGATTTCTGATTGTGTCTTTTCTTCTACAGAAGCTTTTTCTATTTCTTTTTTCTCGTAATAATTCAGTATTTCATCGGTTGATATAAATAGTAAACTGGAACGATCCACTTTCCACGATCGTGTCAAACAAAATTGTTGGCTCTTCTCAAAAATTCCTAACAATTCCTGAGGAAGATGTTTTTTGTCAAAAAAGTCTATTAAATTTTTTTTCTCAAGTTGAAACTGGCAGCTAACAATAGGTAATGATAAATCACTTCGTAAAACATCTTCGTGAATAACGCCTTCATAGAAGCTTTGTACAGCTTCCAAAACAGAAGTTTTTCCTGATTCATTCTGACCGATTAATGCTGTGATATTATCATGTGCAAGGTTGCACCATCCGGAGTTTATAACCGATCGATAATTCTGTATATTAAATGATAGTAGTTTCATGAATTAATGAATCAGCAAGTTTTAGATAAATGGTATAAATATAACTTCAATTCTTACCCGGGAATTGTGAAAAGTACAAAAAAAAGAACCTTTAACAGGCTATTTACGGGGAATAAATATACACAAGTAATGGTTAATAATAATGCTACACAACCATTTAATTGTCTACTTATGGTTTAAACCTTTACTTCGCTGAATTATCGGGATGATAACGAAAGCAAAATATCGAGATATCGTCAAGCTGTGGTAATTTACCCCGCCATTCAAAATGCTTCTCAATGAGTTTTTCTTTCTGAAGTTCCAATGGATATTTACAAATACTCAATAAAATATTCCGAAAAGGTCTGTACTTAAATTTCTTTCCTCCCGAACCTCCAAACTGGTCGACATATCCATCGGAAAAAAGATATATCATATCCCCTTCATTCAGTTCAATTTCATGATTTATAAAAGATGTTTCTTCTTCTGCTGCTACTCCAATGGGCATTTTATCGCCAGGAATTTCAATCAATTGATTCGTATTTTTTATAATATACATAGGGCTAAAAGCACCGGCATAATGCAAGGTATTCGCATCAAGGTCTATTCTACAGAAAGCCATATCAATGCCATCTTTCTGTTCATAAATATCACCTGTCTGATGCAGGGCTTTCATGATAAATTCCCTTAGTGCATCAAGTATCATTGAAGCATTTATATCATCGCCACGATCGACAATCTGATTTAAAAATGAAATTCCCAGAATACTGAGAAATGCACCAGGAACACCATGTCCGGTACAATCGGCCATAGCAAAGTATAGCCTGTTTTTTTTACGCGATAGCCAGTAAAAATCGCCACTTACAATACTGCAAGGCATATAAATAAGGAAATGTTCCGGAAAATATCGTTTAAGTACCGAATCAGAAGGAAGTAAAGCTTTCTGAATGTAACTTGCATACTTAAGACTTTCTGTTAATTCCCTTTTTTGTTTCTCAAATAAGAGTTTAATATCCTCTAGCTTATTTAATTTAATTTCAGGCATTTATATTAATTCCTCTTGCAAAATATTATTTATCAATAAGTTGTTATAAATTATGTTGTGATTTCTCTTATTATTAGTATACCTTTATAGAGTATGACAACAACTATTCAGATAACCTGAATAGATTGATATTATTGTTTTGGTTTTTCTTGTTTCTTAATCGATTACAGTGAATATAATTTCAATAATATTATGTGTGTTCTGGGCATCATTTTTCATTATGTACTTTTTAGTGTTGATTGCTCCTGAATACATTAAAGACAATAAGGGTTTTCTGATACCTGGAAAGTCTACAACTACATAGCATTTAGCTGAGAATATCTTATTATTACCAAATCCCCGTTACTAAATACTATCATTGCACCATTGTTATCAGGAATAATAGCTTCCGTTTTAACAGGATAAAATATTTCTTTGACCGCTAAAACAGATCCATCAGATGCAAATAATTTAATTTTACCACCATCTCCTCTCTGTTCCATAACTACTAGATTTCCTGGTGAAATAGCAGCAATATCAGTTATAACCTGAGCAGGATCTGATTTATCATATACTTGTTGCCAGATTTTTTTCCCACTTAAAGAATACGCTGAATAAAATATTTTTGAATTGTTATATCCGGCGGTATAAAATCCGTTTCCTGCAGCAAATGAGCAATGAGTGCCTGTATTTATCGGTTCAATTGCATCATCCCATTTAATATAACGCCTCTCATCCATCAGTATTATCCAATTGCTTCCGCAAAAGAAGATATCTCCTTCAGGAGTGAGAAGCATATCATTAAATTCGCCGAAACTGCTATACTTGCGTTCGGCAACTTTTCGTGCATCATTATCGAATACCGTAATCGCATAATGGCTCCCCAATGAATCTTTCTCTATCGAGCCACCAATAAGAATCCGGTCGTTGGCATCAATAGCACAGGTATTTATTCTGATTTTTCCAAGATTTTTATTCCATGTCTTTTTTCCATCGTTACCCAGCTTGAACATCCACCCCATTTTAGAAGCGCTATCAGTTGTAAGATAGGTATAACCCAGCACAATAATATCGCCCTTAGAATCTATCAGAATATGACTGACACTGTCTTCAAATGCCTGTCCTATGGTTTTGTTCCATAACATTTTACCAGAACCATCAAGTTTCAGAATCCAGGCATCGGCATAAGCCGTATCGTTATCACGCGTATTACAGGCCAGAATATATTCACCCCGCGGGCTTACAGCAATTGCGCCGCCTGATTCAATACGACCATTATTATCGAACCCTTTTGCCCAAAGAATGCCCAGACTTGTGAAGCTATTTTCTCTAATAAACTGCGTACCCAGTTCGGCAGCCTTCAGGTTGAATATATCAACAAAATACTGACCATCGGGGTATTTCTCAATAAACTCATTAAAAGCCTGCAGGGAATTAACTCTTTTTGCTTGTTGGTACAATAAATCCTGTTGCTTTGTTTTTGCCTCGGAAACTTCAAGGGCATCGGGATAATTCTGAATGAATTTCTCGTATGCTTCCAGTGTATTCACTTTTTTAGTCTCGGCAAAGGCTGCAGCATTGCGTAATTTTATTACCGACTGTAAATATTCTGATCCGGGATAAGCTGTAATGTATGCTATATAAGCACTTACCGTGTTTTGAGATCTGGCTTTCTCATAGGCAAGTTTATTACGGTTACGAATAGCTTTATCAACCTGCGCTGCATCAGGGAATTTTTTTAAAAATTCCTCATATGCTTCCATTGAGTTTATTTTCTCATATTTCCGGTATTCGAACTGATTTCGGATATGAATCACATTGTCATAGTGTCTGAAATTCGGATACCTTTCAAGCAACTCATATACAGCATCGAGGTTGTTTTCTTCCCGGATATATTTTATAACAAGAGATTCGATAGCTTCAACCGCAATTTTTACCTTTTTTTTCACAGGCCGGCTCGTCTTTCTAACCTCGGTATTTAGAAAATATTCGCTGAGTACCTCAATATCGTCCTGCGATAACTCCCCTATTTTGCCATTCATACGCTCAATATACTGCCAGGAATCAATAATATTGAAATACGGCGATTGATCATCGGCCAGCACCAGGGCCATTCCAAAATTGGCTCCTACCTCATCAGGATTATCTGAAAGGTTCTTTTTAAAAGCATCGAGCGCTTTATCATATTCTTTCTTCTCAAGATTTTTAAAGCCTTTTTTAATATTCTGTCCGTTCGCACCAGTTAGGAAGGCGACGATAAATAAATACATTACTAAATATCTCATAATGTGTTTTTTCAGGTTTACAATTACGTGATTATTTTTTAAGAAGTGTAAATTCAACGCGCCTGTTCACCGCCCTGCCTTCATCAGTCCGATTTGTATCGATGGGCTTAAGCTCACCATATCCTTCCGATTGCATATGAACCGGTTGTATACCCTGTGAAATCAGGTGGTTGACTACCGACATGGCACGACCTTCGGATAATGTCTGGTTGTATTTCTCCGAACCCTCGCTATCAGTATGCCCTCCGATTTCAATCAATTGAATATTATTTTCTTTTATAAACAATGCAACTTTATTTAATTCAGGAAAGGATTCCGGTAAAAGTGCCGTTTTATTGAATTCGAAAAAGATATTTTTTAATACTATCGATTGTCCTTCCTCAATGGTCTGAAGACCTTCCTCGAATTCGTCAAATAAAATTTCCGGTTCACTAAAGACTACTCTTCCTGTGGCCTGGCAATTGAAGGCATCGTAGGCTATATACACATATTCACCTGCCGGTAAGCCTCTCAATTCGTTACCCTTCATACCATTCGACCATTCAACACGATAAGGCGGCGTACCCCCAACCATTCCTACTTTTACAAAACCATCGTTTAATTTTTTTGCAACAGTTCCGGTAAGTGGATTGAACCCCCCCGTGTAACTAGTATCAATAATTTCTGCTTCAAAGTCGTGATGTACACACGGGCAATCGGTACAGTTATCAAGCGGCCTGATAATAATATCGTCAAAATAATAATAGGCATATTCCTTATCCATCAGGTTCTTCATGTTCTTATCGGTTGCAACATAATTAGTATTATCGTACGACTGGAAATTCCCTATAATAAAATATTTCTCATTTCCACTGGCCTCAAACACGGTACATATTTCTTCCCATTCATCGATATTGTCCAGAAAAAGGCCCTGAGTATTATTTATCTGAGGCTTATACGGCAGATTTACCATAAGATCGTTCCGAATTTCAACATTGCTGAAAAATAAACTCAACTGATCAACTGCAAATTTTGAATAAGAAGCCAGCTTGTAGGAAAAATTCACACAGTATTTTTTACCGGCAACGAGAGAAGTTTTCAATGTACCCTGAATGTACTCACGGTAGCCGTCATCGGTACCGCTTAAAATAGCCCCTGCATAAGCATTACCCGATTTAGGTAAACTTTCTCCGGCAAAGTTGTTTGGCACACCCACGCCTTCCTGTCGCAAAGGAGAGCACTTGTTAAAGTAATCGGGTGTGGCCAGCGTGGGGTATGTCCACTCTGATACCAGCTTATGGCTGCGGTCCTGAGGAGTGAAAGTCTGAGGACAGTCTTTATACTCTTCAAAACTATAATTTTCGACCAGGTTAACTGATTGTGCCTGAAGAAAATTTGTCAGGCTACCCGAGATTAAGACGATCAGTACAGATTTATAAAATCGATACATATTGTATTTTTTTGGTTTAGCAAATAGACGGATACACCCCGAAAATACAGAAATAAAATTAAGTGATCAAATAAGATTGAACAAGAATAAAATTGAATTTAATAAATGAAGGCTTATTCACCAAAAATATGAATATGGGAGCCGACTTGAATAATGAAAATAGATTCACCATGAGCCAACTATCATAGAAGTCCTCTGCTTTTCAGTAAGGGTTCTATTTCGGGTTCCTGGCCTCTGAATTGAATATACAATTTCATTGGCTCGTCACTGCCCCCTTTCTCAAGTATATTTATCCGGAATGCTTTTGCTGTTTCCATATCAAATATTCCTTTCTCACGAAACGCTTCAAAAGCATCTTTATCCAGAACTTCTGCCCAGATGTAACTGTAATACCCTGCCTGATATCCACTCGACCATATATGCTTGAAATAAGTACTCCTGTATCTCGATATAATTTCCGGTATTAGACCTATACTCTCCAAATAGTTACTTTCGAATGATTCAATATCCATATCTGTAAACGAATCGAGTTCATGATATTCCATATCAAGCAATGAAGCAGCAACATATTCCACAGTTGCAAAACCCTGATTGAAATACCTGGCCGTATAGATTTTATTTATCAGATCACCGGGTATAGGTTCGTTCGTTAAGTAATGTCTGGCATAATATTTCATTAATTCCGGCTCTGTAGCCCAGTTTTCCATAATTTGTGAAGGAAGTTCAACAAAATCGCGCTTGACATCTGTCCCTGAAATGCCTTCGTACGTGACATCTGAAAGTAGTTGATGCAAACCATGACCAAATTCATGAAACAGGGTTAAAACATCATCAAGCGTGAGAAGAACAGGGGCATCACCCACAGGATTGGCATAATTACACACAATGGTAACAACAGGCCTGACATCGGTATCATTAATTTTGTATTGTTCGCGGTACGTGCCACACCATGCGCCCTGGCTTTTTGATGTACGGGTAAAATAATCCAGGTATAAAATTCCAAGATGGGATCCATCGTAATCCTTAACTTCAAAGACTTCGGCATCAGGATGAGGTTTCGGAAAATCATTTTCAATTTTTAAAAAGGTAAGTCCGTATAACTTCTTACACAAAGTAAATACACCGTCGCGTACGTTATTGAGCTCCAGGTAGGGACGCAATTCATTTTCATCGAAATTATATTTCTTATTCCTCAGTTTTTCAGCATAGTACCACCAGTCGCTTGAAGCAAGCTGAAAGTCACCCCCCTCACCATCGACAATCTCCTGCATTTCTTCTCTTTCCTGCTTTGCTACTAACAAAGCAGCCTGCCAAACTCTATTCAGAAGCTTATATACATTTTCCGGAGTTTGGGCCATACGATTGTCTAATTCATATGCTGCATAGGTATCAAAGCCGAGTAGGTGTGCCTTTTTTACCCGTAACCCGGCCATTTCTGCAATTATGACTTTGTTGTCAAATACATTATCATTATTTCCACGGTTACAATAGGCATCGTATAACTTTTTCCGAAGATCACGGAACTTAGAATATTGGAGAAATGGAATCATGCTGGGTTTGTGTGTTGTGAAAACCCATTTACCCTCTAAATCCATTTCTCTGGCTGTTTCAGCTGAAGTATTAACAACATCCTCAGGCAAGCCTTCGAGTTGGCTTTCTTTATCGAGAACAAGTTTATAATCATTCGTCTCAGCCAGCAGATTCTGATCAAACTGGTTGGAAAGTTCCGTCAGCCGTTGATTTATCTCTCTTAGTTCAATTTTCTTATCGTCAGGTAGATTCACACCGTTCCTAATGAAACGTTTATAATAGTACGTAAGAAGGCTATTTTGTTCAGTATTGAGATTCAGGGAATCTTTACCCATGTAAACTGCCTCAATCTTTTTGAAGAGATCGGTATTGAGATAGATATTATCGTTATGCTCTGAAAATTTCATTTCAAAATCAGGAGCAATTTCCTGAATTTCTTCCGTAGCATCTGCTGATTTTAAACCGCCAAAAACGGACAAAACATTTTTCAACCTACGTCCTGATCTGTCAAATGCTACTAAAGTATTTTCGAATGAAGGAGTTTCCTTATTGTTAACAATGGAATCAATCTCGATTAAATGTTCCTTTATGGCTATATCGAGAGCTGGTAAAAAATGTTGAGGCTTTATTAATTCAAAGGGAGGTACCTCATACGGAGTAAGATAATCGGCAAGAAGTGGATTATCCCTGATATCAGATCCTGTTTTACAATTAGTAAGAATTACCATAGAAACCACAATAAATAAAAGATTTAAGGTTTTCATAATATATTGAGCTTAAATTAAAATTGTTAAACTACTATTTTTTATCCTAAAAATCTGCTGATTTCTGTCATAATTTAGCTGAAAAGCTGGTGATTTTCGCGGGGATGATTTACTATCTTTATTCATCAACCAATTATTATACAGCAACTAATTGTTGTGTGGATAGCATGAAAGGTTCCTACACATTAGATGAATGTCTGATATTTTGTATATTCGATAAAAAATGACCCATGGCTAAAAATGATAAGGGAAATAAGAATAATAGTACACCCGAATTTTTACCTGCAGATATTGCAGCAAAATCGGGTGAAAAAATGAAAAGAAAGTACTATGAAAATGAATTAAGGAAATATGCTGTTGAACTGGTAAAACTTCAGGAGTGGGTAAAACAGAAGAAACTTAAAGTAGTGGTTGTTTTTGAGGGACGTGATGCTGCTGGGAAAGGCGGTGTCATTAAAACAATAGCACAATTTCTTAATCCCCGTATTTGTCGAATTGTAGCCTTGGGTATCCCAACTGAGAAAGAGAAAACAAACTGGTACTTTCAACGGTATGTACAATATCTCCCCGCGGCCGGTGAAATTGTATTGTTCGACCGCAGCTGGTATAACAGGGCCGGTGTTGAACATGTGATGGGGTATTGCACAAAAGAGGAATATGAAGAATTTCTTCGCTCCTGCCCCGAATTTGAAAAGATGTTGATCCGCTCCGGCATAATTCTTATTAAGTATTGGTTCTCAGTAAGTGACGAAGAACAGGAACGAAGGTTCCAGAGTCGGATCAATGATCCAACAAAACGCTGGAAAATAAGTCCTATGGATGTAGAATCAAGGGGAAAATGGGTTGAATATTCAATGGCAAAAGATACCATGTTTGCCTATACCGACACCAAGCAATCACCATGGTTCGTTGTTGAAGGAGATGTAAAGCGAAGGGCTCGCCTGAATTGTATACATCACCTGCTATCCTTAATTCCCTATAAGGATCTGACAACCAAACCATTCAAACTACCTGAAAAGAAATCAGACATGCATTATGTAAGACCTCCTAAGTATGAGCAGACATTTGTGCCTGAAAAATATTAAGAGTGCTCGTTGCCAGTTACTGGTGAATGAATACTTATCACTCTTTCCTTATGCCTTGTGTCTTATCCCTTGTCCCTATTACCTTGACACTTTCCACTCCTTACTCTGACCTTAAAAGCTGATAAGTATGCCATAGCAATTCTTTTCCACCGGGTGAACCATGTCCAGGAATTACTATTTCAGCCTCGGAGTATTCATTCATAACTTCTAGGATGGTATCAGGCCATGCATCCACATCTCCATCAGCTGTATAGCCTAGACCGGCAGTTCCGGCTGCTCTGACCATGCATCCGCCGAAGAGTATCTTCTCCGAAGGAATCCAGACAACAATATTATCAAGACTGTGTCCTGCACCCAGAAACTTACATTCAATTATTTCCTTACCCACCTGAAGGTTTAGAGAATCGGAAAATGGAACCTGGGAAACTTCATACTGATGTTGGTCAGCAAGTTTGATGGTTAATGAATAGGCATAAGAGCGAATTCCTGTTTCATGAAAGGCTTTTAATCCTCCAAGGTTATCATTGTGCCAATGTGTTGGTATTACGGCTATGGTCCGAAGTCCTTTCCTGTTTATCCATGAAAGCAATTGATTGGAAAGAGAATCGTTGACGGGAGTATCGATTACAATGGCTGAATCCCCACTAATAAACACAAGCCCATTACAAGGAATACGGCTGAATCTGGTAGGTTCCATGTAAGATATGTGAAGAAAAACATGTTCCGAAAGAGGCACCAGCTCAAGCTTATCGCTAATGATAATTTTTTCATTTTCCTGAGACTGACCGAATAGATAGCTCAAAGAAAGCAGGGCGGATAGAAGAAATAATTTTATATTCATTTTATTTTAGATAAGTGATTCTCCAACGGTTTTTCTCATCACTCCTTCTTTGCTTATCCATCTATCGTAAATGAAAACCAGCAGAATAGCAAATGTTAAGCATATAAAACCTGCCAACCCGGTAATACCAGTGTTTAAATCGGTTCCACCCAGGCTGAGCATTAAAGTAATACCAAAAAATGCATTAATTGAGCCATGCATCAGGCTGGACGCTATAACCGATTTAGCCTTTATTGTTATATAATTAAACAGAAATGTATACAGGGTGCAGAAGATGGTCATATAAAGTACTCCCCATTTTGGATGTTGTGGGTAGTTATGGCCCATAAGAATTATAGGTGCGTGCCACAGACCCCAGATGATTCCAATGATCAGCGAAGCTTTGAAAAAACTTATATTTTTTAATTCCGTTAATAAAAAGCCACGCCAACCCAACTCCTCACCAAAACCGGCTATGGCATTTATAGTTGCAGCGGCAATCAGACCCTGGAATATACTTATCCAAACCGGATGAAAGGGCAATGCATCAATCGATTGTTGCATCTTATCCATCTGCTCGGGGGTCATTTTGTCGCGGTACATATCCATTATGCCAGTCATATCCGGGGTAAAACTGATACCAGGGAAAAGAAATCCTATGCCTGTTGCCATAAAAACCAGAATTAAGGGAATTAATAATGCCCAGAGAAAGAATAAATTAAATTTAAAGGAGATCAATAATGGCTTTACCATTTTTTCCTTATAGATTACTTTTTGCACAAGTAACACGGCCAGAGCAGGCATAAACATGTAGCCAATAAGCATTAAAACAGCAGTAATAGACTTTATATCAATATCGAGCAGATAGACGGCTCCTCCTATTAACCAACTGAAAACAAAGGCCAGGATCAGAAAGAGAAAGATTTTTTTTGTATTCATAGTGAATATAAATTATAGGATCACATTCTTTAATTAAAGGCTTGTATCAAAATTAATTTTTTGTAAAAAAAACAAAAACCTGTTCTAATATAAATTTTACTGGGGTATGCACTTGAAACATATAAAAATAATCAATAAATTAGGGGTATATGAGTATCCCGAAAAATCAAATGGAATTTGAAAGATTGTTTTCGACAGAA
>Ga0307422_1001449_pt1 | contig 12330 bp, 13 predicted proteins | sample SalMarWE160290MG_FD_202153 | JGI IMG/M metagenome (GOLD analysis project Ga0307422, IMG submission 202153) | Salt marsh sediment microbial communities from the Plum Island Ecosystem LTER, Massachusetts, United States - WE1602-90 | ecosystem: Environmental > Aquatic > Marine > Intertidal zone >...
TCTAAACAAAACATCAGCAGTTAACATGTTCGGCAAGACATATTCCTGACCGCACTCAACTATTTTTTTCTTTCCTACCAACCATGCTTAATTGTCGAGGGGGTAATTCCTTCCTTCTGTTTTCCCTTTGTCTCGGAACGTTTAAACTTGTGGAGTTTCACCACATTGCCTTCCAGCGCAACCCAATACTTATGATTTAGATTTCGGTGATAAACAAACTTGTTCACCAGCCTCTTCAGCTCGCTTGAGGAAGAAAAATCGGAATCCACAAAGATTTTATTGCCCCTCAAAGTGACATCAGCCTTGAGTTTAGAACGCAGGAAACTGGACAAGAATTCACCTTCATTCTCCAATTCACCCAAATCCACCTTTAACTTCTTCTTCCCCCTCAGAAACAACTTTCTAACCTCCACAACAACAATCATTCCCGCATTAAAGATATTAACGCTTTACGAAAAAGATTATGCATCATCTACAGAGATGGAATAGAAAGCAGTACCCCAACCAAAATAAAACTGAGCCATCAGGGGGAGATAAAGCTAGTTTCAGATTGGGGTACTACTCTTTTCCAAGAAGAACAGATGAAGGTAATAAATCTTGCTAAAAAACAAACAAAATCAGCAGTACTAACTGTAAAAATCAGCCGCTTATCCAAGCATTATCTAATGTTACAGTTCCATGGCGAGAAGGAAAATAAAGAAAACCACATCATCCAAATGAATGCAGACAAGAAATGACAAAACACAGCAAACTAGGTGCTAATCTCTTCTATTTTTCCTGTTTTTCTGCCAAATACTTAAACGATAAAGGTTTAGCGACATCTCCTCCAAGGTCAACAAGGATGTACTGCGCCTCAGCCATGAACTTTCTCCATTTCTTGTTTTCCATGAGAAAATTCATATATTCCGCGTAATTTTTGTGCAGAGACACAGTTACAGCATCCATTCCCATGCCTTCAGCCCTTGAACTAAATATGATTTCAGGATGGCTTTGCATCCATTCTTTTGTTTTCTCCTCAATTTCCATTACCTGCTCCATATTAAATTTAATAAAAGAAAATGCCATAATCTCGTATCCCATTTTAGCAAAATCTGGAATTGCAGAAAAATGTCTCACCAACCCCTCTTCTAATAGTCTACTTCTCATCCTGGATACAGTTGGTTGCGAAACACCAAGTACCTTAGCTATTTGCTTATCGCTTCTATTGGAATCCTTCAAATATTCCAAAAGAAGACTCATCAGTTTATCTTTCTTCACATCTGAACGCTTACCCATCAACAATACTTCCCGAAAGAAAATATGAATGTGATCTAGTTATATTAAGTTACATTAAGTTACATTATTAGTTTTTGTTCGGTGAACGAATACTATAATTCCATTTAGAGACATAAAAGATAGTGCATAAAAATTTGAAATGACACACTGCAAATCTAAGTTGAAAACTCAGCCAAAACCCCTTTTTCGATAAACTGGCAGTAACTGGTTTTTGCTCACTCACCCACTAATCTGCAACAAAAATTATTTGCAACTTGAGACGAAGTGACAGGGGGATAAGAGTTGGATAAAAAGTTAAGAAGCTTGATCAAGAGCGCAACGTATAGGATAATAGCCTTCATAGTTCTGTTGACAATAACATGGTATGCCACAGGCGATTTGGTTCAAACAACTTTCATTTCAGTTACGTTCCACACAATCCAAATATTCCTGTACTACATCCATGAACGATTATGGGAAAGAATCAACTGGGGCAAACCATGCTAAACTGTGGCTTTGATTAACTGAAAGCCCCTTAATCCTTCATAGCTTAAGAACCTAATCAGCCATTGCTTCCAGTTTCGCCGGCAAATACTTATCAACAATATAAGTTAAACCATATCTGCTGAAAGCCTCTTGCTCCGCCTTCTTCTTAATCTTCAGGAACGTCTTGATCTCCCTCTTCCACAGTTCTCCCTTGTATCTGGGGTCCCTCTCCAACTCATGAAGCCGCTTAATATCCACAGCCGTCAAAGGATCACTGGGCAGCTTATAGTCAACAATGTCAGTAGCGTAGACACCACTCCATTTAGCATCCGGAGTAGTTAATCCCCTAAGATGAGCCGCGTTTGCTGAACCTGAAATGATAACCATGGCAATGTGCATCCCCCACGGGTCCCCGTCAGTGAAAATAAAGACCGGAAGCTCCAACTCCCTATTCAACCGGTTAATGAAGTGCCTAGTCGCCCGAGGCGCCTGACCAGCCGTCAAAACAATAAGAGCATTAAACTTCTTGTGAACCCGCTCCTCAATAAACCGAGTGAACAAACCACCCTTCTCGATGGCAATAACCTTGTCACAGCCATTCTTAGCGAACTCCGAGGAAACAACGGATGGACCAATCATAACCCCGTCAGGATGAGACGTCAGGTTCAACTGTTTTCCCTCATAGCCAGGAACAGTATACTCAATGGTTAAGTCACCGAAAATGGCTGAACGCTCCTCAGGAAAGACATTAAAATCCTCTCTAGCGAAACCCGTAGCCGTCTCCAAGTCAGTGATGATATTGTTGGACTCCGGCTGATCCTTAAAAGACATTTCATAGGCTTGAGCCGAATAATAGACATCCCTGAGAGTTGAAGTTTTCCGGTTCTTCACAAGTTCGCTGGCGAAGAAACCAGCCCAAACCATCTGAGTGAACGATCTGATGTGCCGAATGTTCCGAGAACTACGCTTAACACTCCTTTCCCCAAGAATATACTGCCGCACATCAGGACTGTAGAAAATGTTTTCGGTAGATCGACTCGGCATCTCCACCCAAGGAAACTTACCCAATTCCATTTGATGATAAAGTTTCCTACCAAACCCCTTCAGATCCTTCAAAATCTCTTTCCGCGTCTCTTTAGCTGAACTCTCAGTCTCCTTTCTCTTCAAATTTACTCACACTCCTCAACAACAATTCGATGTCTGGTTCTTCCTTCTTTCCAGCCAACTCCGTAGAAAACCTGGCTATCTTAGGCAGATACTTGGAGAAAACCGACAGACGTCTCCTCTCCTTCGCCACATGTTCCCGCTTCGCCAAAAACGTCTGTAATCGACGGGCCACCTCGCGGATGCCATTCAGAATTTCGTTTCTCACCTCTGGTCTGTCCGCAATGAATTCTTTGCCAACGGTTTTGTAGGGAACCTTTGTGCTGCACACATGAACTAAAATGGCTACTGGCATGCCAGAGATAACCTTGTATCTTCTCCAGTTGATAGACCGGATTACCCTCACCGAAACGTCACTGGCTTCATCGTACAACAGCGGAATCCTGTTAGCAAACCGATAAACAACGAAATCATCCTTCTTCGGAATTTCTCCTCCATACGCTATAGCCGTCTCCACGATGAAGGGGTGACCCGCATATGTGGAGGGCTTCCTTTGACAAACCGCTATGAACTCCGGCTTCAGTTCCTTGAGAATCCCAGTTCTCAACAAGTCCTCCCCCAACGGAGACAGACAACTTGCATCCGGAGGAAGGAAGCCGTCGAATCTCTTCATCATCCGAACAAGCCTCACAATCTCGTCGGGTCTTAGTTTTTTCGGGTTTTTTGTTCTCACAAAACCAGCGGCTGAAAGCAGACGAAGAATAATGGTTCTGTCGACATTCGGGAAGCTGGCTTTCATAAAATTAAGCATGTCTTGAGACTTGGTTTTCTTCAATGAAGCTTTGATGTTTTCTTCACTTACTTTACCAAAAACGTTCCTAAATTTCTTAGACTTCTTGATTGTCTCTACAAGCCTAGTAACGTCTTCGGGTTTCAGCCTCTGCGGATTAGCTGTTTTGATGAACCCCGCGAAGTCCAAAAAACTTAAGGAAGTGCCTTGCCCGACGCGGTGAAAGTGTTTCCGCATGAAGTCCAACAGGTTTCGGCAATCGGTGACTCGTATGAGACGCTGAATCGTTTCAACATCCACTCCGTAGGGGTGAGCCAAAGTTTCTGTTGGTGGAGGCGGCATCTTTTTTGTGGCTCGACTGAACAGGTATAATCGGCCTTTAGGATCAACGAATCTGATGTCTGCGTAGGGTGTCACTAGGGCAGTCTGTTTCAAGTATTCCAGAATCTTAGACATGGCCCTTAAGTAGTCCCCTTCCAACGAAAATTCAACAATAGTTCCACGCCACTGCTCCTTGTTTCTCCGGGTCTTACGATCCAAGATGAGGGGACGGTTCCGCTGGATGTCTATCATCATCTTATACTCGTAAATCTTAGATGTGCCCGTGCTGGATTTGATGAGAACGGGTTTGTGGGTGGTGATCTGCCCGTAAAGAATAGCCATGGTTCCTCCAAGACCGAAAGTTCCCCGAGCCTGCTTGAGCGTATATTTTGAGCCAAACAAAACCTGACCGAAAGCAGAGGGAATGTGGCGAGCTGAGATTCCAGAGCCGTTGTCCACAATTTTTAGTCGGTATACTCCAGTTCCTGATTCCGCTGCAGTGTCCGAGTTTTCCTCGGACAATCGGACATACACTTCTGGAGGAATATTCATTTGGTCAGCGGAATCGAGAGAGTTCTCCACGAGCTCCCTCATGGATGCAAAGATTGCCCGGGAAGGGTTGGTGAAACCGGCTATGTCACGGTTCCGGTAGAAAAAGTCTGCGGGGCTTATCTCTTGAAAGGTCACCAAAGCTGGTTCCCACCGCCCCTCGATATTCTAATGTTTAGAAGATGTGTTTTCATTGCTTTTGCATCGCCTTCGCGGTGTTCTGGACTGGGAACCGCGTTAGAATGGCATTGTATGATATGTAGCAACATGGCAGGTTCATTCATAATTCTGTATGATTACTATTTCAATGTTTTTGTAAAAATTAAAGGTTAACTAATTATTCCAAGCTACAGCGGTTTTTCAGGCTAGCGTTTGTTTGATGGTTCCCAGAGTTGCAGCCTCTGTTTTTTGAGTTCTCTCCGTTTTTTGTGCAGAAAACGGTACACTGTTCCGTGGAGGCTTCCCCTGATTAGCATACTCACGGCTTCTCGGGCAATTGCGGCTTGATCAGCGTATCCAATTATCGAAATCGTGTGACCGTAAACTGAGATGTTTGCTTCACTTAACTCCTCGATGATTCTTCTGGTTTTGCCTTCCTTTCCGATTACTCTTCCCTTCAGCCTCTTAAGGTCGGACGGAGACCTGCCCACAATTTCTCGAAGGTCTATAACCTCGAATACAATCTCGTCGTCATCGAGCAGCCTGAATGCATGGTCTGGCGCGAAGCCTCTGCCTATAGCCGTAACCACTTCTTTGGCTCTGAAGAGAACCGTTGGGTCTTCAGCTGTGGGTGGAAGAGTTATCTGAACAGTTCCGCCTTGGCTGTCCACCTGCAGAACAACAGAGAGCTTCTTCTCAATGGCTGCCTTGACCTTGCCTTCTGGACCAACAAGCGCGCCGATGCGGTCTCCCGGAATCTTGATGTAAGCTTTACTTCCTTCCACCTGTGACCCTCTTGTACATTTCATCTACAGACAATATATCTGAGACTTTCCTCTTGAAATATTTATGTAAGTTTTCTATGTCCCTTCGCAAGAATCTGTCAGCCATGGGATGCTTAGTTAACACAGATTGTGCAACATCGAAGATCACTGGTCTTCCCTTCCAGATCATGATGTTGTATTCGCTGAGGTCCGCGTGCACCAAGTCTGCTTTCTGATAGAGACGCTTTAAATAGGTTAGCAAAAGTCTGAAAGTTCGCTGAGGGTCCTTTAGAGTGGTTTCTTTTAGGAGGGGCGCACGGGCACCGTTCTTGCCGATAAACTCCATGATCAAAACGTTCTTTTGTATAGCCAAGGGTTCCGGAGCGTTGACTTTGGCTTCTTGGACACGTCGCAGATTCTTGAATTCTTTTTGAGCCCAAGTGTATATGAGGGATCGTGTGTCTCTGCGGACATGAGAGAATCTGGGGTCACCCTCTATGTAGGGGATCATGCCCTTCTTGAAGTCCGCTGAGATGGTGAGATATATTTTGATGGCAAGTTCTTTTCCTTGCGTGTCTTTTCCCCAGTAGACTCGAGCTTCCTTCCCAGCACTTACAACTCCATGAATCTCATCAATGACTCCTTTGTTCATGAAGCCGTAGATGGTCATGAGTGTGGAGCGGTCGAAAACCTCTTCTATAACTTGGTAATCTTCGCTCCGCTTATTTCTCATCAGCCGCTCAATTTCGTATGCTTTTTGTTTCCGGCTAAGCCGCTTATCCACTTTTTCTCTAAAAGACACAGTGAACCTTCCTACAGAACGGTGAAGCTTCGGATTTTATGGAGTTCACTAGAGAAGCAAGCATGAATATGTTTATGATCTTCCATTTTCTCCAAAGAGACACCATTTTGAATAGAGGAACCTCTTCATATTTAGTTTTCTCTGCAACTGATACGGTCAAGTTATTTGACCCAATAACTTGTTTTCGATTAGCGCATTCTTAGCTTGTCAGGCTTTCGATAACCCCTTTTTAGTAAAATGTCTCTTTCTTTTAGCAAACAACTTCTATTGTGTTTAATTGTGTTTTCATAGTCTCCTCGGAGCCATGCTAACCTACAGTCGTTTCCACTATTGTTAAATGGATCGCCATAATTGGGAATACCCAATTTTGCACAAGCATCCCCCTTCCATTCATAAGAACCTGCATTTAATTCACCATCAATCTTTAGTGTATAATCGTAACAATGGTAAAACGCACCGCGTTCAAATCTACATTGAAAAGCATATAGAGGTTTTTTTAGAAAGGGCAATATTTTTAGTGTTTCTTTTTGTAATTCATTAAGAGCACTTTTGCCTTTGGCACATAATATTTTTAATTCGTCTTTAGTGATATACCCCAATATTGTGGGAATTATCTTACTGTATTGCATAGAATCGTCATCAGGATAATTTCGGCAGAAGGATCCAATGCTTTCAACATCTATGATTGTACCTTCAAAATCTGACTTAATTTTCTCACTATGAGATATTAGCATAAACTGATCATATATAAAATGCCATATATAATTAATTATCATAATTAACAAATTTTAGCATTAAAAAGAGTCATTCTCACTTTTTCTTTGATGCACTTCCCATTCTGCTTGTGTAAGTATACCTTTTTCCTCCAATAGATTTACAAGACCTGAAAGCTCTTGAAGAATCCCTATTAGGGCGGTTACCAACTATTTTCTGGAATGCTTCAATAAAGGTGACAAAGGATTGAAATTTGTCAAGTTCGACGAAAAAGGGTGGCTTGAGAGGTAAGGTTATTCTAAGAAAATCTTGCTTACTGAGGATGACTTGAAATCGAAAGGAAATCTTGTTCAGATCGTCAGGAACGAAGCTCACACAGAAATCAAACCTCACTACCATAAGCAAATGATCGAAATCTACCATATACTGAAGGGAAACGCTGTTGTTTTCTGCGGAGACACGAGAGTTAGAGCCCAACCGGGGGACACCTTACTGTGCGAACCCGGAGAAGTTCACGGCTTAGTCAACGATACAGATGAAGAGTTCCAGTTTGCTGTTTTCAAAATCAACGCAAAAGATGACGACATGTACTGGGTATAGATTCTAGGAGCATCTATATCTTGACTATTTGGGCGTGGGGGACACCGCAGATTTCTAGAACTGCCTCGGGATGAACCAGACCCTTTTCTATGGCTTTGTTCACGATGTTAGGTCCAACCATGTTCACGATGGTGGATTCTTTCATGAGCTCAACAGCATCTTCCACAGGCATCTTTGGACCTTTATAGAATTCTTCTCCCACCTTGAAAACTAGTTTTCCATCCCTCAGAATCTTCCCTAACAGTTCCTCGTCACATGTTGCAAGAAGCACGTACTCTCCGCATTTCCGCAAATTGGTGTAGGCTTCCAAGGTTAAGAACTCTACAAAGTTGATATGGACGACCTTGCCCCACAGGCTTCACATACCAAAAACAGGAAACGCCTATCCTTAACGATTTTCGTGTCCGGACGACCGCAGACAGGACAAACCACAAACTCTTTGACGTACCTCTGGATGAGCCTCTCAAAGGTGTCGTACCTGAACTTTCCTTGGAAGATCGCCCGGTTCCTCTGCATCGTCGCAGCCGTAGCCATTTCTCCTGAAAAGAACTTTAGCACGTGACGCGGGTCCCGGTTAAGGGCGTCACAAAGCTCCTTAAAATTCGATAGGATTGTGCGCATGCCGATGAGATGACACCGCGGTGTCGGAACCTCAAACCGTTTGTGCTCACGTACCTCTGAAGGAAGCTGCGATCGAGCACGTTCAAGCAATTCTCTGTAGTTCATCCCTTAACGCCTACATTACACCTCTTTTGCCCTCAATAAAAGCCCTTCCCTTTTTCTCCCTCTTGTTCTTGCCTGCAGGATTGAAACAGAAAATCCTTAAATCCTAACCTGACAATCGGTTAATGAGACAATTATCGGAGGGCCCGTAGCTCAGTTTGGTTAGAGCGCCAGGCTCATAACCTGGTGGTCGCCGGTTCAAGTCCGGCCGGGCCCACCAAAAATTGAATAATGTTCATTTATTTTGGTTTACGGCATTAGTCATATATACACCATACACAAACAAATCAATTCATGTCACTAATTGTTGCTGAAAACCTAGTGAAAAGTTATGGCAGAGTAGTTGCTGTTGAGAGCCTAAGCTTGACGCTTGATGAGGGTTCCGTAACTGGTTTGATAGGACCCAATGGTGCTGGAAAAACCACCACAATCAAGATGATTCTCGGTTTGCTGAAGCCAGATAAAGGTGTGGTGAAGGTTTTTGGTCAAAACCCTTGGGATAACACAGCTATTCGGTCGATGATTGGGGTAGTTTATGAGAAAGCGTTTTTTCCTGCTCACCAGAAAACTTTGGAGTATCTACAGAGAGTTTGCAGAATCTTTGGCGTGTCTGAGTCCCGAGCTATGGAAGTTTTGGAACTGGTGAACTTGCAGGAGGCAAGTGACCGGCAGATAAAAGCTCTTTCAGCGGGGATGCTGCAGAAGTTTGCTATTGCGCATGCTCTAGTTCATAGTCCTAAGCTGATTGTGGCGGATGAGATGACGGCTAATCTTGATCCTCAGGCAAGAAGTGAGCTTTTAGATGTGGTTTTGCAGCTTAACAGGGACGAGAAAGCCGCTTTTCTTCTTTCTTCTCATATTCTCCCAGAGTTGAGTAGAGTGTGCGATTCTGTGGCGATTATTAACAGGGGCAAGGTTTGGGCGTTTGGAAAATTGTCTGAACTTTACGAGAAGTATGCTGTTGGGATCATTAGAGTCAGCACTGACAGTCCTTATGAGTTAGAGGCTGAAATCAAGAAGCTGAATTACGTAAAAGAAGTGAACAGTGACATCAGAGGAATCTCAGTTACAGTAGTTGAGGGAAAGGAGGATGAACTTTACGAGGATGTCCCCAAGCTGGCAAAAAAGATCAAAGCAAAAATTTTGGGAATAGAAACTGGAAGCGCCTCCATGCAAGAATTGTATAGACTAGCGATTACCGCAAAGGAGAGGAAGTGACAGAAAAATGGGAAAAGGTAAACCATTCTTGGAAGTTTTAGCCTCAGCAATACATGAAGACTTTCGATTTCCATTTCTAGAAATCTTTGCCTTCCTGTACGCGTTGGGCACATTTGTGCTGGCAAGTTTTACTGTAAGCATTTATACTCAAACTGCAACGAACGAAGCCGTAGCCTATGCCGTAACTACTTCGCTTCTCAGCGGGTCTCTTATAGTCTTCGTATTACTTATTTTTAAAAATGTCGCCTACGGTTTGGGAAGCGACCTTGAAAAAGGAATAATCCAAACATACTTTTCGTATCCCCTCAGGAGACGGGGAATACTAACTGCGAAACTTCTCTCAGCCCTCGGCGTTTCCCTGCTTCTCTTTCTCGGCATCCAGATTTCAGCGCTTTACATTTTGGCTCCAGACATTGTGTTGCCTCAATTTAGCACAATAATTTTAACGTATGCTGCAAACCTGAGCTATCCCCTTCTCATTTCGGCTATAATGCTCTTGATGACACTAATTCTTAGAAGAGGCGGCATAGGGCTTGTTGTGGGTATAGTTCTCTATGTCGCTATGAACATAGTTTCGGGAATAGCATTTTTTGTTGCGTTAGCCACTGAATCTCCTCTAATGCTCCAAATCATATCCTTGATCTCCCCAAGTTATGCTTTACAATACCACTATGGAGGGCTGTCCGGAGTTTCCGAACTTTCTTCATTAACATGGAACCCGACTCTATCAGAAACACTGCTCTACATAGGAGGCAGCTACGTGATCGTGGCTTCATTATTCGTTCTAGGATATATCTACTTCAGCAGGAGGCTTAACCTGTGAAACGGTGGACAAATATTCTTGGACGAAGCGGCACAACTCTCATAGCCATAAGCTTAGCTTTGTTCCTAGTTTCGATTATTCCCCAAATCGATCTAATAACTTACGAAACTAGTACGACTGTTTCTCCAGAACAGGTCTACACAACTGGCTCTCAAGGTCTTAATCCACAACAAGGAATTCAGTTAAAAGTCACAGTTGAAGGCACACTCAAAGTCTACTTGCTGGACGTGGGCAGCAAAAAGCCAAACCCCGAAACAGGCATGTTTTTCGCTGATGCTGCAGAGCTGCAAGAATTTTTGGATTCAAGCTCGAATATGATCATATGGGATGATGAACTTGATGATGATTCTTTTGACAGGTATTATGTTCCAACCAGAGTCATGAATGCCACGCTTGTTTTCCGCAATCCATCAAGTTCAGAGATTGCTTATGTAGAGTTTGATGTGGCATTGAAAAGCAGTTTAGCGCCCGGAGACAAAGTTCGAACCATAGCATACTTTGCAGCTCCGATAGGCATCATAATGGCGATACCTTGGCTTCTAAACGGTTGGAAACAGAGAAAACAGAAATAGCGTAAGTCGTCTAGGTATACAAGTTCTGTAAAGGAAGTGTTGTGACTTGAGGGGAGACCTTGACGGCATCCTAAGTGAGAAAGGGGCAGAAGCTTTGCTTCTTTATTCTGACAGTTTCAGAGACGCCAACATGTATTACCTCACAAAGTTTCTGGCTCCAGACCCCTTCATCTTCCTAAAAAGAGTTGACTCTGACCCCATCATCATAGTTAGCCAGATGGAGTATCCGCGAGCCCAAAAACAATCTATTGTCAAAGATGTAAGGTCCTATCTTGACTATAACTACCTTGAAGCAGTGAAGACTACTAAAGACCCGCAGTTGGGTGCCATGAAGTTCATCGCAAAAGTAGCAGAAAAGGAGCTTGGCACGGGAACGAGGATTTGTGTGCCCCCCAACTTTCCGGTAATTGCGGCTGATGTGCTGAGAGAGGAGGAGTTAACAATCAATCCCATGTTTGGTGTTGTCGAGAAAGCCAGAGAAACCAAAGACAGCCACGAAGTGGAAGAGATTAAAGCTGTTCAGGCAGTCAATGAAAAAGTCACCTCCGAAGCAATAGAAGTGATAGCAAACTCGGATGTGGGCAGCAACAAAACCTTGCTAATCAACGGAGAACCTCTAACGGTTGGCAAGATAAAATCGTTTTTTGGACGCAAACTATTAGAAAACGGATGCCTGCCCGAAGAAGACATCATAGTTGCATGCGGCACAAAAGCGTCGGACCCCCATTATGTGGGCGAGCTGGAAGACAAACTCAAGGCAGACCAGCCAATAATTCTTGATAGCTATCCGCGGAGCATCCAGAAACGCTACTGGACTGACATGACCAGAACCATCGTTAAAGGAAGAGCCTCAGACAAACTCAAGAAGATGTTCGATGCAGTCTCCGAGGCAAAAAATGCTTCTTTCGATGCCATCCAAGCCGGAGCCGTGGGAAGCCAAGTCTATGATGTGTGCTGTGATGTGCTGGAGAAGGCGGGCTACGAAACCACGAGAGGCGGAAAAAAGATAACGAAGGGAATGACGCACAGTCTCGGGCATGGAGTAGGCTTGCAGATACATGAAAGCCCCAGAATGAGTGAACTCTACACTTCTCCTCTGAAGGCGCACAGCATTGTGACAGTTGAACCCGGACTCTATGACCCACAGATAGGCGGAGTAAGATTAGAGGACATCATAGAAGTCACGAAATCTGGATACAACAACCTGACGAAGATGGAGATAAAGCTAGAAATCTAGAGAGTTGTCAGCCTCCGCTCATAAGAGACATCAGAATAACGTTGTCGCCATCACCTAGTTTGGCGTCCACTCCGCCAAGTTGACCCATCAAAACCCCGTTAACTGTAATGCAAAATCCGGTTTTGACATCTTTCAATCCCGGCTCATAAACATCTTTTCTGAAGGCTTTGCCGTGAACCCCAGCCAGTTTGTTAAGTAGGTCAGAAAGGGAAGC
>Ga0307422_1001450_pt1 | contig 12328 bp, 13 predicted proteins | sample SalMarWE160290MG_FD_202153 | JGI IMG/M metagenome (GOLD analysis project Ga0307422, IMG submission 202153) | Salt marsh sediment microbial communities from the Plum Island Ecosystem LTER, Massachusetts, United States - WE1602-90 | ecosystem: Environmental > Aquatic > Marine > Intertidal zone >...
AGTATTTTCAGTAGCGAAAGATGTTTCCAGATAACATTAGGGAACAGAAAAAATTATCCGTTAATAATTAAATCTAAGATAAAAATGATATAAACATATTGAAATTATTAGTATTTAAAGGTATTTTAAACTTTGATATAAATAAATAATTATTATTTTTGTCCTTTAACCTGTATTAACAACTACATAAAATTAAAGAACATGAAAAAACTTAGCTTTCTTTTTATTGCCTTAGCATTAGTTGGTTTCATCTCATTATCTTCATGCAAAAGCTCTACACAGCCAGCTGAAGAAGCTACTGAAGAAGTAGTCGAAGAAGTTGAAATGGTAGAAGAAGTAGTTGACACTGCTGCCGTTGTTGAAGAAGTTGTTGAAGAAGTAGTAGTAGAATAATTTGAATTGAAACCAGACCTAAACCAAAAAAGGTATTTAAGCAGGAATTACTCCTGCTTTTTTTATGTATATAAATGAAAATTCATTGTATTAGGCACGAGCCGTTCGAAGGATTGGCATATATTGAAGAATGGATTCACAAAAGAAAATACGATTTAAGTTATACTCGTACTTATCTTAATCAGGCATTTCCTGATGAAACCAGATTTGATTTGCTCATTATCATGGGAGGGACAGCCAGTGTTTATCAGGAATCGAAATATGCATGGCTTTCGGAAGAAAAAAAATTCATAGCAGAAGCACTCGATAACAATATAAAGGTTCTGGGAATTTGTTTTGGAGCACAAATATTGGCCAATGTCCTGGGCAGCAAAGTATATCCTGCACCATATAAAGAGATTGGCTGGTTCCCGGTGAAGTTTTCCCCGGAATCAATTCGTATAATGGATTTTCTTCCCCATGAAATCAATACTTTTCACTGGCATGGCGATACATTCGATCTCCCTCCAGGAACAGTACATTTGGCTTCTTCCGATTGTACACCTGATCAGGGCTTTGTTAAAGACGACCAGATTGTAGCCCTCCAGTTTCATCCTGAAATGAATCAGGCAGGAATTCAAAGCTTACTATCTGCAGGTCATGAACTGAACCCGGATCAATTTGTGCAGACTGAAGCGGAAATCAGGCAATACACCGATTTTATTGAACAAAACAATCGGCTTATGCTAAAGTTTCTGGAGTTTTTATGCCCTGATGAAAAGGAATAATTTTTATATACTCTCAATTTCATCCGAATAAGTTATACCGGCTAAAGAGCGTATTGTATCGAGGGTTGTAATCAGTAGTAAAGACTTTTCCCACGAAAATATATCCGATTCCAGTTTACCTTTATCGATACACTTCATTACTTCATCAGCTTCATACTGGTATCCAAAACCCGGCTCTTCAAAGGTAAAATGTTTGATTTCCTTGTTATCAGGCAGTAAATCGAGACTGGTTGGGATATGCCAATGCCTGTTCAGGCGAAGTTGTCCCTTTGTTCCATGGATCACCGATTCAATCCTGCTATTCGTCACAATCGAACTAAAAAGCACTGAAAGTATATCCTTTTCATGTGAAAATATCATGGAACAGCTGCTGTCAACTCCCGTTTTATCGAATTTGGCCATAGCCTGAATTTCCAAAGGTTTTCCTGCTAATTCCAGGGCCAAAAAAACAGGATAGAGTCCAATATCAAGTAACGAACCTCCGCCAAGCAAGGGATTGAAAAGTCGTCCTTCGATATCGTAAGGAGCATTGAAACTAAAATCCGAATCAATTAGCTTCAAGTCTCCAATTTCCCCCTTAGAAACAAGTTCCAGACATTTTTTAAAAGAAGGAATAAACCGGGTCCATAGTGCTTCCATAAGAAAAACACCATTTTCTCTGGCCGTATCAATCATAATATTGTATTGACCGGCATTCATTGCAACCGGTTTTTCGCAAAGAATAGATTTCTTGTTTTTCAGACATAACAATGAATCGGTATAATGCCTTACATGGGGTGAGGCTATATAAACAATATCGACCTGGGGATCGGTTACAAGTGCTTCATAAGAGCCATAGTACTTCTTAGCCCCAAACTTTTCTGCAAATTCCTTTGCCCGGGCAGTACTTCTTGATCCAATGGCATATAAATTAGCCTGAGGCAAAAGTTTTAAATCGCTGGCAAACTTACGGGCAATGCTCCCCGGCCCGAGTATTCCCCAATTATATATTTTGTCCATGTTACGATTGTAATATGCTATCGATTAATAATATTTCATCCTGCGAAAACGTGATATTATGTATTGCTCCGATATTATCAGTAAGTTGTTTTGGACTGCTTGCACCTACTAAAACAGAAGTCACCCTTTCATCTTTCAGAAGCCAGGCTATAGCCATTTGTGCCAGACTCTGACCTCTTTCAAGTGCAAGAGTATTCAGTTTTCCTGTTTTTTCAATTATTTCCGGAGTAATATCCTTTTTTGTTAAAAAAGGCGATGATGTTTTTGCTGCCCGTGAGTTATCAGAAATGCCTTTTAAATACCGGTCAGTCAGGAGACCCTGAGCTAATGGTGAAAAAACAATACAGCCTATGCCTTCCAGACTCAATACATCCAGCAAACCCTGTTCAGGAGTTCTTTCAAACATGGAATATTTAGGCTGGTGAATTACACATGAAGTACCTAGCTCGTGTAATATCTTTGATGCACGCATAGTTTGTTCGGGACTATAATTCGAAATGCCGGCATAAAGAGCCTTACCCTGTCTTACAAGCTGATCAATTGCCGACATGGTCTCTTCAAGTGGAGTGTCAGGATCGGGTCGATGCGAGTAGAAGATATCCACATACTCAATCCCAAGTCTCTTTAAACTTTGATCGCAACTGGCAATCAGATACTTTCGTGAGCCCCATTCACCATAGGGCCCCGGCCACATGTAATAACCGGCTTTACTTGAAATAATTAACTCATCCCGGTAGGCCTTAAAATTCTTTTGAAATATTTTACCGAAATTCTTCTCAGCCGAACCATCCGGCGGACCATAATTATTTGCCAGATCGAAATGATTTATCCCCAGATCAAAAGCTTTATAAATTATTTCAGTCGCAATCTTGAAATCATCAACATCACCGAAATTATGCCAAAGTCCTAACGATAGTAACGGAAGTTGTAATCCACTTCTGCCACAACGACGATAGATCATTTTTTCATAGCGATCTTTATCAGGAATATAATCCTTTTCAATCATGTTAAGTACTTTAAAAAGATTATTTGTTTAATACAATTATTAGGGATTGATTGAATCTACTAGACACTCACAAAGATAAAATTGATTTGGCAGGAATACCAGTAAATATTTTTAAAAACTGGTATTCCCTGAAGTATAGTCTTATATTCTATTATAGTAGAATAATCTGCCTTGAAATTACATGGTCTGTATTCTGGAAATAAATGATGTAAGTTCCCTGATGCAAACCGTTTAAATCGATAACTCCTCTTTTTATATTCCTGGCAATCAATCCGGTCCGAACCGTCTGTCCTGTCAAATCGACAATACGGTATTGATAGTCGCTATCCGGGTTATTATCGAACCAGTAATACAACACTTCTGAAGCAGGATTCGGATACACCCTAAGATTTTCCTGTTTCAATACAGTAAACGGATCTGAAATATCAGGACTATCTGCCGGATCGACCAAAGTAAGTGTTCCAAACAAACTAGCATTGATATAGCTGTTATTGCTTTCGCTTTCCGGCAGATATTTGGAACCAATGAAATTCTCGCGTGAGGGACTTGCATCATTATCGCAATAGGCTAATGAGAATCCCATTTCTTTTCCATGACTTAAAGTAACCGGGATACTTGACTCATCAGTATAGGAATCGTCGAATATTTTTATGGAAAGCTCCCATATATAAAGACTATCCATCTGGCTCCTAGCCGCATCGATATGTGAATTGAACAAGGCAGGTCCGCTATCATCATTATCCACTATATCGAACACGGTACTTACATGGTAGGCAAATGCATTAAAATTATTCAAATGGTTCCCGCCGGAATGATCCTCATCGAGAAAAACTTCAACACAATCATCATCCCAATAATTTTGGAGCGGATCAGAGTGTCCGTCATAAAGTATGTTGTCAACTACTTCAACAAGTAACAATACCCGCTCATCTGTCCAGCTCAGCTTAAATCTGCCGGTAAAATCATCGGAGGCAACATAATCGTTATAGGGTAACCATACAAAATTGATTGGATACCAGCCGACCGTATCCCAGCATTCATCGGAAGCAGAACCATCAATTACCGGCATTTCGGAGGCTTTATATGCTATAAAGGAATCATCTGCTGTAATATCTACCTTATCGATACATTCTATGAATAAGCCATCCACATCGTAAGCATGAAGTTCAATCGATTCGGTTAATTCAGGTGGATTAGATGTTTCATCCAGTTGAACCATCATGTCGGGCGATACGCTTACCGAAGGGCCTTCTCCTATTTCCGTTCCCTCACTGTTACAATATTTTACACGCAATTCACCCTCATTAAAAACTCCAAATTCTCCTGTCACTTGTTGAGTCTGACGATTGTAATTGAGTTGTTCTGTTATCATTCCGCCATGATTTGCACTGAACATAGGCCCTGAACTACGCGTGGCATACCAGTATTCGACAAATACAATACTATCACCATTAGGATCGATGGCCTGGTAGGGTCCAAGTACCTCAACTTCCATGTATTTCGAGGAACCAGCGGTATAAATCTCGACAGAAGCACCATCATGAGTATATTCGGTGTCTTCTACCAGATCAAAAACTTTGGCATAGGTCTGCTGGTCCCTTTCATCGACAAAGCACACCCAACCTTCGGAAGCAGAGGTAGAAATTTTACCTTCTTCACTCACATACTTAACCTGATAAATGCCCGGTAATATTTCTTCATAATAGGGGCCACTCCCCCATACATCGGAGGCACCGGCCGCAGGAAAATAAGCTGAGAAGTTAGCAAAGTCATTAGTATTTTCATGCCTGACAATGGTCTGTGTCACTTCCCAAATGCTCTGGTTCTTCTCTGTTTCGCTATCGTTGAATAATACAGTTACAACTTTAACCCGGGTACTGTTTCTATAGGCAGTCATATACCGGTCGAACCGAAGGTCCGGAGCCTGGTATTGTTCTGTTTGACCTTTTAACCATAAGGTTACAGAGTCTTTTGAAGCGTGAATGGTCTCATATTCATACTCTCCCCAATCCAGAATTGGCGGAGGGGGCCAGCTACCGGGCCATTCACTCTGGGGTGCCGGCCATGTTTTATACCCTCCATATGCCCAGGTTCCATTCCAGGGACCGTATATGTTAACTGCCGGATCAAACATTTGCCCTAATAAATCATCGTTAATTATCATAAAAGTATCTATTCCAAGGTCATATTGCAATACTCTTCCTCCAATTGCAGGTACAATACCCAGTGTGATATAATGATTGCTAACGACCAGAACATCCCATCCCAAACCATGATAATTATTGATAGTATCAATGCTGACACTATCCTCTATGCCGTATAGCGAAAAGCCAAAAACAAAAAAACAGCAGACCGTAACGATGAGTTTTTTATGCATAATTCTTTTATTTAATAAATATTTCTTTTAATACTGAAACAGACAATAGTGAGATAAGGTGCCATCGGACTATACTTTGCAAGATATTAAACTATGCTGAAATGTGTAACAAAATCTCTAAAATACTCTGGCTTGATTTAAGTGTTTAATGATTTAACCGCAATGATTAACGAACCAAGATTTTTTAATCACTACCAAAAAGTTGAACCCAGTAATAATCCTCATAAGCTACACCCATAAAATAATAATGTGGGTCCATCATTGTTTTACAATGTTCGACACTACTGGTCCAGCGCGACATCACATCTTCAACTGAAATAAATCCCCGGGCAATATTCTCACCGATATAAGCACCGGTAAAACCAGCATCAGCCGCTCTTCTTTGAGGAGTGCTGCCATCAGAGCCAATATGGTCGAAAAAATTATTTTCAGTCATATCAAGTACATGTCTTCTTGCTGCAACTTCAAGGCTTTCATCATAAAGTAATTCCTGAACCGGAGGCATAGAATCTTCACCACAGAAACAACCATTGAGTCTTTGCTTATTTAATTCGATAAGCATTTGTGTTTTGTAATCTTCATTATTCTTTTCAAAACAACCGCAAACAATGATCGTAACAAGACAATAAAATTGGGTTAACAAGAAATTCTTCAACATGAAAATCCCATGTAGATTCATTTATATAAATATGAAAAAAAACGAGGACTTTTCAAAACATGCTGTGAGAAAGTAAAAATGAATACTTGTTTGAAAGAGTATTATTTAAAATCCTATTTTAATAATACTATCATCGAATAGAAAATATTATCTTAATTGTTTCGGGCAATCGCTTTAAAAAAGGTATAACAAAAAACACCATCAGCTAAGGCCGTTTTGTGCAAATCGTTAATACCCTTTATCCAGGCATCTTTATGAATAATTTCTTGCTGTATGGCCATGTCTTTTACTCCTTCTACCATAGCAATAAATGTTTTGAGAGTGAATCCATCCACCATTTCAGGTCTACTTTCGTCAGCATATACCATTCTGGGAGAAACAGAAATATTCATAAATCCATTTGTTTTAAGCAAGGGATAAAGACGCCGGCCAATTAAAGAATCAGCTCCTGTTTGAGATTGCAACTGTATCAGGCATTCAATTGTCTGTTGCGCGTAATCGCTCTTTGGATGATAATAGGCTGAACCATGATCACCTTCAATTAAAATGCAATTGCCATCCGGTTTGAGTACTTTTTTGATTATTTGTAAGACTTTGCCAGGATCGGCTAAATGTTCCAGCACAAAACATACAAACACATAATCAAAACTCTCAGGAAGAAATGGCATATTGAATAGATCGGTCCGGATAAAATTTACATTCTTAATTCCTGCCTCCCTACAGCGCTTTTCAGCAATTCGAATTGAATGTTCCGAAATATCAATAGAAACGAGTTCAATGGAAGGATTTTGCTTACAAATAATAACAGTTTGCGCTCCCACTCCACAACCGATTTCCAACACTTTTGAACCTGCAGGAAAAATTGTATCATGATGCAACAGTTCACTTAAAGTATTTGCCTGATCACTCAACCGATTACTTTCTTCGTGGTTGTAACCATGGACATATTTATTATGCATAATGAATATTGAAAAAAAAATACTTAGTTTAATAATTAAACTTTATTAAAATACAAAAAGCCTGTCAATTTAAAATAGCATAATATTATTTTCGCTTTAAATTAACAGACTTACTTTTTCTATGAATGCTTGAATGATCTACTTTTTTTTTGGTTTTCTTGCAATCCTCCTCTTTGATCCGAGCATTCCTGGAACCGCATAGGCGAATCCTTTACCTTTATAGGGTACTTTAATTAAATCTCCCCTGCGATTTGCCAATTTCTGAAGACTTCTGATGACTTTATTCTTAATCTCCTCGTCAGTAATTTTAACACCTGCATCCTGTGTCATTACTTTCACAGAATCAATTATTTCCTGAGTGATCTGAGGTTTCCCATTTTGAGTAATCCCTGAAATCACCCATTCATCCCAATTTGATAACTTATATCCTTTTTTTAATTCCTCTTTTTTAGTTAGCTTTTTTTCAGTAATAATTGCTTTTTCAGAAGTTTTCTTTTCCTTTCTGGGTGGCCGGCCTCTCTTTCTTTTTACCCCGGCAGGTAAAGTACTTCTCAATGGCGCAATTCTCTTTTTCCTACTCATTTTGCTCAAGGCAGATTTTTCACTTTGTTCCACAGAATCCAGCCAATCTTGTAATTCAGTTATTGTTGATACTATTCCTTCAGTTTGAAATTCTAATTTTTTTAATTCAGACTGATATTTATTAATCAGGTCCTGAATCTCGCTACTGGATAGCCTCGTCTTTCTCATTTGATATGTTTTTATTATTTACTCAAAATTAAGCTATTTTAAAACAAATAAAAACAATTTATGTTTTTGATAATTAATTAAATAATGCTCTCTTAATTTAAATTGTAAAGATTCAGACTTTAACACTTGCTGTTCATTAATAGAAAATTACACCCGGTAAATGAACATCAGAATAAGAAAAGAGTCTTAAACATTAAATTAAAAAGACTGAGCGCTGTTTTTGAATTTTTTAACTTAATTATAACTATCAAATTTCTGCCAATAGATTTAATCCCTCAAAATGAAAAGCTAGATATTCAGAAAACCCTCGATATAAATCTCTATGGCTCCGGTAATCTCAATACGATCCTTTAACATAGCACAAGTTAAAATTCCACCGCGTTCTGATAATTGCCATGCAAACAGTTTATTTTTATTCAATCGCCTCGACCAGTATGGAGTAAGTGTGGTATGAGCCGAACCAGTTACCGGATCTTCCTGAATACCAGCCTGAGGAGCAAAAAATCGTGAAACAAAATCGACTTTATCGCCGGGAGCTGTAACAATCACTCCTCTTGCCTTTATCTCACCCAGTATTTTAAAATCAGGTTTCATTTCCCGAATCTGTTTTTCATTATTAAATACAATCAGATAATCGGTCTTTCCTTTGTATGAAGAATGAGGTTTTACAGAAAATGCATCTAAATAATAATCATTTAATACTATTTCGGAAATTTCATCGGCTGGAAAATTCATCGTGTACTCTTCTCCGTTCTTACGAACTAATAGGATTCCGCTTCTTGAATCGAATTGAACTTGTTCCAGGCTATTGTCAATGAATTGCATTATTACTGCTGCAGATGCCAGTGTTGCATGACCACAAAGATCAACTTCTATAGCAGGAGTGAACCAGCGAATTGTATATTGATCTGGTTCCTTAATTATAAAAGCTGTTTCTGAAAGCTGGTTTTCAAAAGCAATGCTTTGCATAGTTTCATCGCTGAGCCATGTATCCAGCAGGCACACACCAGCAGGGTTGCCTTTAAAACCTTCACCTGTAAATGCATTAACCTGGTAAAACGGAATTTTCATATGTCAAAGTAATTGATTCAATTCTAATTTCTATTTCATAATAGTCATCGATTTATTCTGTGATCTCGATATGATTCCCTTCAGGGTCGCAGATTACAGCGTCATAATATCCGTCACCTGTCACTCTTGGGGTAGAAATTATTTCAATACCTGTATTTTCAATATTCATAATAAATTCATCCACTTTTACCCGACTCTTCAATGAAATGGCAATATGCCCCCATTGATTGTTGAATGAATCATCATTATCTGCGATATGCATTAATTCAATTTTAATTCCTGAAGGAAATGATAGGAAATAGGAAGTAAAACCTTTATCAGAGTTATGATATTTATTCCCGGCCACAGCTCCTAAATGTTGAGAATAAAATTGGCGCATAGTTTCAAGATCATGCACATAAATACCTAAATGGGCTATACGGACAGTTGTTTTACTTCGAATTATAAAAAACATAATGGTGCCTGCTAATACGATTGTAACCGAATTAGCCAGAATCATCGGCAAATCTTCGATAAGAATGCCGTAAATCAACCAACCTAATATTCCAATACAGAAAAGAGAAAACATAAGAGGTGAAAGATCGTGAGTTGATTTAGTACGCCATGTTTTTAATGCCTGTGGTAAAAATGCAGAGGTAGTCAGCGCTGCTGAAACAAGCCCGATTGTCTGAATCCAATTATTCATTCCGGTTAAGATTAAATTGTAAAGATAGTCTGCACACATAATTAATTAGAAGTATATTCGTTTAAATTTCACGAAATGGCAAAAGATAATTCAATATCAGCGGTTATTATTACAAGGAACGAAGAAAAAAATATTGTGCGATGTCTGGATTCTTTAATAGGAGTAGCCGATGAAATTATCATTGTCGATTCTTATTCTGAAGATAATACCCCTAAAATCTGTTCGGAAAGAAAAGTACGTTTTGTACAAACTGAATGGCTGGGATATTCTGAAACAAAAAACTACGCAAATTCACTCGCCGGTAATGCTTATATTCTCTCACTTGATGCCGATGAAGCCCTTTCCATAGAATTGCAAGCTGAACTTGTAGAAATAAAAAACAGCGGTTTCGATGTGGAAGCTTATAGGATAAAAAGATTAACTAATTATTGTGGACATTGGATATATCATAGTGGTTGGTATCCCGACTGGAAATTACGTTTGTGGAAGAAGGAAAAAGGACAGTGGAAAGGTGATATCCATGAAAAAGTTGAGTTATCAGAGCAAACATCGATCGGGAAATTGAAAAGCGATATACTGCATTATAGCTACTACAGTATAAACGAGCATATTCAACAAATGATCTCTTTTACGGATTTGATGGCAAAGGATTATTATCAGAAAAACATGCAAATCGGAATAGGTAAATTAATATTCAGCCCAATAGTAAAATTCTTCAGGGCCTATCTTTTTCTGGGTGGATTCCGGGACGGTTTTTACGGTATAGTAATTTGCACCCTCTCAAGTATGGCTACTTTTCTTAAATATGGAAAGACCATTCAACTCCAAAGAAGAAAAACAATGTAAGGCTCAGAGAATAAACTTGTCAATTAAGGAATTAAACTTATTTCGATCGATGGGCTTTGAAATATATCCATTAAATCCGGCAGATAATACTTTCTCTTCATCTTCAAGACGTGCATAGGCTGTCTGGGCAACAATAGGCATTTTCATACCTTTTGTCCGAAGAATTTCCAGGACTTTATAACCATTCATTTCAGGCATCTTTATGTCCATAAGTATCAGATGAAAATCTTGATTATCGCAAATTTCAATAGCCTGGCGCCCTGTTTGAGCCCAAAGTATATCAATCTCCCTTTTTCTCAGCATAGCTTTCAGCAACTCAAAATTCGATTCCTCATCTTCAACGATTAATACCTTCTTCCTTTTTTCTATCTTATCTGAAACTTCCACGGTTAGTTATGATAGGTAATTATTAATTTAAATCTAACTTACTGCAAACTCGATTGAGTTTGTAAAAATAATAGATATTATTAATTAAAGAAATTATTATTATATAAGCTTATCGATAAAATTATATAGTTTATCATACTGAATTATCAGCAGATTAAAATATCAGGTTAGCAATAAAATACTATCATTAGTCAATAGCTTATATAGTATAGCCAATACTATTTCCTGTACAAAATATTGGAAAAATAGCTATAAAGGTGAAAACTTCCTTCATCACCCTCAGAAATATCTTAATAGTATATAATTCTTAAGAAAGTAATCGAAACCAAACAAAAGGAAAAAAGTTAAGATTTTTAAACTAAACAGGGAGTTATTTGAAATATAACATATTTTTTAGTTTATTACTATACTTTTTTCAGGGTATTCGTTACTTATTTTTATATTTTTTAATTTTTATCCCTCATTTTTTATGGGGGTATTAAAATGATTTTTACTTTTGTCAAGAAAATCAATTAATAACTTAAACATTTAGCTATGAAAAATTTCAAAAAATTACCTCTTCTTGTAGCTGTAATCATGTTAATAGCTCCTTTAGCTGTTAATGCTCAGGAAGATGAAGAGTCATCGGCTAGCATAGATGCCGGAATGGATATCTTTAGCAGTTATATTTGGCGTGGTGCCAAGTTTGGTTCGGGGCCTGCTTTTCAACCATGGGTTGAAGGTGCTATAGGTAGCCTGGCTATCGGAGCCTGGGGATCTGTAAATGCCAGTATTGATGAAGCGCTTGAAATGGACTTATATGCAGGTTATAGCTTCGATTTTGGTCTTGGTATTGGAGTTACCGATTACTATTTTGGTCATATTGACGGTGATTCAATCGGGGCTGCTAACGGTGAGACGATTTATGAACAGCTTGGTTTTCTTGCTTATGATGCTGCACATTACATTGAACCTGCCGTAAGTTACAAAGTTGGAAATTTGAGTTTAATGGCAGCTTATATGTTTGCCCCGGGATTTGAAGAAGGAGATATGTATTTTCAGGCAGGTGCTGGTGATGGCGCTTATACCGATGACGGAGAGTTTATGTTATGTAATATTACGATCGGTACGTCGAAGGAAATTCAGATTACTGAAAAATTCTCGCTACCCTTAACCGGAGGAGTCACTCTTAATCCATCAACTGAAGGGTTCTTTATTTATGCCGGTATTTCATTCTAAACGGAATATACTATTCAACCGTTATTTAATTAATTAAAATATACTTCATTATGAAAAAAGTTGAAGCCATTATAAGAAAAACTAAGTTTGATGAGGTAAGAGATGCACTTCACAAGGTTGGTATCGACTTTCTGACATTTTGGGATGCCAGGGGAACAGGACAGGCTCATGAAAAAAGAGTGTACAGGGGCATAAAATATGATACCAGCACA